>Ga0224504_10000220_pt1 | contig 25235 bp, 20 predicted proteins | sample SF_Oct11_sed_USG_3_FD_170160 | JGI IMG/M metagenome (GOLD analysis project Ga0224504, IMG submission 170160) | Sediment microbial communities from San Francisco Bay, California, United States - SF_Oct11_sed_USGS_24 | ecosystem: Environmental > Aquatic > Marine > Sediment | place: USA...
AACCACGCCCGACGGCAACGGGCTGGTCAATGTGGACTCCTACGTTCCTTTCCCGATTCCCAAGTCGGGCGTAGAGATCGTATGGAACCATGTGCTTCGGTATCGTGGCGGCAGCGTCCAGCGCAGCTATACGCAGATTCCTGTGCAGGCAAACGGCTCATTCAGCCCGGTGGTGTTTCAAGACCAGCTCACGTTCGCGCAATACCTGGGAACACCTCCGCCGAATCGCCTGTTCTATTACAAGCAGGCTATCAAAGCGCCTGCACGCCTCGAAGGTGACGTACTTCTTGTGCATGAGAACATCGACCAGGTGGCCGAGCCTCGCGCAGCATGGGTCTACAACGCCGGGCAACGCCGGGTTCGCCGCGCCCCCGATGTCGCCTATGATGGACCAGGTAATGCATCAGACGGGCTGCGCACCGCAGACGATCTTGACATGTACAACGGCGCACTCGATCGCTACGAGTGGAAACTGCTCGGCAAGAAGGAACTCTATATCCCGTATAACTCCTTCCGGCTTGGCAATAAAGACCTCACGTACAAGGACATCGTGCTGAAGGGCCATCTCAATCCTGATCACCTGCGCTATGAACTGCACCGCGTCTGGATTGTTGAAGCAACGTTGAAAGACGGCGAGCGTCATATCTACGCGAAGCGTACTTTCTACATCGATGAAGACACCTGGCAAATTAGTATTGCCGATCTTTACGACGGCCGTGGCGAGCTATGGCGTGTGAAGGAAGCCCATAACAACATTCACTACCAGGTCAGCGTACCGTGGTATGCGGTCGAGACATCGCACGACCTGATCTCCGGACGGCACCTGCCGATCGGGCTGGGGAATGAGTTGAATGGCTATCAATACAACTGGGACTACCAGGTGAAGGAACGAGACTACACGCCAGCGGCACTGCGACGTTCTGGTGTTCGTTAGTTCTACTCAGCGAGAACGGCGGCGGGCCGAACTGGCCCGCCGCAATTGGCGGATCGCACTGCAGATCGGGGTTGTCCTGTTTGCCTTCGCAGGTTACATCGCTACCAGTTACGGCAACACCACACGCTTTCAAATGCTGCCCGCGCTGCAGGCCGATGCCGCGTCCACCGCGCTGCTCCTCGATACCGCAACAGATGGACAACGCATTCTGGTCGCTGGCGAACAGGGGCATGTTCTGTACTCGGACGATCGTGGTGAGTCATGGGCACACGCGCAGGTGCCCGTATCCCTTGCGCTAACCGCAGTCACATTCTCTGCTGCTAACAGTGCATGGGTTGCGGCCCATGACGGGGTGCTGCTGCGCTCGACCGACCATGGGCAGAGCTGGCAGACCAATCTGACCGGTGTCGACATCGCCCGCCTGTCCGCCGATGCCGCGCAGGAAAAAGTCGATCGATTGGAAGCCGAGATCAGCCAGGCCACGCCGGACGCGATAGAGGATCTTGAATGGGCGCTTGACGACGCCCTGTTCGCTCTTGAGGATGCAACGGATGCGATTGACGAAGGCGTCACAATGCCTCTCCTCGATGTCTGGTTCGAAGACGAACGCCATGGTTATGCACTGGGGGCCTATGGAATCATGTTGCACACCAACGATAGCGGTGCGACCTGGCAGTTGATTTCCGAGCGGCTCGATAACCCGGATAATTATCACCTCTATGGCATTGCCCGTTCGGGCTCCGAAACCTTACTGGTCGCCGGTGAAGCCGGGACAATCTTGCGTTCCCGAGATCATGGTGAGACCTGGGATCGTCCGGCATCGCCATACCAGGGATCATTTTTTGGAGCTGTTGCCGCGCATGACGGCGGACTGCTTGTATTTGGACTGCGGGGTAACGTGTTCCGTTCCACGGATGATGGCGACACATGGTCCGCCGTCATCACCAACGATCAGCGCAGCTTATTGGCTGGCATGACCAGGGAAGACGGTGCAGTCATCCTTGTTGGATCAGCGGGCGCCGTGCTTATCAGCCATGATCACGGTGCTACGTTTGAGAAGATCTCGACCTCTGGCAACAGCGTCTATAGCGGCGTCACGGCAACCAACGACGGCAAACTGCTGCTGGTCGGTTTCGGTGGCGTGTCGATCGTCGATGAAGGCGACCAGCATGAATGATGTAATCGATCGCCAGACCGGACTGGCTGACAACCAACGTGCGCCGCTGGCCGAGCGAATCCTGTTTGAAAACCGGATTCCGGTCATCCTGATTTTCGTCCTGTTGACCGCATTTTTCGGTTCACAGGCCTTACAGATCGAACCCGACGCCAGCTTCGAAAAAATGATTCCGACGTCGCACCCGTATATCCAAAACTACCTGGACAACAAGGCAGACCTTGCGAGTCTCAGCAATTCGATACGGATAATTGTTGAAACGACCGACGGCGATATCTTCGACAAGGAATTCCAGGAAGCACTGCGACTCATTAACGACGAGGTTTTCTATATACCGGGCGTTGACCGGTCGGGCCTGCAGTCTATCTGGACGCCAAATGTGCGATGGAGCGAGGTCACCGAGGAAGGCTTTCGCGGTGGCGCGGTAATACCCAACGGCTACGACGGCTCCGAGGAATCACTCGATCAGCTGCGCCTGAATATACTACGCTCCGGGCAGGTCGGCCGCCTGGTCGCCAATAATTTCAAGTCCGCGATTATTATCGCACCGCTAACAGACATCAATGCGGAGACCGGAGAGAAACTCGACTACCGGGACTTCTCGAGAAGCATCGAGTCCCTGGTTCGCGACAAGTACCAGACGGATCAGATTAAGATTCACGTCACGGGATTTGCGAAGGTCGTTGGCGACCTGATCGAAGGCGCAACCCTCGTCGCCATGTTTTTTGGGGTGGCGTTAGCTATCACACTCGTACTGCTCACCGTGTACTCGCGATGCGTCTTCGCGACGTTTGTCCCGGTGATCTGCTCGACCATTGCAGTGGTCTGGCAGCTCGGTCTCCTGCATACGCTGGGCTTTGGCCTTGATCCCTACTCCATGCTGGTGCCATTTTTGGTATTCGCTATCGGTATCAGCCACGGCGTGCAGATCATCAACAACATCGCCGTTCGTTTCTTTTTCGGCGCCGGTTCTTACTGGTCCGCACGACGCGCCTTTCGTGCCCTTTATATTCCTGGACTCGTCGCCCTTGTAAGCGACGGCATCGGTTTCCTTACGCTCATCGTCATCAAGATACCGGTCATTCAGGAACTCGCTATAACCGCCAGCATCGGGGTTGGTGTGCTGATCTTCACCAATCTTATTTTGCTGCCTGTGTTGATGTCTCACGTCGGCTTGTCAAAGCCGTCTTTACGTTACCTGCAGCGCAAGCGTGACAACCCGTCCAAGCTTTGGCCGCTCGTCGCAAGTTTTTCGAAACCGCCATATGCAATGGTCATGATAGGCATTGCGATTGTGCTGTTCGGGTTCGGGTTCTATGGCAGCAAAGACCTGCGTATAGGCGACCTTGATGCAGGCGCCCCCGAACTGAGGCCCGACTCACGCTATAACCTGGACAATGCGTTCCTCACGGAGAACTACACAACCAGCACCGATGTCTTCGTAACAATGGTGCAGACCGCGCCCCAACAGTGCGGTGAGTACAGAACCGTCGCAGCCGTAGACCGGTTTCAGGAGGTGCTGAAGAACACCGAGGGCGTGCAGTCAGTGATCTCGCTGGTCGACGTCTCCAAACGCGTCATCATGGCGATGAACGAGGGTAACCCGAAGTGGTACACACTCAGTCGTAATCGTTACATCCTCAACAACTCGCTTAGCTCGGTGCCGAGCACGTTAATCAATACCGACTGCAGCATGGTGCCGATTCTAATCTTCCTCAACGATCACAAGGCAGAGACCCTGAGTGTCGTCATCGGCGCTGCCGAGGCTTTCGCCGCCGAGTACGATAGTGACGACATGGAGTTCAGTCTCGCAGCAGGCGACACCGGCTATATCAAATTCGCACTCGCCGCCGGCAACGCCGGTATCGAGTCCGTCACCAATATCGTGATCGGCAAGGCGCAGTATCAAATGCTGGCGCTGGTCTACAGCGTCGTCAGCTTCCTGGTATTCCTTACCTTCCGATCCTGGCGTGCGGTGGCCTGTATTATCCTGCCGCTGGCACTAACATCGGTTCTCGGTCAGGCGCTGATGGCCTTGCTGGGTATTGGCGTAAAGGTCGCAACGCTACCGGTAATCGCGCTGGGCGTTGGTATCGGCGTGGACTACGGCATCTACATATTCAGCAAGATGGAGAGCTATCTGAAGCGCGGACTGTCGTTATATACGGCCTACCTCAAGGCGCTGCAGACAACTGGCATCGCCGTCGCATTTACCGGGCTGACGCTCGCGATTGGTGTAGGTACGTGGATATTCTCGCCGATCAAGTTCCAGGCCGACATGGGTCTGATGCTGACCTTCATGTTCCTTTGGAACATGCTCGGCGCATTGCTATTGCTACCGGCTGTCGCGTACTACCTGGTCAAGCCGATGCCTACAGCTCAGACCTGACTGTCCAGAGTTCGGGGAAAAAGCGCAGCTTCAGCGCTTTCTCAAGGAACGCGACGCCGCTGGTGCCGCCGGTACCCTGCCGGTATCCAATAATGCGTTCCACGGTCTTCATGTGGCTGAAGCGCCACATGGCGAACTCCTGTTCGAGATCGATGAGCTTTTCGGCCAGTTCATACAAGTCCCAGTATTTCGACGGATCAGAATATACCCGGGCCCAGGCCGCCTCGACTGCTTTGCTGGGTGCGTAAGGCTGCGACCAGTCACGGTCCAGATAGTCCGACGGAATATCGAAACCTTTTTTGCCAAGCTGACGCAGGCACAGATCATAAAAGCTCGGGGCATGCAGAACCTCGCGCAGACGCCCATAGCGCTCCGGATTCCTGCGGTGCACTTCGATAAGCGCCGCGTTCTTGTTACCTAATGCGAATTCTATCTCGCGATACTGAAAGGACTGAAAGCCCGAGCTTTGCCCGAGATCATCGCGGAAGGCCAGGTAGTCCGCCGGCGTCATGGTGGAAAGCACTGCCCAGCTTTGTCGCAGTTGCCCCTGAATACGGGACACGCGTGACAGCATCTTGAAAACGGCACCGAGATTATCGTTCTCGACTTCTCGCATGGCCGCGCCGATTTCGTGGATGCAGAGCTTCATCCACAGTTCCGAGGCCTGGTGAATAATGACGAACATCATTTCATCGTGCGCACCGGTCACGAGCTTCTGGCTGTCCAGCAATTTGTCCAGCGACAGGTATGAGTCGTAGCTCATATCCTGATCCCAGTGGATCCCCGTTTCGTCGACCTCGCGTTGGTCCAACGGCTTGCTATCGTTGGTCATGGTTTCTCCTGACGGGCACGCTCCAGGTCCTCCGGCGTATCGATTCCGGTGCCCGGCCTGAAGACTGGCACACCAACGGCGATCGTCATGCCGAGCGACAGCGCGCGCAACTGCTCCAACTGTTCGCAAACCTCAAGCTCAGAGGGTGAAGCATCAACAAAGGCGCGTAGAACGCCGCACCGATACGCATAGATACCATGGTGGTGCAGCGCCGCCCTGGCGGCACGTTTATCGCTGCTCGCGTCTCGCGGATACGGAATCGCCGCACGGCTGAAGTAGATCGCATGATCGAGATTGTTGCAGATGACCTTTACGCAGTTGGGATTCTGAAAGTCCTGCTGCGTAAGAAATGGTGAAGCGAGGGTAGCGATATCCACGTTCGCATCATCGAGCAACGCAGCGCACTGATCGATAAGCTCCGGCGGCATGGCCGGTTCGTCACCCTGTAAATTAACGACGACCTGAGTGTCGTTCCAGTTCAGCAGGTCCGCCACTTCCGCGATACGCTCGGTACCTGACTGATGATGATCGCCGGTCATGCAGACAACGGCATCAAATGCCTCCGCAGCTGCCGCAATGCGCTCGTCATCCGTGGCGATCACCACTTCGCTGGCGCCGCTCTCGATGCCCCGTTCGTAGACGTGTTGCAACATCGGCTTGCCGTGAATATCGAGCAAAGCCTTACCGGGCAGACGGGTCGACGCATAGCGAGCGGGAATAACTACGACGAATCCGGTCATGCGACATCCTGCCCCGTCCGCAGGCGCGATTCAATCTGTTCGATAAGCGGTGCCGCAAGCACCGGGTCCATACTAAGATTCACGGGTACATACCAGAGTTTGTCTGTTACATCGCGCCCCAGTTTAACGGCATCCTTCTCCGTCATGAAGACTTCGAAATCATCACCGAACTCGAAGTCCTTGCGTGCAAGGACGGCATGATCGGGGAAAACATGCTCAATGACCTGGATATTCTGCGCACGCAACAAATCAAAGAAACGACGTGGATTGCCTATTGCCGCAACAGCATGCACGGTGGTTCCGGCAAAGCGCCCGATCGGCCGCGCCAGCGAGCCATTCAGCCGGCAGACGTCGGTCGCGACGAGTTCGAAGGAAATCGCATTCTGCTCGCCTGTCGTCAGCTCGTACTCGGATCCCCGCAGCTCCCCATTTACCAGCACCTGCTCTACGCTCTCGAGGCGCTGGGCACTTTCACGCAGCGGCCCGGACGGCAGCAGCCGCCTGTTTCCGAGGCCCCGCGCGCCATCGATCACGCAAATCTCATAGTCGCGGTCCAGTCGATAGTGCTGCAAACCATCGTCGGCAACGATGACATCTACACCGTCGTCAACAAGCATCTGTGCCGCGCGCACGCGATCCGGGTCGACAACCACAGGGCATTGGCCGCGTTTGGCCAGCAGCACGGGTTCGTCACCCGCTACCGCTGCGTCTGTATCGGACTCCACGCGCATGGAGGAATGCGCCTTACTGCCTCCATAGCCGCGACTCACGATGCCGGGACTGAAACCACGAGCTCGAAGCTCCTGCACCAGCCAAAGCACGGTTGGCGTCTTGCCTGTTCCCCCAGCGGTGATATTGCCGACAATCACGACGGGTACGGCTGCCTTGTGCGTCCGGAGCACGCCACAGGCGCGCAATAGTCGCGTCACGTAGAGAACCAGCCAGTAGAGTCCGCTCAGGGGCAGTAGCAACCAGCCCGACGGCGCGTCTTCATACCAGGCGCGGTGAATCCAGGCATAAACCGGGCCGGCGCTCACTCGTCTTGCTTCTCTTCGCTGAATTGCATGCGGTACAAGGCCGCATAATGACCGTTCTGTGCAAGCAGCTCCGCATGCGTTCCAGCCTCAACGATGCGGCCCGCGTCGAGCACGATGATCCGGTCGGCCTTCTCTACTGTCGACAGGCGATGCGCGATGACAAGTGTGGTGCGGTTCTCCATCAATGCGTTCAGCGCATCCTGAATACGCCGTTCAGAATGCGTATCGAGAGCCGATGTTGCCTCGTCCAGAATCAGCACCGGCGCGTTTTTCAGCAGGGCGCGGCCGATCGCGATGCGTTGTCGCTGACCGCCCGACAACAGCACCCCACGGTCGCCAACGATCGTATCCAGTCCTCGCGGAAGCTCATTGACGAACTCAAGAACGTACGCGGCTTCAGCGGCCTTGAGCAGTTCCTCTTCCGACGGCGGTTCGAGTTGTCCGTAAGCGAGGTTGGCGCGAATCGTATCGTTAAACAGTACGACATCCTGACTGACGACACTGATGTTGTTGCGCAGGCTCGCTAACGAATATTCAGTGATGGGAATGCCATCAAGACGAATCTCACCTGCGTCGACGTCGTAGAAGCGTGGCAGGAGGCTGACGAGTGTGGACTTGCCGCTGCCGGAATGACCGACGATCGCGAGGGTGGTTCCCGCCGCCACCTCCACGCGCAGGTCTCTGATGACCCGATCCTCAGCGTCTCCGTACGTGAAGTCAATGTGGTCAAACACGACGTCGCCATCTGCACGTTCTTTCTCGAAGCGCCCCTTGTCCTGCTCATTCTCCTGGTCAAGAACCATGAACAAGCTATCGGCCGCAGCGACGCCGCGTTGCAGGGTGGCATTCACATTTGTTATGCGGCGTACAGGTTGCAGCATCAACATCATGGCCGAGAAGAATGAAATGAACTGTCCCGGACTAAGCACGCCCTCGATTGATTGCCGGCCAGCCATGTAAATCACGAGGGCGATACCGAAGCCGAAGACGACCTGCGTCACGGCCACCCCAAGCGAGCGCACACGAATTAATTTCATGTTCTGTTTGAAGTTGCGGCCGTCTGCTTCGGCAAAACGATCGCGTTCGTACTTGTAACCGCCAAATGCCTTGACGACCCAATTGCCACGAATGACCTCGTCACTAACCTGCGTCACGTCGCCAACCGAATCCTGAATGCGACTGCTGTAACGCCTGAAAGCAACGCCAAGCAGACGCACGATCACTGCGACGATGGGGAACAGGATGGCCACGAAGATGGTCAATGTCGGGCTGTGGTAGATCATCACTCCGAATGCCGCAATGACAGTCAGCGTATCGCGCACCGCAATCGTTACGACGCTGGTCACGGACTCCGCCACCATTTCCACGTTGTATGTCATACGCGACAAAAGCGGCCCGGCTGCCTGCGAGTCGAAGAAGCGGATGGGTAAAGTCAGGAACTTGTCGAACACGTGGCAGCGCAGATCGGAAATAACGCGCCGCCCGATCCATCCCAGCGACATTTCCGTTGCGAAGCCAGACAGGCCACGCAACACGAAAATGCCCATGAACGCGATCGGTATCCATTGGGCCTGCTCGAGATTCTTGGCAACCAGAGCGTCATCCATTAACGGTTGCAGCAGGTAGACGAGCGCTGCCTCAATAGCTGCCGTGGCAGCCATGCCGATAACCGCGATGAAGCCGATCAGCTTGTGCGGTGTTACGTATCGCCACAGGCGGCCGTAAACGACCTTAACCTCGGGACCAATGGGTTTATTCACGTCACTCAACCGGATCGTTAACCGTTGCGATACTTATCTGGGTAAAACCGAGTCTGCCTGCAACGTCCATGGCCGTGACAACGTCCTGATGTTTGGCGTTGGCATCGGCACTGATCGTCAAGGGCAAACTGTTGTTACCACCGGACGTTTTCTGCAGCGCATTCCTGATGGTCTCTGCGCGATTGTTGATGAGCTCTCGCCCGTTGACAAGATACATTCCGGTTGCCGTAATCATGATATCGATTTGCTCCGGCACTTCTTCAACGATGGCTGTGCTTTCCGCCTCCGGCAGTCGAATGGTAATCTGCGACTGCTTGACGAAGCTCGTCGACACCATGAAGAAGATCAGCAGCAACAACACGACATCGATGAGCGACGTCAGGTTAACTTCCGGCTGCGTGCGTTGCCGCAAGCTAAGTTTCATGCATCGTCCTTCTTGCCCTGACCCTGATCATCCCGTTCCTTGCGGCGATGCAGCGCTTCGACAAGCTTGATGGCCTCCTTCTCCATGTCGACCACCAAGTGTCAACACGTGAGCGGTAGTAGCGATAACCGATCAGCGCCGGGATGGCCACGGTCAGGCCTGCAGCCGTCGTGATCAGGGCCTCCGCGATACCGCCGGCCAGCACGGTCGGGTTGCCCACGCCATGCGTAGTGATCGCCGTAAACACTTTTACCATACCGATGACCGTTCCCAGCAGACCAAGTAGTGGCGTCACGGCCGCAACCGTTCCCAGTGTCTCCAGGTAGCGCTCCAGTTCGTGCACAACATGACGCCCGGTATCCTCGATTGAATCCTTGAGCACCAGTCGATCGCGATCGCGATTTATCAGACCCGCGGCCAGGATCTGACCGAGTGCCGAACCCTGGTGCAGGGTCTGGATCTGTTTCTGATCCAGCTGGTCTTTCTTGACCCAGCCCCAGACCTTGCTGGTCAGATCCTCCGGGATGACCCGTTTTTGCCGCAGCGTCCAGAAACGCTCAAGGATGATCCCCATTGCGATGATCGCGCAGAGGATAATCGGCAACATCAGCCAGCCGCCGGATTTGACTATCTCAACCATAAAAAACCAGACCCAATGGGAAAAATGAAATATACAACAGTATTCAACGTCGGGCATGCCAGAAACGGTGACGAAGTTGGCGTTCCCGACTCATGGCGACGATGCCGCCACGGCTGCAGACACGAAAATGGATCGCGCCACTCGATGCGGTATTGATCACCGTGGCACCCACGGCACGCCAGCGGTCGACAACGAGCGGCTTTGGAAAACCCCAACGATTGCTGTACCCCGCGGATACAACGGCATAGGAAGGCCGTACCGAGTCTGTGAATGGCACCGTCGATGACGTCAAGCTGCCGTGATGCGGCACAACCACGATGTCGCTCGCCACAGACGCCCCATTGCGGACTAACCGGTCTTCGGAGCGGGCCTCGATGTCACCGGTAAGGAGCATGCCGTAGGAGCCAGCTGAGACACGCACGACGCAGGATGCTGCATTGCCTGCCGCCGAGGACGATCGCGCCGGGTGCAGGACCTCAAACCGGATGCCTGCTGACTCCCAGTACTGCCCGGCCCGACATCGGCTGCTCGCGAAACGGTCACTTTGCTCTCCCGCAAGCACGTGACCGACGCCAAACTCACGCCGGATGGCCTCTACTCCGCCACTGTGATCGAGATCCCCATGCGAAATGACGAGCTGGTTTACATGGCGCAGACCACGTGCGCGCAGGAACGGCACAATGCTCTGATCTGCCGCACTGCCGCCGCCACGCCAGGCCATGCCCGTATCGAACAGCATCACGCCTGCGTGCGTCTGGACCGCGACCGCCAGCCCCTGACCCACATCCAGAATCCAGGTATCGAAGCAGCCGGCCGGCGGCGCGGGCGGTCGCCACGTCACAATCGCGAGAATACCCAGAAGCGCCAGAGACCGCCCAGGCCAACCTGGCGGAAAGAGCACCCATGCCAGCGGCAGGCACAGCAACAGCACACTGCCACCGCCGAATGCCGCCAGCCTCAGATCCGCCATTGGCAGGCTCGCCATGAACTCGATGTAGCGGTCGAGTGCGTCAATAGTCTGGGCTGCGATCGCCAGCAGGTTGCCGGCCAGTCCTTCTGACAGATCTCCAACTACCAACGCCGCCAACGTGAGCGGAACCGTTACAAAGCTGAACACCGGCACGGCTACCAGGTTGACGGGAGTGGCAACAATGGCGAAGCGCTGAAATATAAGCGCGGTTAGTGGTAACAGGCCGAACAACAGGAACACCTGCATTATCAGCAGCTGCCGTGGCGCGTCGAGCCACCGTGGGATCACCGACGGGCCGCGCCCGCGTTTTGCCAGCCACAACAGCAGCACGACCGCTGCAAAGGAAAGATCAAAGCCCGGGCGCATCGTTGCGACGGGATCGAAAATGTAGACCAGCGCGGCCGCAAGTGAGACAGCTGCGACAGGAGCGACCTGCCGTCGTCTCGACACGGCGAGTGCGGCAACTCCAAGCATGATGACGGCTCGTCTTGCTGGAACACCCAACCCCGATAAAACCGCGTACGCCAGCGCGAATCCGAGTCCGGCGATGATCGCCGCAACGTAGGTGTTCCTGTGCCCCGGGAGGACTCCGAGCACGACAAAGACAACCAGGAACGATGCGAGCGCCGCGAGTCCGACGTGCAGGCCCGAGATGGCCATCAGGTGACTGGTCCCTGAGACCGCAAACCGGTCCCACTGCTCACGTGAAATCTGGTGGCGCAGGCCCACGCCCACCGCCGCCAGCACGCCGGCCGTCTCGGTGGATGCCGCGGCATCCAGCGCGCGCGCGGCAAACCGTTGCCTGAAGCGATCAAGAGCTGAGCTGGTGCCGGACCACAGCAGGCGGTTGCGCTTACCGCCGACCACGTAGCCAGTCGCGTGAATTTTTTCTCTAAACAGCCACGACTCGTAGTCAAATACGCCTGGATTGCTGGTGCCGCGCGGCACTTGCAGCCGCAATTCAAGCTCCCAGATTTCCCCGATCGCCGGAAGGTGTGGCGGGCTAAACCAGCTGACGCGTACACGGGCGGGCACTCGAGGATCGTCCACCGACTCAATGAGAAAAACGATCGAATCTCCGGTCGCCTTCGGAAAGTCGAGCACGCGTACGCGCGCCAGCATGCTATCGCCGGCATAGTCTGCCAGCAGCCGTTTCCCAATGATGTCCCCGCTTGCCAGCATGAACAGGGCATAGCCTCCGAGGAACATCGCCACAGCCCGTCCCCGGCGCGCGAGCAATAGTAATAAAGTTGCAACCAACAGCAATCGGGACTGGTCCGACGGTAGCAGCAGCGTGCTATGCTGCGCGGCCAGTCCGCCCGCCAGTAGCAGGAGACAGGTTCTAGTCACGGAAGCGGCGCTCGACGTCAGCAACTTTTACTATGAACCCGGAAACACCGGAATGCCCAGACGCGTTTTTAAGAAATTCGCCTTCAAACGCCACCACATCGCCAAGCAGTGGTTCATGTCGCCGTTTCGGCACCTGCTCCACGATCACAGGCTATGGGGTGTGCAGCGTCGCTGGGTCGTTCCCGCCTTCGCGCTCGGACTCTTTATTGCCTTCATGCCCGTCTTCGGGCACACGCTTGCCGCGGTACTGCTGGCGCTGGCATTCCGCGTCAATATCCCCGTCGCAGCAGCAGCAACGTGGGTGAGTAATCCGGCGACCATGGTCCCCATGTACTACTTCGAGTACCAACTCGGTTCGGCCCTGCTCGGCTGGGAATTGCAGCCGTTCGCTTTTGAGCCGTCGCTGGACTGGCTGACGCATACATTCGTAAACATCTGGCAACCGATGCTGCTGGGCAGTGTGTTACTCGGGGTGACGGCCGCGATCGCCGGCTACGCTACGCTCGATATTCTTTGGCGCAGTTCCCTCGCGAAATACAAGGAACGCAAACGCAAGGACCGCCGCAACAAGGACTCAGACTGAGTCCTTGAGGATGCCATCCTCGAGCACGAGGATGCGGTCCATACGTGCAGCGATGGAATGATCGTGCGTTACGATGACGAGGCTGGTCTGCAATTCCTCATTCAATTCCAGCATCAGCCCCAGTACATGTTCGCCATTGCCTGAGTCGAGGTTGCCCGTCGGCTCATCGGCCAGAACTAACTGCGGACGCGTAATGAGAGCCCTTGCCACGGCCGCCCGCTGACGTTCGCCACCCGACAGCTCCCCTGGCTTATGATGCAGGCGTTCACCCAACCCGACCCGACCCAGCAGGCTGCGAGCCGCTTCAATTGCGGCCGGCCTGGACTCCCGACGAATCAGCAACGGCATGGCCACGTTTTCCTCGGCAGTGAACTCCGGCAGCAGGTGATGAAACTGGTATATGAAGCCGATGTAGCGATTGCGCAGTTCGCCCTTTGCTGTTTCCGTTGTGCCGTGCATCGCCGCACCGTTGACCAGGACCCCACCTTCGCTGGGATCGTCGAGACCTCCCATGATCTGCAACAGGGTTGTCTTTCCCGATCCCGACGCGCCGATAATCGCGACACGCTCCGCTGGCTGCACGGCCAGATTCACACCGCGAAGAACTTGCAACGTCGTTAAGCCTTCGCTGAATTCCCGCACAACATTGCGGCACTCAAGAACAGGGTTAGTCATATCTCAGGGCCTCCGCCGGGGCTGTTCGCGCAGCGACCCAGGCAGGATACAAAGTGGAAACCAGCGCAAGCACGAGCGCTATTAGCGCGATACGTACGACATCGCCAACCTTCAGTTCTGATGGCAGGTCACTAATGAAATAGACATCGGCCGCCAGAAACTTGATACCGAATATCGTTTCAAAGAAGCCAACGATCGATTCGAGATTCAGCGCAATAACAACACCGCCAACGACACCGAGCAAGGTCCCCGTAATACCGACGATGCTGCCCTGCGTAATGAAAATCCTGAGAATACTGGATGGCTTAGTGCCGATCGTGCGCAGGATTGCGATGTCGCTCTGCTTGTCCTTCACAACCATGACCAGTGTCGACACGATGTTGAATGCGGCTACGGCGATAACCATGAGCAGGATGACGAAGAGGATCGATTTCGTTATCTGGATTGATCGAAAGAAATTCACATGACGGCGGGTCCAGTCATTGACAAGAACCAGTTCCCCATACTCGCGAGCCACTTCACGGACGATATCGGGCGCCGAGTAGATCTCCGTCACGGCCAGACGCACGCCGGTCACGGTATTCTTCTTGCGATACAGGCGTTGCGCGTCACCGAGACTGATAAACGCAAGCCGCCGGTCGAACTCGTACATCCCCACCCGGTAAATACCGCTGACGGTAAAACGCTTTGTTCTGGGTATGACACCGGCCGGTGTGACCATGCCCTGCGCCAACGTGACCGTGACTTTGTCCCCCACCGCAACCTGTAACTCCTCAGCGAGTTCTATACCCAGCACGATTTTGAACGTACCGGCCTGGAGTGCATCAAGAGAACCGTCCTGCATTACACCGGAAATTCCAGACACTGTATCTTCGAGTTTGGGCTCGATGCCGCGCAGCTCGGCGCCACTCAACTGTTTGCCGGCAACCAGCAAAGCCTTACCGTCGATGTAGGGCGCCGCCGCACTGACACGGGCATTTTCGAGTGCGACGCCGCGCAGAATTTCTGCATCCGCCAGATTGCCATCGACTTCTTCAATGCTGGCGTGCGCGGTCATCGCGAGAAGGCGATCCTTGAGTTCCCGTTCAAAACCATTCACAACCGACATCACAACGATCAGAACGAGAACGGCAATCGCAATGCCAAGCATTGAAATAGCCGAGATCAGCGACACGAAACTGTTACGGCTGCGCGAACGCACGTAGCGGCTGCCGATCCACATTTCAAATAGTCCGTTCATACTCTATTCGTACCGCAGTGCTTCAGCGGGATTCACCAGCGCAGCACGGCGTGCCGGATACAGGGTCGCAAGTGACGTGAGAACGAATGCCGCAATCGCGATCACGGTCACATCCTGCCACTCAAGCTCGGACGGAATTCGCGACACGTAGTAAACATCGCCGGGCATGATCTGGAAGCCAAACAACTGTTCGAGAAACGGCGCAACCACGGGAACATAAATCGCGAGGACAACGCCCAGCGTTACACCGATCAACACTCCCGCCCACCCGATAAGCGCACCCTGGACAAAGAAGACGCGCACGACGCCGTTAGGACCCATGCCCAAGGTACGAAGAACGGCGATATCGGTTGTCTTATCGGTGACGACCATGACAAGGCTGGCGACGATATTAAACGCCGCCACACCGATAATCAGCGACAGGATCAGAGACATCATCATCTTTTCAATACGAATGGCGCGAAAGTAACTTCCGTTCTCCACGGTCCAGTCACTGATCGTCACCGCGTCTCCAAGACGCCGCTGCAGTGATGCCGCAATCGCCGGTGCGGCCATAACATCGTCAGCACGAAAACGCACGGCAGTTACGGCGCCGTCGATGTCGAGAATGCTTGCTGCATCGCTCGTATGCACGAGCGCCAGCACACTGTCATGATCCGCGAGACCTGCCTCGAATACACCACGAAGAACAAATCGTTCAAGGACCGGTTCGAGCGTGCCATCGCCAACGGGTCGTGGTACCAGCAACACCACACCATCGCCGATTCTGGCATTCAGGTTGTAGGCCAGGATACGCCCGAGAATAATGCCTCGAGCACCTGGTTCCAGTAAGTCGAGGCTGCCCTCCACCATGTTGATCATGTCGCCGGACAGCGTGTCCTCCCAGGCGGGATCTACGCCGTGCACCATGACACCCAGCAGGTCCCTTCCCGACTGGATCATGCCTTCCACCTGCACAAACGGGGCTGCAGCAGCGACGCCCTCTTCCGCGCCGACAGCATCGACGAGCGACTGCCACTCGAGAACCGGACCGTCGCTGCCACTTACTGTCCCGTGAGCCGACATGCTCAACAGTCGATTCCGGAGCTCTCCCTCGAAACCATTCATGACGGACAGGATCACGATCAGCGCGGCAACGCCGAGCGCTATTCCGAGAAGGGAAATCAGTGTGATAAAAGACACGAAACGGGTGCGCCGCTTGGCCCTCAGGTAGCGCAGCCCGACAAAGAGTTCGACTGGATTCAGCATTGGGCCGCATTGTGACACAGTTCGCATGTCTCATCCCGCGTTGCGATGCTATAGTCGCAGGACAACCAAGATAGACATTACGCGGAGTAGGACCATGGCCAAATTGCGTACGATGACACTGATCGCTTTGCTGTTCGCCGCAATGGGCACGGCGAGTGCCGACACGCTGAAAATGGACGGTGCATCGGCCATGTCCGATGACGGACGCCCAAGCCGCGGTATGACTCAGGCCCGCGTTGAAGCGAAGTACGGCAGCCCGGCTTCGGTCAGGGCACCGGTGGGCGACCCGCCGATTACACGCTGGGAATACACGAATTTCGTCGTATTCTTCGAGCATGACAAAGTCATTCACGCCGTCCTGAAGCGCTAAGCCTTAAAACAGTATTTCGAAAGAGCCCGGGTCGGCATCGGCCCGGGCTTTTTTGTGTCGGACGCATTTAGACCACGACAAGACCGCACGGACGGTTTTGGACAACGCGAACGCGTTGGCCCGCAGAGCTGACGGCCGAAGGCCCGCATCAACGACAAGGATGTGCGAGAGCGACGTTGTGCATTGTGTAATAATCGCGGCCCCAAATTCTGCAAGTTCTGCTGAGCGAACCCGTGACAACGCCATTACTTCTGCCCGCCAAATTGAGCCCGCCCATGCCCGGCATCCAGTTTGCGTGGGGCCGCCTGATCGGCGCGAGCCTGGCGCTCGCAGCTGCGGAACTGGCGCAGCGAGTGGACAGGCCTGTCGTCATCATGGCGGAAGACCCACGTCACGCTGACCAGCTCGAGACCGAGATACGCTTCTTTGCCGGCAACGACTTCCCGGTCGAGCATTTCGTGGAATGGGAAACGCTGCCATGGGACAGCTTCTCGCCGCATCAGGACATCATTTCGCAACGCCTGCGCGTGCTGGCAGCACTGCCGTCGATGCACAGGGGCATCCTTATCGTCGCAGCAACGGTTTTGCAGCAGCGGCTGCCGCCCGTTGATTATGTGGCCGCAAGGTCCCTGTCGCTGTGCCAGGGACAGGAACTGCAGCGCTCGTCTTTTACAAACTCACTGGTCGACTCCGGCTACCTGCGCGTACCACAGGTATCCGAGCACGGCGAGTTCGCCGTGCGCGGCTCACTCATCGACGTATTCCCAATGGGCGCGACAGCGCCGGTGCGTATCGATTTCTTCGCTGACGATATCGAGTCGCTGCGCTATTTCTCGGCCGAGACACAGTTGTCGGGCGAGCGCACCACTGAGGTCGACATTCTGCCGGCGCGGGAAGTACCACTCGATGCCGATGCTATTCGCCAGTTTCGTGACCGTTACCGGGAACGCTTCGAAGGTCAACCCGGCAAATCTCGCGTTTATAAAGAGATCTCCGAGGGTATTGCGCACGGCGGCATCGAGTACTACCTGCCCCTTTTCTTTGAGTCGACAGCCTCCCTGCCCGACTTCCTGCCCGCCGACTGCATCGTCCTGGCCCCGAGTGGTCTTGATGCTTTGCTGGAACAATTCTGGGTCGAGGCGCGGGAGCGCTACGAGCTTTGCAGTCTGGATCGCGAACGTCCGATTCTGAGCGTGGACGAGACCTTTATCGCTCCCGAGACCATTCCCGAACGTCTGGCGTCATTCTCATGCATTCGCTATGCCACTCAATCCCTCGCTGAGTCCAGCCGCAGCCTGAACTTCAATACGCGCATGCCGCCGGCGATGAAGATTGAGGCGCGCTACGAGGACGCCGCGGCCGCGCTGATGCGGTTCCTCGGCGATTTCGACGGCCGGGTCCTGTTTTCGACAGATTCGCCAGGTCGTCGAGAACAATTGTACGACATGATATCGGGGCGCGGCCTCGACCTTGTGCGCATAGAGACGTGGCAGGATTTCAGGGACGACGCACACCGCATCGGCGTTGCAGTGGCCCCGGTCGACGACGGCGTGCTGCTGCCGGGCGCAAAAGTCGCCGTCATCAGCGAACAGCAGCTGTTCGGTGAACGCACCCACACACGCAAACGCCGCCGCAGGAGCGATCGCGATCCTGAAACAATCATTCGGCAGCTCAACGATCTCGAACCCGGTTCCCCGGTGGTACATGAGGAATATGGTGTTGGTCGCTACCTGGGGCTGACAACGCTTGAAGCAGGCGGTATTACGGCTGAGTTCCTGCATCTCGAGTACGCGGACAAGGACAAGCTGTACGTCCCTGTGCACGCACTGGACCTGATCTCTCGATATACCGGTGCGTCACCCGATCACGCACCGTTGCATCGCCTCGGCAGCGACCAGTGGGCAAAAGCGAAACGTCGTGCGATCAAAAAGATCCGCGACGTCGCTGCGGAACTGCTCGATGTCTACGCGCGACGCGCCGCCCGCCCGGGGCACTCGTTCCACTGGCCCGAATCGGACTACCGCACTTTCGAATCGGGGTTTCCGTTCGAACTCACCGAAGACCAGGCACACACGATCGACGATGTCCTCAAAGACCTCGGCAGCGACCAGCCAATGGACCGCGTTGTCTGCGGCGACGTTGGCTTCGGCAAGACCGAAGTAGCGCTGCGGGCAACATTCGCCGCCATACACGGTGGCAAGCAGGTTGCTGTGCTTGTGCCAACAACCCTGCTCGCCCAGCAGCACGGCCAGAATTTCCGGGACCGTTTCGCGGACTGGCCTATTCGCGTTGAGGTCCTGTCCCGTTTCCAGTCCGCCAAGGAGGTCAGGGAAATCGTTGCCGGCTTACGTTCAGGTGCGGTCGATGTCGTGATCGGCACGCACAAACTGCTGCAACACACGAAGGACTTCAACGATGTTGGGCTTATTATCGTCGACGAAGAACACCGCTTCGGTGTTCGCCACAAGGAAGCCATCAAGTCGCTGCGCAGCGAAATCGATATCCTGACGCTGACCGCGACGCCGATCCCAAGAACGCTGAATATGGCCCTGGGCGGTCTCCGCGAAATGTCCCTGATAACGACGCCACCGGCCGAGCGCCTTGCGGTCAAGACGTTTGTTTCGGAGTGGAATGATGTCGTGATACGCGAAGCCTGCCTGCGCGAAATCAAACGCGGCGGTCAGGTGTATTTCATTCACAACCGTGTGGAGGACATCGGTCGCATAGAACAGCAGCTCGAAAAACTCGTTCCCGAAGCCACCATACGTGTCGGCCACGGTCAGATGCCTGAACGTGAACTCGAACAAGTGATGCTCGACTTCTATCACCGGCGCTTCAACGTGCTGCTTTGCACCACGATTGTCGAGAGTGGTATTGATGTGCCAACTGCCAACACCATCATCATCAATCGGGCCGACCGCTTTGGCCTGGCGCAGCTCCACCAGCTGCGCGGCCGCGTCGGGCGCTCACATCACCGTGCCTACGCGTACCTGGTGGCTCCTCCGAAAGCCGTGATGACAGCCGATGCCATCAAACGGCTCGAAGCCATCGACTCGCTGGAGGATCTCGGTTCCGGATTCACGCTCGCCACTCACGATCTCGAGATTCGCGGTGCCGGCGAACTGCTCGGCGACACACAGAGCGGTCAGATCCAGGAGATCGGATTTTCGCTGTACACCGAACTGCTGGGTCGGGCCGTGGATTCGCTGCGTGCCGGTAAGGAGCCTGACCTCGAAGCGCCATTGCATGCCGGGGTGGAAATCAACCTGCATGTTCCCGCGTTGTTGCCCGACGATTACGTGCCGGATGTGCACCTGCGGCTCATTCTCTACAAGCGAATCTCGGCCGCTGAAACGGCAGAAGAACTGCGCGAGTTGCAGGTCGAGCTGATCGATCGCTTTGGCCTGCTCCCGGACAGCGCCAGGAATCTCATGCGTATAACGGCCCTCAAGAGGCTCGCCACCCGTGCCGGAATTGAGAAGATCGACGCCGCAGATCGCGGTGGCTACCTGATTTTCGGCCAGGACAGCCGCATTGACCCTGTGGCACTCATCCAATTAGTGCAAAATGACAGCAAGCGATACCGTTTGCAGGGCTCCCATCGGCTCCAGATAAAGGACGATCTGGGTGATCTCGAGAAGCGATTCGTTAAAATCGAGAACCTGTTAACCCGTCTTATGGTCAAAGAAGATAGTGATGCGTAAGTTGATAATCAGCCTGCTGTCCCTGGCTATGTTTCTGCCCGCTATGGCGCAGGAGATGCTTGGCGATATTGAATTGGAAGAAGTGCCGGAGATTCGCCGCTACACGGTGGAGGTGATTGTCTTCCGCTACGCCCAGGAAGTTATGACCGGGCGGGAGATCTTTCCGCGCGACGAACCCGAGCCCGAATTGCCACCGCTTGAAGAAGATATCGAGTTTGTTGAAGAGCTGCCCGAGGCAACCGTGGAAGAGCTCGAACCCCTTCCCGATATAGAACTGGTCATGCTCGACGAGGCGAACTTCCAGCTTGGTGAGATGATGGACCGCCTGAAACGGCTGGACGTCTATGAACCTATCATGCATTTCGGCTGGACGCAGGCAACCTGGCCGGACGAACAAACCGAGGCTATCCCACTGCACCGGCTGGCACGGCCGCCCGCTGGGCTGGATGGCGAATTAACCCTTTACCTTAGCCGTTATCTACACCTCGTGGTCGATCTCCAGATGGAAGCGACAGATCTCATGGTGATCGATCAGGACAACGTCGAACAGCTTGGCGACGTGACGGTCAGTGACGTGTTCGATAGCATGGAGGCCCAGCCAGGAGAGCTGCCCGCCTACTACCGTATCCAGGAAAATCGCATCCTCAAGAATGGCGAGCTACGCTATTACGATCACCCGAAGTTCGGAGTGCTGGCCAAAGTCACACGCGTTGAGGAGGAAGAGGCAGAGAACGGGGATGGCGAACTACTCGGGTACGGTTCCGAGTAGCGCATCCAGGAAATCCGCTGCACCGCACTTCTCGTTCGCCGTATCGGCGACCGCAACCTCGAAGTTCACCGTAACAAACTTCGACGAACCTGACCGCGGGTGGTGAAGCCCGAGCTCGCGCACAGCGGCGGATATCCGGGCCGCAAATTCACGTACACCGTGCTCGTCAGACGCGTGTGACAGCGCCACGAAGCAAGCACCATCCGGCCGGGCTACGACGTCGCTTGCGCGTCTCAGGCAACGGCGGATCGCACTCCCTACCCTGCGCAGGCAGGAGTCAGCAGCATGGCGTCCGAATACTTCGATGTAGGCATCGAACTCATTCAGTCTGAACACAACGACCGACAAACGGCCTTTGTCACGCGCCGCGACCGCCCAGTCGTGTTCAAAGACCTCGCGAAATGCCCCTCCGTTGAGCAGTCCGGTAATCGGGTCATCGCGGGAAAGATCGCGAATGCGGCGTTTCGCCTTAAGCAAGGCGTGGTGCATCTCGGCACCATCAGCCGTGGTCGAACTGGTACTGCTGCGCCAGTATGCGGCGTAATTGCGAACGGTCTTGTCGCCGCTCAGCTGCAATGGCTTCAGAACAAGCAGGTATTCGCGGCTGCGGAATTCGACCGGGAAGCTGGTTTCCTGCCCAGAACGCACGGTTTCGCTGACCTCTAGCGCGAGTTCGCGACCTGCGATCTCCTCGATAACGTCTGCGAACGGTTTGCCAGCCACATCATCTCCACCGATTGGTGAAAATGCCGAATTGGCGAATGCGACGGGCCAGTCAGCCTGGCCGACGTTAACGATCAGTAAGGGCTCCGTCGTGCTGGCCAGAACCTGTTCGAGAATATCGCGCTTAACGAGTTTCATCATCGGGCATCATACCGCTTCGAAGAAGGCTTTTAGTAGCGCCATCGTCGCACTTTTTGCAGCGCGTGTGTTCGCCTCGACATCGTCATGAATGGGTACGTCACCACGACCTGCAGCACGATTGACGATCATTGCTATACACGCATAGTCAACACCGACCTCCCTGGCAATTGCCGCTTCCGGCATGGCCGTCATCCCGATGTAATCAGCGCCATCGCGCTCCAGGCGGTCGACTTCCGCCGCAGTCTCGAGCCGCGGACCCTGGGTGGTCGCATAGACTCCGCCCTCATAGCAATCGATGTCGGCCTTGCTCGCCGCTGCTCCCAGCGCACGGCACAGACCGACCGAGAATGGCTCCGTGAAATCAATATGTTCAACCCTCCCGCGCCGTCCATCGTAAATGGTGTGTTCCCGTCCCCAGGTGTAGTCGAGTAGCTGGTCTGGGATCGCAATCTGTCCCGGCTCACGAAAACTTGTGACAACACCCACGGTATTCAGCCCAATTACCGCATCCGCGCCGAGCATTTTCAACGCAACGATGTTGGCGCGGTAGTTGATGACATGTGGCGGCAGCGAATGACCTTCCCCATGGCGGGCAAGTGTCAGCACCCGCACCTGGCCGAACTCGAGCCGGTGGACCGGGGCAGACGGTTTGCCATAGGCCGTCCCTACGTCAGTGCCCGCATCCTCGCCCGGGAGATGCCCCCAGCCGCTACCGATAATGAGTCCATAGGTTGTCGACATCTATTGCCCCTAGGCGTCCAGGTGAAATTCGGGGCGGTCGCTCCAATGAGCGAAACGTTCATTGACTGACCGCCACTCCTCGCTCGCCATCAAGGTCTCGCGCATTGGGTGTCCTGTGCCATGCAAGCGCGCGAGCCGCACAAGCGACAGGGGATTGGAGTAATCACTGAGTGCGTCCACGGCTTCGTGCGCCGCGTCCCGGTCGTTGCAGACAAGTATCATGTCACAACCAGCGGCGAGCGCCAGGCGCCCACGTTCCGCCATCGGGCCATAGTCCCGCGTCGCCTTCATGCTCAGATCGTCACAAAAAACTGCACCGCCAAATCCAAGGCGTGAACGTAGCTCACGCTGAATCCAGTATTCGGAGAAGCCGGCCGGATTTTTGTCGATCTGCTCGTAGACGATATGCGCGAGCATGACCCCGGCGATAGCGCCATTATTGACTAGCCGTTCGTAAGGACGCATGTCGTCCAACACCACGCCATAGTCTCTGCGATCGATCGGGAGCTTCAAATGTGAGTCCGCAATGACGGCGCCGTGACCGGGGAAGTGCTTTGCCACCGCCGCCATACCAGCGCTACGGAGTCCTCGGGCAAATGCATTCGACAGATCGGCGACCACATCTGCCTTGCGATGAAACGACCTGTTACCAATAATCTCGCTGATGCCCCAGTCAAGATCGACACAGGGCGCGAAGCACAGGTCGACGCCGACGGCACGCAGCTCCGACGCGATCATCCAGCCAGCCTCGCGCGCTGCCTGCAGCCCGGACTCCGGATTGCGATCGAACTCGCGGCCAATAAAACGCATCGGCGGGATAGCAGTGAACCCATCGCGAAAGCGCTGGACGCGTCCGCCTTCATGGTCGACAGCGACCAACAGCGGCGGACTCCGCAAGGCGCGAATCTCGCCGACCAGGTCGGCGATCTGTTCCGGAGACTCGTAGTTACGCGTAAACAAAATGACACCGCCCACAGCAGGCTGCCGCAGCAGGTCGCGGTCAGCCGGGCTGAGAGACAACCCTTCTATGTCAAGCATCACGGGTCCTAGCGACATCCGTTGAGCCTCATTGCCTGCGGTCACGTTTTCCTGAATACCGCGATTGATTCTACATGTGCCGTGTGCGGGAACATATCAATGATCCCGGCCGATTCAAGCTGATATCCCTGCTCGTGAACTAACGTCCCGGCGTCGCGTGCCAATGTGCCGGGATGACACGATACATAGACAATTCGTTCCGGCCCGAACAGGTGCATACGTGTTACCACCTCCGCAGCGCCGCTGCGGGCTGGATCCAGCAACATACGATCCCAGCCCTCTTTCACCCAACCTTCGGTGCCATCGATTTTGCCCAGGTCGGCAACTCGAAATGACACGTTATCAAGGCCGTTACGGTCGGCGTTCACGGCGGCACGTTGTGTGAGGCTCGCCTCACCTTCAACACCCAGTACGGTGCCTGCTTGCCGCGCTAGCGGCAGCGAAAAATTGCCAATTCCGCAGAACAGGTCCAGCACGCGATCACGAGGCCCGGCACCCAGTTGTGCCGTTGCGAAATTCACCATGCGCCTGTTGATATCGCTGTTGACCTGTACAAAGTCGATGGGCTCGAAATCCACACGAATGTCGAATTCAGGCAACGTGTAGTACAACGATTCATCGACCGCATCAGGATAGAACAACGCAACCGTGTCCAGTCCACCCGTTTGCAAATAAATACGGAGATCATGTTTCTCAGCAAACTGCCGAAGCAGACCATTATCGGCATCGGTAGGCGGATCGAGCACGCGAAATACTAGGGCGATATCGTTCTCTGCCACAGCAACTTCGATCTGTGGCAAACGCGCCTTTATTGACAGGCTGCCGATCATCTCGCTGAGTTCCGCAATCATTCCATCGACGGGCTCTGCCAGCACCTCGCAACGCTGCATGTCAGTAATGTACGGCGCATGACGTTCGCGAAAGCCCACAAGTGTGCGGCCTTTGCCGTAAACATCCTTGACCGCCAGTCGTGCACGACGACGATAGTGCCAGACAGGCCCTGTCATGGGCTCGAGCCACGCCTCGGGCGTCACGCGCCCGATACGTTCGAGATTGTCTGTCAGCGTTTGTGCCTTAATCTTGCGCTGATGGTCGGGCGTAATGTGCTGTAAAGAACAGCCACCACAGCGGCCAAAGGCCTCGCACTTCGCATCGATCCGATCGGATGATGACTCGTGCACCTCAAGCAATTCGGCTTCATCGAAGTTACGGTGGAACTTGCGCCGCTGAAAAGTAACGTTCTCCCCTTCGAGCGCGCCGGCAACAAAGACCTTCTTGCCATCGGTGTCTGCAATACCACGTCCGTCATGCGTGACGCCGCCGATGATGGCTGTTTCCGGCCCGCGCCGCTTTTTCCGCGCCATTACGGGTTCGACTCTGACCAGGCCTGCAGGAATTCGTTGAGATGAGGCTCGTCCAGGCCGGCCAGCACGCTGCGCACCAGCGCATACTCGCGCTGCAAATCGTCACCATCAAGATTGCCCCGCATAAATTCGAACCGGAGGTATACCAGCCAGGTGTTCAATACATCGGTCTCGCAGTAATCCCGAATCTCCTTGATGCCACCTTCGAGATACTTGTCCCACACTTTGTCGCCACTCATTCCCAGTTTGCCCGGAAAACCCAGCATGACCGCGATTTCATCGAGCTTGGCAAACGCCCGATTATTGAAGTTCGCGAGCACATCCATCAGATCGACGTGACGCCAGTGGTAGCGGCTCAGATAGTTGTTCCACTTGAAGTCACGATCTGA
>Ga0224504_10000222_pt1 | contig 25085 bp, 30 predicted proteins | sample SF_Oct11_sed_USG_3_FD_170160 | JGI IMG/M metagenome (GOLD analysis project Ga0224504, IMG submission 170160) | Sediment microbial communities from San Francisco Bay, California, United States - SF_Oct11_sed_USGS_24 | ecosystem: Environmental > Aquatic > Marine > Sediment | place: USA...
CGATTTGAATGTCCGCTATTGGCCGAAAGCAGTCGCTTGATTCAGTCGACTTCCAGGGACTTGAATGTCTGCTATTGGCGCAGTCAGTCATCGCTAAGTACATCCCAGAATTGACGGCCCACTCCTTCCTGTCACGATCATTCCGTCGATTAAAGCAATCGAGGCAGCCAGGAGACACCAATGTACAGCGGAACAAAAGTCGGCTTCTTGCGTTCATTCATAGTGTCAATCGCAACATGGTCGCTTTTGGCCGCCTGTGGCGATTTGGGCGACAAGCCCGATGCGAAAATGGACTCGCTGGTGACTGCGGAGTGGCTGAGCCAGCATCTGGATGATCCGAACCTGGTGGTACTCGACTGCTCCGTTCTGGTGGAGCTGCTCGGCGATGGTGGCGTTCGGGTTGTGAGCGGCGAAACCAACTACGAGAGTGGCCACATTCCGACGGCAGGGTTCGCGGATCTGATGGGCGATCTATCCGACAATAATAGTCCCCTCCAGTTCGCCGTGCCGGCACCGGAGCAGTTCGCTTCCGCGATGGGCGCACTTGGTGTTGGTGACGATTCCCGGGTAGTTCTGTACGACGGGGGTAACACAGGTTGGGCTGCCCGAGTCTGGTGGATGTTGCGCTGGGTCGGATTCGACCGGGCGGCGTTGCTCGATGGCGGGCTGGCGGCATGGAACGAGCTGGGTCTGCCGCTTTCTACTGAGCCAGCCAGTCGCCCCGCGTCGCACCTGACCATTGCGCTGCGACCGGAACTGATCGCCGACAGGGATGAGGTGTTTGCCTCCCTCGAGAATGACGCGGTCAGTCTCATCGATGCTATGCCCGCAGCCCACTACAGCGGCGAGATGGCTATGTACGATCGACCCGGCCATATTCCCGGTGCTTTGAATGTGCCTGCATCCGCACTCCTCAATGATTCAGGCCGCTTCCGCTCGAACGACGAACTGGTCGCCTTGATCGAGAGTGACCGTAACGCGCGCTCCATAACCTACTGCGGTGGCGGGATTTCTGCGTCAGCCAACGCCTTTATCCTGACGCGACTAGGATTCACCGACGTTGCCGTTTATACCGCCTCACTTCAGGAATGGGCTGCCGACCCCGCCAATCCGATGGAAATTGCGTCCGGTCAGGATGGGATCAGCCGATGAATTTCATATGAATGTCTGCTTGTGGCAGTAAGCAGACCCTCACGCGAATTCAGCCTGATTCGCCGCCTGGTGGAGCAAATCGCGGGAACGAAAGGGGGCACCAAGAGAATCTCAGTAGCCTTCCCCTGTACCGGCGATCTCAACAACGCCCATTAGCGCCTTGAGGGTAGAGCGGAGGGGACCGTTTCCCTCGCTGCCCGAGGTGATGCTTTTTCGAGGCTCGCGATTAGATTATGGAAAGTGTGTGCTGCGTCGAGGTTTCTAGCGTCGACCAGAGGCTATGCTGCCAGATATCTTGATCCAAAATGAGCAGTCTCATGCGTAATAGTCTGATTTTACTAATTTTTATCTTGTCGTGCACCGCGTCGTCGTTTGCCCTGGGGCAGGAGGGGGGGTCTTCGAGTGCTCTACAGATTGAGATTCAGTCGCCATCGGCTGAATTCAGCCCGGCCGAAGGAGAAATCACGGTCGAAGTGGATGGCATTGCATCTGCCATCGGCGGAGTCCGCTACCTCGACATGATTTTCGTTATGGACACGTCGTCGAGCCTGCGAGGCAGTGACCCCGGCGACTTCAGGTCACAGGGCGCTATCGGCCTGGTGCGTAATCTCTCGCCAAAAAGCGATATTCAGATTGGTGTGGTCAGTTTCGATAGCAAGGGTGAGCTGGCTCAGCCTCTGACGTCAGATCGAGACGCGGCCATCAGCGTTCTGGGTGGTTTGCCGAGATCCGGTAGCACGAATCTCGCTGCCGGCATTCAGACAGCGCTCAATGAACTCGAGCAAAATGGGCGACCTGGGTCGTCGCGGGTAATCATGCTGTTCACGGACGGCATGTCGAACGAGAAAAAAGCGTATGACGCCGCGATGAAGTCACACTCGAAGGGTGCTGCGATTCAAACGCTCTTGCTTGGGTCGAGTCAGAAGGGCGGCTCAATTCTCGATACCATTGCCTGGGCGACAGGCGGTAGCTTCGTCCAGGTTTCGGACCCGGCCAAATTGCCCCAGGCCTTCCTTGATCTGCGAACAACCGGTGTGGAAAGCGTCACCTTGAGCGTCAACGGGTCGGTGCCTGTCCCCGCAAAACTCGCGGGTGGTACTTTTAGCGGCAACCTTCCGCTGACCGTGGGTGACAATCGAATCGTCGCGTTCGCGACGAGCCTCGATGGCGACACGAGAGAATCAACCGTCACGGTGACCGTGCGCGATGCGAGCTGTGCCGCTTTGGAAGTCATGGCGGTGAAGCAGGGTCGCCCCGTAATATCGCTAAACGATCGTGCAGTCGAAGTGGTTGTCGATGCGTCGAGGAGTATGTGGGGTCAGATCGGTGGCGAAGCCAAGATGACTATCGCCAAAGAAATCCTCCAGGACGTGTCCTACTGGTTCCCGGAAGACCTGGATTTGGCACTGCGCGCCTACGGGAGCACCAGCCCGAGCGCTAACAACAACTGCGCCGACTCCGCGTTGCTCGTACCGTTTGCGGAGTACAACCGCGAGCCAATTCGTGGCGCAATCGGCGGTCTCCGGCCGCTGGGGCAAACACCTATCGCCTACGCCCTGAATCAGGCGGCCAGCGACTTCGGCACTCTGCAAGGTGATCGCGCCGTGGTCCTCGTTACGGACGGCATAGAAAGCTGCGGCGGGGATCCGGTCCAGGCGGCCCGTGATCTGAGCGAGCAGGGCATCACGGTTCATGTCATTGGCTTCGGACTCGGCAACGCGGCCGACGAGGACGCTGCGAGCCTGCGGGCAGTCGCTAACGCTTCTGGTGGACGTTACGTCGTTGCAGGAAGTGCCGAGGAACTCAAAGACGCGTTGGCCGACACGGTGGCCACGTCGTTCAGTGTGTATAAGGGCAGCACGGAAGTTGCCACCGGGTCGCTCGGTGCGGCCGAAGCGATGTACCTGCCGGAGGGCGAGTACCGAGTCGAATTGCACAGTACGCCGCCGCAAGTTGTGTCGGTCAGCCTTGCGCCAAGAGATCGAGTGACTGTCACGCTGGAAAAATCTGGTGAGGACGTGTCTCACCTGGAGCAACGCGGGCAAATTGAACACCAGTCTTGCGAAGCAGCTGCCACATCCATCGAGAAAATGCGGGCGAGCGAGTAAAAGAAAAAAGCCCAAACATATGTGAGGGCCTGTACTCTAATGATTGGTCGTGTGACGCAGATTGGTCTCGCGTCATTGGTCGGCCGTGCAATAACGATTAACCACGGCCTGTGCAGCTGCCGCTGGTAATGACCGAAAGCGGACGGTCGAGATTGCCAGCCGGCACTCCGAATAGACAACAACAAGGGGATACGAAATGCCAATCCAGTCGTTTAACAGCGCTAACGATGGTCTCGAGTCAGGTGCCCAAAGCCGCGGCCATTTTATAGCAAACACCGATGTCGACAATGACCAGCTATGGGTCCCGTATGCCGACGGAGTGTGGATTCAACCCTGTTGCTTCAATGTCACGTCAGGAGGGTTCAGCCTCTTGTTGAAGGGCCTGCCCGGAGCACAACTTGGTGTTCACTATCACGTTGGTACGGTTCGCGGTTACACATTAAAGGGCCACTGGCGTTACTTGGAGCATGACTGGGTCGCAAAGCCTGGAACGTTTATCTATGAACCCGCGGGCGAAGCGCACACGTTGGTCGTCACAGACGATTCACCCGAGCCGGCTCTGATCATGTTCATGGTCGAGGGAGGTCTGATCTATCTGGACAATCCCGTCGACGGAGCATTTGCTGCCTATGAAGATGGGTTTTCGGCGCTTGAATTATGCCGTAGCTACTATCGTGACGCGGGTCTCGATGTGAAACAGCTCGACGCGCTTATACGATAAGAACGGCTGTCGAACGGCGCGCTAAGACGGTTGGCCAGGCATAGGCATGGCGGACAATAGTCAAATTCGACGTAGGTTTTCGAGCTGTGGGTCTGTTTTTGTCCTGCCTCAGCCAGTCGTTTTTCTGGTGAAAACGCGGCTTACTCGATATTCATTTAAGTGAGATGCGAGTAAGGTGAGATCTCGATCTACCCGATCATCGAGCTTTTTGGGCCTACCGCGCCATTTCTCCTTCTTCGGCTCCCGAATACTGGAGAACAATATGACCACCAAATTACATATTGGGAATATCCCCCGAACGTCTACTGTCACTGACCTGGAAGCCATGTTTCGGCAGTTTGGCTTGGTAGATTCAATTAATATTACGACTGATCCTGTATCCGGTCTGAGTACCGGATGCGGAGTTGTGGATATGTGCAACGACACAGACGCCCAGGTCGCGATCGATCGTCTCAATTTTAGCCAGTATGCCGGACATACCATCGGCGTCAGTCGTGCGCGCAATGTCTGATTCGACTCCCAGCAAGCTCAGCCTGGAAAAAATTGAGCACGAATTGCAGCAATTGAATATGAATCTTGCCGACGCAAACGACATTGCAATGCTGTCAGCATTTGCGGCAATGCCCGCTGATCTCGATAATGACAGCAGAAAAGCGCTGCGCCGACTTCGTGACAAAATGATGGCAAGGGCACTAGCTCGGGCAGATCGCTAGGATCATAGTTATTCATATCGGGCGGATGACTGATCTGCCGGATGCGTCCACGAATTCCAATTAGACCGCACTTTCGGTTTGACTAGGCGGCAGCCTTCTTTGGCCAGTCGTGCACCAGGAGCTTCGTTGCCGGCCGCTCATACAGTGACCAGTCATCCTGCTCGATCTCCACGGACACGACACCTGCGGTCGGCAGATTGCTGGTCAGTCCGGGTACCAGGAAATTCACGAAGTCTGTCAGCCCCGGGTTATGGCCCACGATCATCAGGTTATTGAAGCCATTGTCCTGTGCTACTACAACATCCAGAATTCTGTCGCGTGAGGCCAGGTACAGGCTTTTTTCCTTCTGCAGGAATTCCCGCGGGTAATTAATGGCCTCGGCGATAATCTTGGCCGTGGACCAGGCGCGTGTCGCGGGGCTGGAGACGATGAGCGACGGGCGGATGCCATGGTCGTTAATTCTCTCGCCCATCATGGGGGCGTCATGTTTGCCGCGCCGGTTCAGAGGGCGCTTGGCGTCCGATAAGCTGGCGTCCGACCAGCTGGACTTTGCGTGACGAACAATCGTTAGTATTTTCAATGCGTTATCAGTGAAACTTAAATATTACATCAATCCGGTTTGTAGCTGCGCTTCTTCAGTCATCATGCCAACATTCCAGGGCGGGTCGAATACCAGGTCCACGGTAACGTCGGAGACCGTCGGGATCACGGCGATTTTCTCACGTGCGTCCTGCACAAGCACGTCGCCCATGCCGCAGCCCGGTGCTGTCAGGGTCATATCGACGCTGACGGAGCGCTGACCGTCACCCAGGGACTTAACGTCGCAGCGATAGATTAGACCGAGGTTGACGATGTCCACGGGTATTTCCGGGTCGTAACAGGTCTTAAGCTGCTCCCAGATGACGCTCTCGATGTCTTCGTCCGTTGCGTTTTCCGGAATCGCTGGCGGCGGAACAGGCTCTTTGCCCAGCGCGTCGGCGTCCGCACCAGAGATACGAAACAGGTTGCCCTCCACGTACACGGTAAAGCTGCCACCCAGTGCCTGCGTGATGAATCCTTCGGTACCTTCGCGCAGCGTCAGTACTTCGCCCGCGGGAATGATGATCGCGCTGACGTCGCGTATGATGTTTACGGGTTCATTGGTGTGACCGAACATACTGCAATCTACTCCGTGGTGGCGGGTGTGTTGTCTTGGTTAAGTGCGGAACGCAGTGCCTGCCAGGCAAGGGTCGCGCATTTCACCCTGGATGGGTAATGGCGGACGCCGTCGAGCGCCCGCAGTTTTTTGAGGTTGGCGGCAAGCTCGGTCGCCTGGTCGCCCGTCGTAAGTCGGTCCGTTACCGCAGCCGAGCAGGCCTGCGCCTGTTCAACAGGCAATCCGGTAACGGCATCGGTCAGTAGCGATGCCGACGCAACGGAAATTGCGCAGCCGGTACCTTCGAAACTCGAGGACTCAATTTCTCCTGCGGCATTGACGCGCAGGTAGAGCTTCAGTTTGTCACCGCACAAGGGGTTGATGCCGTCGGCGGTATGGGTGGCGTTCTCGAGTGGGCCGAAATGACGCGGATTGCGTGAATGGTCGAGTACCAGTTCGCGGTAGAGGTCCTGCATGTCACGTGCGGCCTCGCTCATCCGAAAATCTCTTTAGCCTTACCCAGCGCAGCGATGAGGCGATCGACATCATCATGGTTGTTATAGAACGCGAGTGACGCGCGCGATGTACCCGGGATGCCGAAGTACTGCATGACTGGCATCGCACAGTGATGACCGGTGCGAATGGCGACGCCCTGGTGATCCAGAATCGTGCCGAGGTCGTGCGAGTGAATGTCATCCAGCAGGAACGACTGCACGCTCGCCTTGTGGCGCGCTTCACCTATTAGCCGTATGCCGTCGACTTTCTTTAATTCGGCGACCATGTAGTCGTGCAGATCCTGCTCATAACAGGCGATGTTCGCCATGCCGATGGACTGCAGGTAATCGATGGCAGCACCCAGGCCGATAACGCCGGAAATATTCGGCGTACCCGCCTCGAATTTGTAGGGGAGTTCGTTGTAGATTGTTTTGTCGAAGCTGACTTCGAGGATCATGTCGCCGCCACCCTGCCAGGGAGGCATCGACTCCAGCAATTCTTCGCGACCGTAGAGTACGCCGGTGCCTGTCGGACCGAACATCTTGTGTCCCGAGAACACGTAGAAATCGCATCCCAGAGCCTGTACGTCGACATCGAGGTGAGGGACGCCTTGGGCGCCATCAACGAGTACCGGAATTCCACGTTGCCGTGCGTGTTCGATGACCTTCTCAATAGGGCAGACCGTTCCCAGGGCGTTGGCCACATGCGCAATGCCAATCAGGAAGACCCTGTCATCGATGAGGTCAAGCAGGGCACTGAGCTCGACTTCGCCCTTGTCGTTGATCGGTGCGACAACGAGCTCTGCGCCCGTTTGCTCGCAAACCAGCTGCCAGGGCACGATATTGGCGTGATGCTCCAGGTGCGTGATCAGGATCTTGTCACCGGAATGCAGGCGAGGGCGACAGAAGCTCTGCGCGACCAGGTTGATCGCTTCTGTCGTGCCACTCGTCAGGACGATTTCAGTGCGCGAGCCAGCATTGATGAAATCCCGGATCTTGTCACGAGCACCTTCGTAAGCCTCGGTGGCGCGATGGCTGAGGGTATGAACCCCGCGATGGACGTTGGCATGGTCCTCTCTCTGATACCGCGACACAGCATCGATAACAACGGCTGGCTGCTGGGCTGATGCGGCGCTGTCCAGATAGACCAGGGGCTGCCCGTGGACGGACTGGTGAAGCGCTGGAAAATCCGCACGCCAGTCTGCTGCCGAGACGGCTTTCGCCGATGCGCTCATCAGGAAAAGTCCTCATCCAACTGAATGACAACGGCGAGACGTGCCTCGACCAGCTTGCCAACAGCTTCTCGTGACGATTCAACGGGGATGCGTGAGACCAGGCCCGCTGCGAAGGCATGGGTGAGAATCCGCTTCGCGTGTTGCCTGTCCAGACCGCGCGTGCGCAGGTAGAAGAGGGAGGCCTCGTCCAGCTGACCCACCGTCGTACCGTGGCTGCACTTGACGTCATCCGTATAGATTTCCAGTTCCGGTTTGGCATCGATCTCCGCTTTCTCGGAAAGCAGTAGATTGTGATTGGCCTGGTCAGCATCGGTGCCGTCCGCACCCTGGTGCACGATTGCTTTGCCATTCCATACGCAGCGGCATTTACCGTTGAGGATACCCCGGTATTCCTGCCTCGACGTTGCCGGACCCGCGCGATGATCGACCCGCGTGTGGTTGTCAATGTGTTGCCCTTCGTCGGCAAGGTAGAGTCCGTCGAAGGAAATCTCGGCACCCGGATGAGCGATGTCGATGACAATATCGTTGCGGATGAGTCCACCGCCCAGGTCGAATCCTGTCGATGAGAAGCGAGCATCGCGTCCGACGTTTACGACCGTGCGAGCCGTTTGCACATGACTGAGGTCACGATCCTGAATACGAACGTGGTTTGCAGCGGCGTTATCACCAACGGTGATGTCGATAATGACGTTCGCATAATGATCGGTGGCGCCGAGGGAGGCGTGGTATTCAATAACTTCGCCAGCGGAGTTCGCTGCGAACTCGATTTCGACGTATGTCTGAGACGTTGCAGCATCGGCAGCGCCATCGATAAGCAGAAGACCAATCGGCTTCTCGAGCGTTCCCTCGATACGAACGCGCAGGCCATCGAGCAGCAGCGCGGTATTCAGTTCGGCCAATGCGCTGTCAGCAACAGGCGCGGAATCGAGCCGCTGAGCGGAAACGCCCGGTGTATCACCTGGGAGCCGGAGTTCACCGTTCGCGATCACAAACCAGGTTGCGTCAATCGACGAGGTGATACGCGTAATATCGTCGTCGATCTCTGCAGCGACCGTTTCGCAGCCGGCATCGAGCCAGCGCGACGTGATATCTCGAGCACGCGAGAGGTCGGTGTACTTCCAGTCCTCATCACGAGTCGTCGGCAAACGGCCGATGATGGCACGCAGTTTGTCTGTCGAGAGACGAGTCATCCGTTCGCAGCCTCACGCACCCAGTCATAGCCTTTATCTTCAAGCTCGAGCGCAAGCGACTTGTCGCCGGACATGATGATCTGGCCCTGTGACAATACGTGCACGAAATCCGGTTCGATGTAGTCAAGCAGGCGCTGGTAGTGAGTCACGAGCACGATGGCCCGCTCGGGACTGCGCAACGAATTCACGCCGTGCGCCACAGCCTTGAGGGCGTCGATGTCGAGACCTGAGTCTGTTTCATCGAGAATCGCGAGATCCGGCTCGAGCATTGCCATTTGCAGGATCTCATTGCGCTTCTTTTCGCCGCCGGAGAATCCTTCATTGACGCCACGGTTAAGGAACTTCGGATCCATGCCCAGCGTGACCATCTTCTCCTTGGCAAGCTTCAGGAATTCGAACGCATCGATCTCGTCGAGGCCGTGGTGTTTGCGCTTGGCATTCAGCGCCGCCTTCAGCAGGTAGGCGTTGTTGACGCCCGGTATCTCAACCGGATACTGAAAACCGAGGAAAATGCCTTCGCGCGCACGTTCTTCGGGCTCAAGCTCCAGCAGATCCTGGCCTTTAAATGTGACCGTACCAGCTGTGACTTCGTAGTCCTTGTGACCAGCAACGACTTGCGCCAGCGTGCTCTTTCCGGAGCCGTTCGGGCCCATGATGGCGTGCACTTCGCCGGCATTCACCGAGAGTGACAGGCCGCGGAGGATTTCGATGTCGCCGATGCGGCTTTTGAGGTTCTTGATTTCGAGCATGTTTATTCCTAGCCGACAGCGCCTTCGAGACTGACGTTCAGCAACGCCTGGGCCTCGACGGCGAATTCCATCGGGAGTTCTTTGAAGACTTCCTTGCAGAAGCCGTTAACGATCATGTTCACAGCATCTTCTTCCGAGATGCCGCGCTGACGGCAGTAGAACAACTGGTTCGCCGATATCTTGGATGTTGTCGCTTCGTGTTCGACCTTCGCCGAGGGGTTCTTGATTTCCATGTAGGGAAACGTGTGCGCGCCGCAGTTCTTGCCGATGAGTAGCGAGTCACACTGGGTGTGATTACGAGCGCCTTCCGCCTGCGGCATGATACGGACCATGCCGCGGTACGACTGCTGTGCCTTGCCGGCCGAAATCCCCTTCGAGACGATCGTCGAGCGGGTGTTGCGTCCGATATGAATCATTTTCGTTCCGGTGTCGGCCTGCTGCATGTTGTTAGTTACGGCAACGGAGTAAAATTCGCCGACTGAATTCTCGCCGCGCAGCAGGCAGCTCGGGTATTTCCACGTGATTGCGGACCCTGTCTCCACCTGCGTCCAGGAAATCTTGGAGTTGTCGCCGCGACAGTCGCCACGCTTGGTCACGAAGTTGTAGATGCCGCCGACTCCGTTCTCGTCACCCGGATACCAGTTCTGTACGGTCGAGTACTTGATCTCGGCGTCGTCGAGTGCCACGAGTTCGACGATGGCGGCGTGCAGCTGGTTTTCGTCGCGCATGGGCGCGGTACAACCTTCGAGATAGCTGACGTAGCTGCCTTCCTCCGCAACAATGAGCGTGCGCTCAAACTGGCCGGTGTTGGCGGCGTTGATGCGGAAGTAGGTCGACAGCTCCATCGGGCAGCGAACGCCCTTGGGGATGTAGACGAACGAACCGTCACTGAAGACGGCTGAATTCAGTGCGGCAAAATAGTTGTCGCGGCGCGGCACAACCGTGCCGAGGTACTTCTTGACGAGCTCGGGGTGCTCGATAACGGCCTCCGAAAACGAACAGAAAATAACGCCGGCATCGGCAAGCTTGCCTTTGAAGGTCGTTGCAACCGAGACGCTGTCAAAAACAGCATCAACGGCCACGCCAGCGAGGCGGGCGCGCTCGTGCAGCGGAATTCCCAGCTTGTCATAGGTTTCAAGTAGCTTCGGGTCGACCTCGTCCAGGCTCTTGGGCCGGTCGTCGTCAGATTTGGGCGCAGAGAAGTAAGAGATCTCGTTGTACTTGATCTTTGGGTAGTGCAGATGGGCCCATTCGGGCTCCTTCATTTCCAGCCACTGGCGATACGCCTGCAGCCGCCACTCGAGCAGCCATTCGGGTTCATTCTTACGTGCTGAAATCGCGCGCACGACACCTTCGTCCAGACCGGGCGGCAGGCTTTCCGTTGCTATGTCGGTAATGAAGCCGTGTTCGTATCGTCGATTGACGAGACTTTCGAGGTTTTCTGATTCAGTCGCCATTGGTTTCCACGTTTATGGGCAGGCCGGCAAAGCGAAATGTCGGTACCGGGCTGTTACTTCGTAAGAGGTCATTGAGCGTTACGTCCTGGAGCGCGCGCCGAATAGCGACGTTGATCCGCTGCCAGGCGCCGCCAACACTGCATACGCCTTCGTGCTCGCAATCGCTGTCACTGGAACTGCACTCAGTGATTGAGACAGGGCCTTCCAGCGCATCGATGACATCGGCCGCGCTGATCTGTTGAGGTGGTCGAGCCAGTCGGTAGCCGCCGTTGGCACCTCGCGTCGACGTAACCAGTTCGGCGCGTGCCAGTGATTTCAGCAGTTTGCTGACCGTCGGCACGGCAATGCCTGTCGCCTGGGCGACGTCGGCGGCACTGCAGACAGTTACCTGGTTCTCGGCCAGATGGGCGAGCAGGACGGTGCCGTAGTCGGTGAGTTTGCTGATGCGTAGCATGGATTTGGCGCTTGCAGGACAATAAGGGACTATTTTAGTCCTATTTAGCCCTCCGGGCCATACCTAACGGGGAATTCTTGCAAGATTTTATTGTCTTTTAGGTTATCCTACGCGCCATTGACGGGCCTGGCTGAAGAAACCTTGGGCGAAAACTCTGAAAAGTTGATCGAGATCCGCGATCTCAAGTATTCGCGCGGTCATCGCGCCATATTTGATGGTCTGAACCTGACCATTAGGCGCGGTGAGATTACTGCGTTGATGGGTCCGAGTGGCACGGGTAAGACCACGCTCCTGCGCCTGATTACGCGGCAGTTGATCCCCCAGGAGGGTGCGATCTACATAGACGGAGTGGATATTTCGACGTTCAACCAGACCGAGCTTTACGAGATGCGGCAGCGCTTCGGGATGCTGTTCCAAAACGGCGCCTTGCTGACCGACCTGACCGTTTTCGAGAACGTCGCATTCCCTCTTCGGGAGCACACCAAGCTTAGCAACCGGCTGATTCGGCATATTGTGCTTACCAAGTTGCACGCCGTGGGCCTTCGTGGTGCTGCTGACATGTTGCCCGCACAGCTGTCAGGCGGCATGGCAAGGCGCGTTGCACTGGCCCGCGCCATGGTGATGGACCCCGAAATCCTGATCTACGATGAACCGTTCGTGGGCCTCGACCCTATTTCGCTCGGCGTCATCGTTCGCCTGGTTCGTCGTCTGAATGACGCGCTCGGCATTACCAGCATCGTGGTCAGTCACGACGTCGAGGAAATATCGACGGTTGCCGACCGCAGCTTCCTGCTTTCGGACGGTAAAGTAGCCGCGTCTGGGAGTCCGGATGAGTTACGTACCGCCAATTCCGAGCTGGTGCGCCAATTCATGCACGGTATGGCGGATGGGCCGGTGGCGTTTCACTTCCAGGCGCCCGGCTATGAAGAACAGTTGCTTGGGCGGGATACCGAGTGAAACAAACCTTCTCTGACATCCGCAATAATCTCGTCGAGTTCCTCCGGACCTTTGGTGCGTTCCAGTTGTTTTTTCTGCGGCTGGTCCAGCACTCGCCTGCGATCCTGATGACGCGGCCGGGGCTCGTCATCAAGCAGGTACATAATGCGGGCGCCCAGTCGCTTGTCATTATTATGATTTGCGGTTTGTTTGTAGGCGCGGTGCTCGCGCTGCAGGCCTATTCGAATATGTCCAAATTCAATGCAGAGGACTGGACCGGTGTGGCGGCGGCTTTCGCGCTCGTCAAGGAGCTTGGGCCAGTCATGACCGCATTGTTGTTTGCGGGCAGGGCAGGAACAGCACTGACGTCTGAGATCGGCCTGATGAAAGCAACGGACCAGCTGTCAGCGATGGAAATGATGGCGGTTAACCCGGTTCGGCGAGTACTGGTTCCGCGTTTTCTCGGCGGCGTGATCGCCATGCCGTTCCTGGCAGCTATTTTCAGCGCTGTTGGGTTGTACGGCGCGCACCTGATCGGTGTGGAAGTGTTCCAGGTGGATGTCGGTTCGTTCTGGCAGCAGATTCAGCTGACCGTCGAGATATCAGACGTCAACGAGGGCATCATCAAGAGTGTCGTCTTCGGCATAGCGGCGAGTCTGATCGCGGTCTGGGAAGGATATAATACGGTTCCAACGGCAGAAGGCGTTGGGCGTGCAACAACACGTACTGTTGTGATTACGGCAATAACGGTTCTCGTTTTTGACTTTATGATCACCGCGGCGATGATTTGAGGAAATAGAATGCGGCAAACTCCTTCAGTAGAAATTGGCACCGGCCTGTTCGTGTTGCTCGGGATGAGCTCTTTGTTCTTCCTGACGACGCAGACGACGGGCGGGGACGACTTCAAGGCCGAGTCTGTCTACACGGTAGAGGCCCGATTCGAGAATATCGGCAGCTTGCGTACACGTGCGCCGGTGACGATGTCAGGCGTGACGATCGGGCGAGTCACCAACGTGGCGTTCGATGCGACGTCGCTTGAGGCGGTCGTGCACTTCGTTATCGATGCGCAGTATGACCAGATACCCGATGACACGGATGCCAGCATCCTGACGTCCGGTATTCTCGGTAGCCAATATATCGGCCTGCAGGCCGGTGGGTCAGACATGTACCTGGAGGATGGCAGTGAGATTCTGTTTACGCAGTCGGCGATTGTCCTTGAGAACCTGATTGGCAAGTTTCTTGTGAACGGCGGATCGAGCGACGAGGATTCCGACTAATGCGCAGATATCTACTTACGCTGGTACTGCTGGCATTCAGCACTGCATCGGCGACGGCAGAAGACTCACCCAATGCGGTTATCGAGAGTTCAGTAGAATTGCTTGCAGAGCAACTTGATGGTCGCAAGGATGAGCTCGCAGCCAACCGTAAGGAGCTCTACGAGATCATCGACGGCATCCTGATGCCCCGATTTGACCGGCGCTTTGCTGCCCAGGTAGTGCTTGCGAAGCACTGGCGTACTGCGAGCGAAGAACAGCAGGCTCGATTCATTGAAGCGTTCTACCGTGCGTTGCTACGCAAGTACGCAGACGGGATCCTGGAGTTCGACCCGGACATGATTACTGTCCAGCCGTATCGCGGTGACGCTACCAAAAAGCGCACACGGGTGCGCAGTACAGTGGAGTTGGATGACGGCAGCAAGGTTGCGGTTGACTACGAACTGGTCAAGCGCAAGGCGGGGTGGCTGGTCTTCAATGTAGTCATTGAGGGCGTATCCTACGTCCGTAATTTCCGTGCCGAGCTCGATTCGGAGATTCGAGCATCCAGTCTTGATGCTGTGATCCAGCGGCTCGAAGATGAGGCGGGCATTTCCGCCGAGTAAGCACGATGAGCGAATTCACTATCGAGGAACTGGGTGACGGGCGATTCGCTCTAAGCGGCGAAATGACGTTCGATACCGCCGAGAAGATTCTCAAGGCCAGTGAGGGGCCGTTTGAGGAACACACCCAGCTCGAGGTCGATCTCTCCGAGGTCACCATGAGCGACTCGGCTGGCCTCGCACTGTTGCTCGAATGGGTCACGTGGGCGAATCACAGCGTTCGTGAGATTCGCTTTACAGGGATGCCCGAGAAGATTCTCGCGATAGCCAGGACGACCGAAGTAGAGCACTTGTTGACGCGCGGCGAGCGCTGGGCGGGCTTTATCGAAGCGCCTGACGAAGATCTGCCCTAATAGTCCTCGTCTTCCAGAAACTCATCATAAAACTCGTCCTCGTCTTCGACCGGCGGGTTGCCGTCGTAGATCTCGAACCTTCTGTTCTGAAGATACGACTCTCGTAGCGTCACATACGGGTCTTTTGATTCCTGCATCAAGTCTTCAAGAGATAGCACGCGGTGCCTGAGATCAATCGTCCGAAGTACCCACAAGCGATCTCGAACAGAAGAGCTGTCCACGTGATGCAAGACGTCGAGCTCGATGTTGGCAGGCAACAGCACGAGACTCCGTAGCGTCTGCGGACCGAGAAACGGGACCATGACGTAGGGTCCGGAGGGCACACCCCATACTGCGGCTGTCTGTCCAAAGCCCTCAGGGTAGGCTTCCACGCCGCTGGCAGTAGCCACGTCAACCAGGCCGCCGATGCCAACAGTGCTGTTCACCACGAATCGCGCGATTTCACTGAACCCGCGGGCCGGCTTGCCTTGCAGGAAATTATTGAGTGAGTTTCTGGGGCCACCCAGGTTGCGCCCAAAGTTCGTAACGCCGTTGCGAATCGGTTCTGGCAATACCTTCTTGTAGCCTTTTGCGATCGGTTTCAGCGATACGCTGTCGACCACATCGTTAAACTGGTACAGGCTGCGGTTCATCTTTTCCCACGGGTCGTAGTCCACAGGATCGCCGGCGGGCACGGCTGCGCAGCCGCTCGCAACCAGGATAACGAGCAGCATGGCCGTTATCCGGCTCATTGGCTTGAAGCGTTCCAGCTAAGGCCGACCCGGCGTGAAGAGCGCAACTGCTTCAGTTGTTCCTCGCTCATGAATTCCTGAATGAAGTCGATTCGCGCTTCGAAGCGGGCGCGCTGGATTTCCTGGAGCTCGGGCAGACGCAGTGCCTGCTGCAGGTAGCTGATGCCACCGTTCAGGTCGCCAATCATGAGGTGATATTCAGACAGGTAGTAGTAGGCTTCGGCTTCTTCGCCAGCCTGACTCGCTGCGCGAGCGATCAGCCGCACCTGCTCGGGCGTCGGTGGCACGTTGTTCATCAGGTCCAGCAACAAGGCATGCGCTTTCTCGGCCTGGCGCATTTCAAGCAGGCGCTCACCATACTCGATGACCAACGGTATGTTCCGTGGAAATAGTTCCAGGGCCTGCTCGAAGGCCTTGATTGCATCACTCGTCTGGTCCAGGGCGACGAGCGTCTGGCCGAGACCGATATGGTAGGCAATAACTGACTTGTCCTTGTCGAGCAGCTCCTCAAAGATGTCCAGCGCACCCAGGTAGTCTTCTGCGCGTTGATACGCGACAGCGCGGCCGTAGCGCTCGATGTCGTTCTGCGCCTCGTAATCGCGAGCCTCGAAGTACGCCACGGCCTCCCTCGGCGTATCGAAGCGAGCCACGATGATGCGCGTGCGTGCGATGCCGTAGCTGATCGAATCATCGCTGTGAATCTGCGGATACTCGCGGGCACGGTTGCGTGCTTCAGAGATGCGCGCGGTTGTTACCGGGTGAGTCCGCATAAACTCTGGTGCGCGCATTTCCGGGCTTGATGTCTGTTGCCTGGACATGACTTCGAAGAATGACGCCATACCGTAGGGGTCGAATCCAGCATCGGCAAGCGCCGCAATTCCGACGCGGTCGGCTTCATACTCATTGCTGCGAGTGAAATTGATTTGCTGTTGTGCGGCAGTCCCCTGGGCGACGGCCATGGCGCCCTGTACCGCATCTGAGCTGCCGCCAGTGGCCGCGACGATGATCGCGCCGAGCATCATGGCGGTTGTCAGCAGACTCTGTCTGGAATTGGCATGAATTGCTCGCGCGATGTGACGTTGTGTTACGTGGGCTACTTCATGTGCGATGACGCCGGCCAGTTCGTCCTCGTTGCGGCTGGACTCCAGCAAGCCGGTATGGACGCCGATAAAGCCGCCGGGCAGGGCGAACGCATTGATGCGTTCGTCGTCGACGGCGAAAAATGTGAAGTCATGATCGCCCTTGTTGGACTGGGCGGCGATGCGGCTGCCGATATCGTTAAGGTACTCGGTGACGAGCGGATCCTCGACTACCTGGCCGCTGTTGCGGATATCGCGCATGATCATCCGGCCGATTCGCGCTTCGTCAGAGTTGTTCAGGATTGCGTCGGCCGGGCTTCCCATGTCCGGCAGGTTGATATCGTCCGCACCGGCGCCGGCTACGAATATCAGCGTACCGAGCGTAGCGACAAGCAACAGGCGTTTGATGGGGTTCGTATTCATCAACTTCTCAACGATAAGTCTACTTCACTCTCCGACTGGCACGAGCGGTTCGCGTTCCCTGAAATTACAGGGCCTTGACCGCATCGAGTACCTCGTCAGCGTGGCCGGCGACCTTTACCTTGCGCCATTCCTGGCGCAGTTTGCCATCGGCGTCGATCAGGAACGTGCTGCGTACGATGCCCATGAATTTACGCCCGTACAGGGATTTCTCATGAATGACGTCAAATTGCTTGCACAGCTTTTCATCAGGATCCGACAGCAGGTCGAAGACGAAGCCCTGCTTTTCCTTGAATTTCTCGTGCGACGCGATGCTGTCGCGGGATACGCCGAAAATGACCGTGTTGGCGCGTTTGAACTTGGCGTGCAGTGCGCTGAAGTCCCGCCCTTCGGTCGTGCAGCCGGGCGTGCTGTCTTTCGGGTAGAAATAAATAATGACGTTCTTGCCGCGAAGGTCCTTGAGGCGGACCTTCACGCCACCCGTTGCGTCTGCGGTGAAGTCACGGACGACTCGGTTCATGCTGGGTGCGCTCAATTCGGTTCTCCAGGGTTAGCTGAGGGCGTCGCTCAGGGTTTGGCTGCGTCAAACATGGCGTCGAGATTCAGGTTCTCACACAGTTCGTGAAACTCGTCGCGCAACTGTGCAACGTGGACCGTCGAGGGTACGTTGACCGACATCTGCACAGAGAACATTGGCGCACCGGTGTGCGCTGCGGCATAGCTGTGCGTCGTGACGTCCGCAATTTCGATATCTCGCGAGGCAAAAAACTCGGCCAGGTTGAATACGAGTCCCTGTTGATCCAGTGCCAGGACATCGACGAGATACGGCATGCGATTTGCCGCCACGGGTTTGGCATCGGTCTCTTTGACCGAAATCTGCAGGCCACCCGTCTCACCGAGCTTCTCAAGCTCACGATCCAGGCGGCTACGCAGGTGCCAGTTGCCGGAAACCAGCAACAACATCGCAAATTCGGAGCCGAGCGTGGTCATGCGACTTTCTTCGATGTTGCCGCCGCACGCCAGTACCACTTTAGTCAGGTCCTGAACGACGCCTGTTCGGTCGGAGCCAATTGCTGAAATAACAATAAGTTGTGACATTTTTCTAGAATTATCCTTGATTTGCACGCGGCGTTGTCGAGGCGTCCTGTCGAGTATCTTTATCCTGCGGGGAGCGCACGCCGACAGTCCTTGCCAGCACCGCACATGAACAGTAACATCGCCGCCTCATTTGTGGCGAGGAAAGTCTCTTGTTTTACGGCAGCCTGGTCGCCCTCGTTACGCCATTTGACGGCAATAATCGGGTCGATTATGCAAGTCTCAAGCGCCTGATCGATTTTCATGTCGAGCAGGGCTCGAGTGGTTTGGTAATCGCTGGTACGTCGGGTGAGTCGCCCACGTTGAAGCGGTCTGAGCACATCGAGTTGATCGGGCGAGCCTTGGAGATTGCCAGAGGGCGAATTCCGATCGTCGCAGGAACTGGCTCCAATTCGACATTCCAGTCGATCGAATTGTCGAAAGCTGTGGCGGATCCGCGTCTTGCTGCTTACATGATAGTGGTGCCGTACTACAACAAGCCAACGCAGGAAGGCATATATCAGCATTACACGGCGATCGCCGACGGCATCGACAAGCCGTTGCTCATGTATAACGTGCCGGGTCGTACGGTTGCGGACATGTTGCCTGAGACAGTCGCCAGGCTCGCGAAGCACGATAATATTTTTGGTCTGAAGGAAGCGACCGGCGACCTGGAACGCCTGCGGCAGATCCAGGAGCTCGTGGACGAGGACTTCATGCTGTACAGCGGCGATGACTTTACGCTGTGCCCGTTCATACAGCAGGGCGGCCATGGCGTAGTTACCGTCAGTGGCAATGTGGCGCCTGCGCAGGTGGCCAGGTTGTGCAGGCTTGCCAGTGAAGGGAAGGCCGAGGAAGCGAAAGCTCTGGACGATAGCCTGCAGCCGTTGAACAAGGCATTGTTTGTCGAGTCCAACCCGATTCCGGTCAAATGGGCCGTGAGTCAAATGGGGCTTATTGAGCCCAATGTTCGGCTGCCCCTGACACCGTACTCAGAGCAGTACCATGAAGATATGCGATCGGCGATGCGCCTGGCGGGCGTCGATCTGGAGAAAAATGGATGAACAAGAGCCAGCTGTTGGTAGCCCTGATAATGGGCGCGGCGATTTCAGGCTGTGGTGGCAATGACACAGTGGTGGTCGATTGCGACGAGGGGTTGCAGTACCAGAATCGGAATGTGGGGAAACGCGTGGTTGCGCCGGAAGGTCTGGATCAACTGAACGAGTTTGTCGAGATACCGATTCCTAAGGCCGATCCTGACGCGGCCAAGCCGCTTCCCGGTAAATGCGTCGATATGCCGCCGGCGGTGAGTTAGGCAAAAGCACAAAATTCGGAGAGATGGCTGAGTGGTTTAAGGTGCTCGCCTGGAAAGCGAGTGTACGGTGATACCGTACCGAGGGTTCGAATCCCTCTCTCTCCGCCAGAAAATGAAAAGGCCCCATTCGGGGCCTTTTTGTTTTCCGGCCGAGTGCGGTATGGGCTTTCGAACCCTGTTCGACCAACGCAGCCGCGCAGCGGCATGTTGGCAAGGAGCTCGCGAAGCGAGCGAGTTGAATCCCTCTCTCTCTCTCTCTCTCTCTCTCCGCCAGTCAAAACAAAAAGGGGACAGTCACCTATAGAGGGGACAGCCCCCTTTTCTAAAGGTGACTGTCCCCTATTTTTCCTTTTTTTATCTGGTACCCAGGAGAGGACTTGAACCTCCACCTGCCTGCGTAGACCAGCACCTAAGCTGCATGCCCGGCCGCGAAGCGCCCACCTCACCCAGCGTGGCAATTGGCGCAATTTCGATAATGTTTATAAACCTGCCCATTCATAATACCCATGAGCAAGAGGTGATATGAGAGGTGCAGGATATGGCCGAAGAAATTCGGGAAACAAGACCCGACGTGCAGACAGACAGGGACCTTTTTAAGGCAACCTTACCGTTCGGTGTCGAGTCCGTGAAGACCAGCTGGTGGGTCGTCGGCTCGACTTTCGTGATGTTGCTCGCAGCGCTATTCGGTGCCGCTCTGGCACCCGTGTGGCCATTACGTCTGTTGTTCTCCATTTTGTCGGCCCTGTTGATGTTGCGGGCCTTCATCACCTACCACGACTATATGCACAACGCGATTTTGTCACGCTCTCGACCTGCGTGGTGGTTGTTCCGCCTTTACGCCGTATTTTCGCTCACGCCGCCGCGGTCGTGGAAGAACAGCCACAATTTTCACCATGGTCATGTAGGCAATATTGATGCCGCCAGCGTTGGCGCCTTTACGATGATGACCACTGAAATGTGGCGCGAGGCTTCTCTCGCGACGCGCATCGCCTACCGGGTCGAGCGTCATCCGCTGACCATACTGGCAGGGTACTTCACGATCTTTTTTCTCAGCGTCACGTTGCTGCCATTTCTGAGGAATCCAGCCCGGCACTGGGATTCGCTGCTGGTACTGCTCGGTCACAGCACGCTGATTGCGGTGTTGTGGATCCTCGGTGGTTTCGATGTCGCGTTCTTTGTTGTCTTGCTGCCAATGACCATCGCTTCGATGATCGGCAGTTTCTTGTTCTTCGCTCAACACAGCTTCGAGAACATGCGAGTCCTGCCAACAGAGACGTGGACAAGTCGTCGAGCGGCGATGGAGTCCTCCAGCTACCTGAAGCTGAACAAAGTCATGCGTTGGTTCACCGGCAACATTGGCTATCATCATATTCATCACCTGAATGTACGTATTCCGTTCTATCGATTGCCTGAGGCGATGGAGGCAATTCCAGAGCTCCAATCGCCCGTGACAATAACGCTCTCGCTAAGGGACATCAGGGCATGTTTCCGGTGTTGCCTGTGGGATGAGGGACTGCAGCGAATGGTCTCGTATCGCGAGTACGCCAGAGCAGCGACTGTCTGACTCCGAGCCCCTCTCTCCGCCAGAATTCCATTATTCTGATTTCGGCAACAGTAGAGGACGGGTTTCTACTCACCCAGACCCGTTGAGAATATTGCCGTCCCTCCATGCGTCTCCAGCAGCACAGGAGAAATAACCTGGAGTTCAGCCCCGGGGTATGACTGCACAGATGACAGCGCTGTCAGTATTTGTCAGAATGCAGCAGCGGGCGCACAAGTTGATGGTCCCGGAATTGAGAATTCAGATATCGCATGGGTGCTGACACTATGACCAAGAAAAATCCTTATCCAACGCTTGCTGAGATGGGCGTAGAGAGCCCGAAGCAGATCGATAAGTATTATATTTCGAGTATCAATCTTATCGATGTCCTGAGGATCGTCTACCACCGTCCTGAGGGTTCCTTGCTGCCATCCAGCAGGACCTACAATTTCCCTCGAGTGCAGGGGGGTGCGGGCAGTGAGAATGAACCCGCGGTGCTGAGCACACATCCAGTGCTGCGCGCTGCTCGGGATGAGTTACAGAAGATTCTCGAAGCCAAGTCCAGTAAGGAAAGTATTACGGCAGAAATTCTTGGCGAGATAAAGCTGCTTGAAGAAGATATCGCAATACGCAGTGAATGCCTGAAAGCGCTGGTCAGCAAAATCCCAACCGTCGATTGATTCTAATCCGCAATGATCCTGAATGTGCTCGTGTTTTCGATCACCACGGACACAATGATCATGTAAGCAAACAGTACGATAGCGGACTTGTACGAGACCCCAAGCCAGTCGGATTTGTAGACGCGGCGTACGGCCAAAACGAAATAGGTGATGAAGTACGCTAACAGCGCAGCCTGTAAAACCAACAGGATCAAATGTCGGTTTGCCAGGTCTTCGAGCAGTAGCATCACCGGGAGAATGACATAGGCCGCACTGTGCAGATGAATCGAGAAGATCAGGTGATCGAAATACAGTCGTTGGCCGTAGACGATCTTCAGCAGCAGGGCAAACACGGGGAGCAGAACAAACATGAGCCGCGGTAAGTCGTCAGTCAGGAAGCGCGCCTGAACGGCCGCATCAAAGCCCGGATCCTGCCCGGGTTCAAGTAAGATCCCGCTTTGTGCGAGCCAGGCGACAAGCACGAAGAAAGAGATACTGATTACGAGATAGAGCCGCAGTGGCGGCGTATACGTGCGGCGACGTCCGGCCAGAAACTCGTCGGTGAGCATTCCAGGATGGCGAAACAGTGTCTTTACTGTTTGCGCAGCCCGCCCATCGAGTTCGAGCGTTTCTTTGACGACCTCCCCAATCAAGCTCCAGATAGGCCGCTCAAGGTCTACATTTCGCTGACCACACGCTGGGCAATACTCTCCGTCGAACCTGGTTTGGCAGTTTTTGCAGTGTGGCATGCGACACTCATACCGAGCCAAGCGCGCTGCGTCAACGAGACTAGCGGTTGCATTCCTCTTTACGACCGCAACCACCGCATTTGACGGACCGTCGCTCCGCGTCCGAATCGTGTTTGAACAGCCAAACCTGGAAGATCGCCCAGAATGCGCACAGAGCGGATACTGCGAGTAGCGGAACCAGATACGTTGACAGCATTACCGCGAGTACTCCTCAGGTCGAACTGAACAGTCCGGCAAACCCCATGAATGCCATAGACAGTATACCGGCAATGATCAGGTTCATCGCCGTACCCTGGATCAGCTTGGGTATGCTGGACAACTCGGACTCCTCTCGCAGCCCCGCAAGCAGAACCATGGCGAGCGTGAAGCCAACGCCGGCGCCGAGCGCATAGATGATGCCTTCCCAGAAGCCATAGCCGCGGTTGGTGGCAAAGATCGCGAGACCCAGGATCGCGCAGTTTGTCGTAATCAACGGCAAGAAAATGCCCATCGCGCGAAAGAGCGCAGGGCTCAGTTTCTTGATCAGCATCTCGATGAACTGCACGGTGCTGGCAATGACCACGATGAAGCAAATCAGTCTGAGGTACGGCGCGTGAATCAGGACATAGGTGTTGAGGATCCAGGCGCAGATGGCCGTCACCAACATCACGAAGGTAGTGGCAAGCCCGAGCCGGAACGAGGTCTCAAGCGAGTTGGATACGCCGAGAAACGGACACAGCCCGAGAAAATAGGTCAGCACGAAGTTGTTGACCAGAACCGCGCTCACAAATATCCAGAGGAGGTTTTCCATCAGCTACCGCTCCTCTCTGCTTCAGCTACGTCTTCCAGGAACTCATCCTTCTTGAACTTGAACCAGTTGAAGAACAGCAGGATGACTCCGAGCGTGAGAAAGCCACCGGGCGGCAGAATCATGATGACCCAGGGTTCGAAATTTTCACTGAAGAGCTTGACCCCGAAAAGCGCCCCGTCTCCGAGGATTTCGCGGACGATACCGAGCGACAGGAGCGCCACCAGGAAGCCCGTGGCCATACCGATGGCATCCATCACCGCGAGGCGCGTCGGGTATCGAGAGGCAAACGCCTCCTGTCGACCCAAAATCAGGCAGTTCGCAACGATGAGTGGAATGAACGCGCCCAGTTCCTTGTGCACTTTCGGCACGAGCGCCAGTAGCGTGTAGTCCGCAATAGTGACAAACGTTGCGATAATGATAATGAAGCAGGATATGCGCACCTGCTTGGGAATCCAGTTGCGGAAGCTGGACACCAGGAAGCTCGATCCCACCAGGACGAATAATGTTGCCATACCCATCGCGACTGCGTTAATTGCGGAGTTGGTGACGGCAAGCATTGGACACATGCCAAGCACCTGGGCGAACACCGGGTTGTCGCGCCAGACTCCCTTGATGAATTCTTCGTAGGACTCGTTCTTCTTCATTGTCCTGCCTCGGTACTCGCTGGTTCTATTTCTTGGAACGGCGGCTCAGCATCCGGCGGCGGCAATTTGTCCGACCACGCGGTGTGCGCTTCGTTGATGATCCGAACAACGGCCTTCGAAGAGATCGTTGCGCCGGTAATCGCGTCGATCTCATTGGGCTTACTCTTGGTGCCTTTCTTCACGGCGACGATTTCGGGTTCGACGGACAACGCGCTGAAACCGCCAACCCATACGGCATCTTTGTAGATTTTGTCACCCAGACCGGGCGTCTCCCGGCTCTCGAGTACTTCCATACCGACAACCTGTTTTTCGCCAGGCTTGTAGCCGTACAGGATGGCGATGGTGTCCTGGAAGCCGGGACCCGCCGCCGGCATTGCATAGCCCACGAATTCGTACGCTTCGTCATAGCCTCCGTAGATAACCGGCTCGTCCTTATCCGGTTTCTCGACGGTGATCAGTTCGCCGTCCCGGTAAACCAGGGCCTGCATCTGGCTGACACCGGGCAGTACTTTGAAAACCGCTTCGCGAAGTTCGCGAGCCTTGTTCGCTGTAATGGTCGGCAGCGTCGACTCGTAGATACCGATGATGGCGATACCCGATATCAGCCCTGCGATCGCCAGCGTTAGCACGAGACGCAACGAGCTGGGGGGTGCCGCCTGTTTGATTGTGTCGGTGGTCATTTGGCGTCGCCCCCGCGACCAAATACCCTGGGCTGCGTATATCGATCGATCAGCGGCGTCGCCGCATTCATCAGCAGGATCGCGTACATCACACCTTCTGGCAGTCCTCCGAATACGCGGATCAACATGACCAGGACACCCGTGCCAATACCGAAGATCCACGTACCCTTCGGCGTAACCGGGGAAGTAACGGGATCGGTTGCCATGTAAATGGCCCCGAGCAGCAGGCCGCCAGAAAAGACCGAGAACAGCGGTGTCGGGAAACGCTCCGCGTCAAAGAGGCCCAGAACGGCTGAAAAAATAACCACGGTAAGCAGGATGCTCACCGGAATGCGCCAATCGAGGTCTCGCCGGAGCCAAAGATAAACGCCACCGAGCGCAAGCAGTAGTCCACTGGTTTCGCCAAGCGAGCCGCTGACATTACCCAACATCAGGTCGGCAAGCGGCGTGACTTCGCCTTCGAATTTCAACATGCCCAGTGGCGTGGCGGAACTCATGGCGTCGATCTGCGCCTGCATGAAGGGCAGTGCGAGGTTGCCCGGATAGATCTGCAGGAACCCGCCGTCGACGACCGCGGGCACCCAGGTTGTCATGGCGATCGGAAATGTGGCGAGTAGAAATGCACGACCGAGTAACGCAGGGTTGAACAGGTTGTGACCCACTCCGCCCCAGATGACCTTGCCCAGCGCAATGCCGACGAAGCCGCCGAGGAATGCCATCCACAGCGGCAGGCCCGGCGGTAGCGTGAGGCCGAGCAGGAGTCCGGTCAATATGCCGCTGGCGTCACGCAGCGAATCGCTGCGAGCCTGCTTGTCTGCGAATAACCATTCC
>Ga0224504_10000223_pt1 | contig 25059 bp, 25 predicted proteins | sample SF_Oct11_sed_USG_3_FD_170160 | JGI IMG/M metagenome (GOLD analysis project Ga0224504, IMG submission 170160) | Sediment microbial communities from San Francisco Bay, California, United States - SF_Oct11_sed_USGS_24 | ecosystem: Environmental > Aquatic > Marine > Sediment | place: USA...
GTGTTCTGTCATCCGATCCCTGTCATCTGTCACCTGAATCCGCGGGGTGGAGCAGTCCGGTAGCTCGTCAGGCTCATAACCTGAAGGTCGTAGGTTCAAATCCTACCCCCGCAACCAAACCTCGATCACATGAAAGACGGCCTCGCGAACGCGGGGCCGATTTTTTGTGCCCGAAAGACCAGGATTCACAGGAACTGGCCACCGGCAAATACAGGGCCCGCAGCGATTTGCCCGTCCACCACCGAAGTCTCCTTCTGGGGCGCTGGAGCAGACCGTCTGCGGGCCTGGTCCCGACGGGTCATCGCAGGAGTGGGTCCATGACCTTGCAAGCGCGTTGCCCAAAAAGGACAGTTTGCCGGCCGGCTTCTTCCACCACGGCTCATCGTCGTGACGCGAGAAGCGTAGGACTCCCTTCGTGCGGCGGCAATGATGCAAATCAAGCCGCAGACTCTTTTATTGTCGTATGTGTTCCATAGACGGACGGTGCCGGCTGGAGGAGGGGACCGGGGAGATGACCGCTGTTGTGGAAGGGCAGGCCTACTGGAAGGTCGGTGACCACGCCCACGTGTGGATCGTCGACGCCGTCGTACCCGCCAAGGCGGGGCGGCCGCCTTTCGCGGTGCTGGTCAGCAAGGACGGGCGCAGCACGGAGGACGTCGACTTGACCCATCTGGAAAATCCCAATCTCTATACCCGGGTTCCTTGACGGTGTCCGGCCGGGCGGGGGTCCGAACGCGCCGGCCCGTTCTGATTCCGTATCCCACGGCTCGCGCAGGCAGAACTTCGCCGATCTTGATGCAGGTCATTGGGTCGGCGCGATAATCCGGTCATAATATGTCGATCGGGTTGGGCCCTCGGCCGAGCTCGATTATCCGGCGACGACTTCATCGATCCATGGCTTCAGAACAGGCCGGACCCGGCCTTCAGACCGACCCCAGGAGGCGTCATGAAGCAAAGGAACGTATCGCGCCGCGAACCGCGGAAGGACCGCCTGATTCGCGAACAGGTCCATGACCCCTATAAGACCCGGTTGAAGCTCTCGGAGCCCACCGTTTGCTCCCAGTGCGGCGCCGTCTTTCTCAAGGGGCGCTGGCAATGGGCGCCGCGTCCCCCCGCCGCCCAGGAGGCGCTCTGCCAGGCCTGCCGGCGGACCAACGATCGCTTTCCGGCCGGGCAGCTCACGCTGAGCGGTAATTTTCTCGCAGGGCACAAGCCGGAGCTCCTCAACCTGGCGCGCAATCAGGAGGAGCAGGAGAAGGCGGAGCGTCCCCTTCACCGGATCATGGCGATCGAGAAGGAGCCGGGCGAGGTGGTGATCACGACCACCGACATTCATCTTCCGCGCCGCATCGGCGAAGCGCTGCACAGCGCCTACGACGGAGAGCTCGACTACCGCTACGACGAGGAGACCGCCTTCGTCCGCGTCAACTGGCGCCGGGACGACTGAATCTCGCTTGGCGCCGTCCCGAGCCTGAGCGGCATCGTTCTCCTGTTCTGCGCCGGCGCTCCGGAAATCCCCTATCCCGCGCCCGGGCAAAAGCCGGGTGCCTGGACCCGAGCGAAGGGAGTAGAATGGCCTGCGGCTTGAAGCCCGGCCGATTTCGCGGGACGTGCCCGATGAACCAAGTGGGAGCGGAGCGATGATGTCGAACTACACGAAGGACCTCTGGACCAAGGACAAGGACCATCTGCTCCATCCCTGGACCCATTTCGACTCGTTCAAGACGGACGGCGCCCTGGTCCTCGAGAAGGGCGAGGGCAGCTACCTCTACGACAGCGACGGCAAGCGCTACTTCGATGCGGTCGGCGGCCTGTGGTGCACGAACATCGGCCTCGGCCGCGAGGACATGGCGGAGGCCATCGCCGAGCAGGTGCGCAAGATGGCCTATGCGAGCGCCTTCGTGGACCTGACCAATCCCCCGGCCGTCGAGCTGGCGGCGAAGCTGGCCCAGCTGGCCCCGGGCGCCCTGAACCACGTATTCTTTTCGACCGGCGGATCGACCGCGGTCGACACCGCCTTCCGCCTGATCCAGTACTATCAGAATTGCCGCGGCAAGCACGGCAAGAAGCACGTCATCTCGCGCAAGGGCTCCTACCACGGCACGACCTATGCGGCCATGTCGATCGGCGGCAAGAAGGCCGATCACGTCCCCGAGTTCGACTATATCAGCGACACGATCCACCATATCTCCTGCCCGAACCATTACCGCGCCCCGGACGGGATGAGCGAGGCGGACTACCTGGAGCTCCTGGTCCGGGAGCTGGAGGACAAGATTCTCGAGCTGGGCCCGGACAAGGTGGCCGCGTTTTTCGCGGAACCGATCATGGGCGCGGGCGGCGTGGTCGTCCCGCCCCGGGACTATCAGCGCCGGACCCGGGAGGTCTGCAAGACCCACGACGTGCTCTATGTCGCGGACGAGGTGGTGACCGCTTTCGGGCGTCTCGGCCACTGGTTCGCCTCGCAGGAGGTCTTCGGCATCGAGCCCGACATCGTCACCTGCGCCAAGGGCTTGTCCTCGGGCTACCTGCCGATCGGTGCTACGCTCTACTCCGACGAGATCCACGAGACCATCAGCGCCGACAACCCGGACCGCGTCTTCGCCCACGGCTTCACCTACTCGGGCCATCCGGTCTGCTGCGCGGCCGCGCTCAAGAACATCGAGATCATGGAACGCGAGGACATCCTGGCCAACGCGCGGGAGGTGGGCAGCTATTTCGAGACGCGGCTGCAGACGCTGCGCGAACTGCCGATCGTCGGCGACGTGCGCGGCATGAAGCTCATGATGTGCATCGAGAACGTCGCGAACAAGGACACCAAGGAGACCTTCCCCGACGCCATGAACATCGGCAAGCGCATCGCGAACAAGTGCGACGAGATGGGGCTCATCGTGCGGCCGATCATCCATCTGAACGTCATGTCGCCGCCGCTCATCATGACCAAGGACGAGGTGGACTTCACCGTCGAGACCCTGGCCAAGGGAATCCGGGCGGTGGTCGACGACCTCGTGCGCGCGGGCGAGCTGTAGCTCCCCTCCGGTTGACCGCGCCGCGCCCACGCGCAGGCGGGCCACGCTATTCGGCCGGGGCCTCGGCGCCGGTAAACCACGAAAGCCTGTCGTGCAGGGAGACCACGCTGCCGATGATGATCAGCGCCGGGCCGCTGATCCTGGCCCGGGCCGCCTCATCCGCGAGGGTCTCTAGCGTCCCCGCGGCAACGCGCTGCCCGCTTCGCGTGCCGCTGTCGACCACGGCCGCCGGGGTCGCCGGCTGGGCGCCGTGGTCGATGAACCCCCGGGTTATCGCGGCGAGCGAGGAGAGACCCATATAGACCACCACGGTCTGTTGCGGCTGGATCAGGGCGTCCCAGTTGAGGCCCAGACTGCCGTCCTTGCCGTGGCCGGTCACGAACACACAGGCCTGAGCATGGTCGCGGTGGGTCAGCGGGATTCCCGCATAGGCCGCGCAGCCGCTGGCCGAGGTGATGCCGGGAACGACCTGGAACGGGATGCCGTCGCTGGCCAGCGCCTCGATCTCCTCGCCGCCGCGCCCGAATATGAAGGGGTCGCCGCCCTTGAGCCGCAGGACCCGCTTGCCTTGCCGGGCGAGCTTGACCAGGAGCGCGGCGATCTCCGGCTGGGGCAGGGTGTGGTCCTTGGGCATCTTGCCGACATAGATGCGCTCCGCGTCGCGGCGCACCAGATTCAGGACCGACTCGCCGATCAGCCGGTCGTAGAGCACGACGTCCGCCTGCTGCATCAGGCGCAGGGCACGGAAGGTGAGGAGGTCCGGATCTCCCGGACCGGCGCCGACGAGATAGACCTCGCCCAGCGGCAGCTTGCCCTCGGTCGCTTCGGCTTGCGCGACGGTCTCTTCCATGAGAACGCCCGCGGCCTCGTCCTGACCGGCGAGAAGGCGTTCGGCCACCGGCCCGTTGACGATGTTCTCCCAGAAGCGCCGCCGCAAGGTGCCGTCGGACAGGCCCCGCTTCACCCGCTCCCGGTAGCGGCCCGCGAAGCGCGCGAGCCTGCCGTAGGCGCTGGGCAGCAAGGTCTCGAAGCGCGCCTTCAGGAGCCGGGCCAGGGCCGGAGAGTTGCCGCCGGTCGAAATCGCCACGACGAGCGGCGAGCGGTCGATCACCGCGGGCATGATGAAGCTGCACAATTCGGGGCGGTCAACGATGTTGACCGGGATCCCCGCCGCCGCGGCCAGGCCATGCAGGTGCTCGTTGACGGCCGGGTCGTCGGAGGCGCCGATCGCGAGGCTGCACCCGGCGAGCGCGGCGGCCGTCAGCGGTTCCGCGAGGTGCCGGACGCCTTCGCGCGCCGCCAGCAGCGCGAGTTCGTCGTCGAGCGACGGGGCGACGACCACGACCTCGCCTTGTGACCGGAGCAGTAGCTCCACCTTGCGCGCCGCCTGCAGGCCGCCGCCGGTGACTAGGGCGCGCCGCCCGGCGATGTTCATGAAGATCGGCAGATAATCCATGTCAGAGCTCTCGAAATGGGTTTTGCGGCGCGCAGCGGGCGGAACACGCCGGTCGAAATTGCCGGGCCACGGGTCACGGGCCCTCTGATCCGGTTCGCTCGGCCCAGGCGCTCATTGCGCCGCCCCAATGGGCCGCGGTCGAAGGGTCCAGGTCCAGGATCGTGAATCGGCTGCCCTCGCGAATGCGCACGCGCAACAGGCACATGCCGCTTTCGTAGCGGACCTCGAGCAGCTCCACCGCGCGGCCGTAGGGCGCCTGGAAGCGCTCCAGAGGCATGACCGTCTCGTCGGTCACGGGTCGCCTCGGGTGAAGGCGGCCTCCAGCTGCCAATGCCAGTTACGGGGCGTATCCACGTAGTCCGGCTTGACGTCGAACTGGAGAAAGACCTCCCCGTCCTCGGCCCGCCGGCGGACGAGGGCCACGAGATGGTGGAAGGACTCGATCTCCGGGTGCTGGATGATGAGTTCGCTGAGGGTCGCCATGGGACCTCCGGTCTAGCTTTGCAGTACGCCGACCGCGTCCGTTTCCGCGATCCGGTCGAGAAAGCGCATCCGATAGACGAGGCGCCGGTGCGCGGGTCCGTCCTGGAATGCGGTTCGGTTGTGCAGCACGTTGTTGGCGATGATTCCCTGGCTGGGCGAGAGGCGGCAACGGACCGCCGGACCGTCCGGATCGGCCAGGAGATCGTTCAGGCAGGCGACGGCCGCGCGGGTCGCCGGGTCGTCCCGCCAGACGATGTTGCGTGCGCGCGCCGAGTAGCGCATGTGGAGCGCGCCCGTCGCCGGGTCGACCGAGAAGACCGGCCCGGGACGCGCCGGCCGAATCTCCGTGCCGCCCTCCCGGTTGGCGGGGATGATCATTGCCTCCGGGTGCATGAGCGCCTCGATGTAGTCCGGGTCCACGTCGCGAAGCCGGATATACGCGATCTCGTGATCGAGCAAGCCGTTTTCGCCGCCGGTCTCCGCGGCCTCCCGGCAATGGAGCAGCACGGCGCGGATCGGCGCCGTTGCCTCGTTGTAGTAGCCGTCGGTATGCCAGCTCAGCCCGCGATCGCTGTAGGGGACATAGCCGCGCCGCGGGCCCGTCTCGGCCACGGCCAGCTCACTGACCCCGCTCTCGTCCGCGCAGAGGTGCCGGTCGACGCGCCGCAGCCCGAACCCTTCCGCAAAGGCCCGGATCGCCGCCGGGTCCGCCGCGCCGCCGTCGCGGCAGGCATAGATCGCCATGTTGGCCCGCCGGCAGCGGTCCAGGATCGCGCCGCGTTCCCGCGCCCCCACCGCATCGAGGCGCGCGATCTCGACGGTCAGGTCGGCCGCGCGGACCGGGCGGCCGGCCAGCTTTTGCTCGCGCCAGCGGCCGTAGGCCTTCGCGTCACGCAGGTCGAACGGGTTGCCCATGGCACCTTTCCTATGCCGGCCCGGCGCGGCCTCTCGGCGCGCGGCGGATCACCGGCCGGCAGCTAGCATACGCCCGGCCCAGGGCGGGGTCATCTCCCGGGTGGCCCGAAATCCCGACTTTTCGACGGCAACTGCCCGAAATCGTTGACATAATTCCTGGTTGATGCAAATTTCCATAGATTCATTGCGGTTTTTGACTGGAAACAGATCAGCGATCTGATATATGATGGTTTGCGAATATATAATTTATACAAACTCGGGATAGAGGCAAGACCGCATGAGCGTAGCAGTTTTCGGGCCTTTGCCGTGGTCGCTCAGGACCGGAAATCTGGAAGGAACCCCGGCGGAATTCGTCGGTTGCGAAGGGAAATGACATGTCCAAGAAGCCGCACGACACACCTTTGCTCGACCAGTTGAAGGAGGGCCCTTGGCCCAGCTTCGTCGAAGGCCTGAAGCGTCTCTCGAGCGATGAGGACAAGCCCTATGCCGGCATGATGAAGGACCTGCTGGGCCAGCTCGAGCACTCCTACGAGAACCGCGGGGTACTGGAAGGGCGGCACCGTCAGCGTCTACGGCTATGGCGGCGGCGTCATTCCCCGCTTTTCGGAGGTGCCCGACAAGTTCCCGGAGTCCTCCGAATTCCATACCTTGCGGATCATCCCTCCGGCGGGCCTGCACTACTCGACCGATCTTCTGCGCAAGATGTGCGACATCTGGGAGAAACACGGCTCGGGCCTGATCGCGCTGCACGGCCAGAGCGGCGACATCATGCTCCAGGGCTGCTCGAGCGAGAACGTGCAGAAGGCATTCGACGAGCTGAACGAGATCGGCTTCGATCTGGGCGGCGCCGGGCCGGCGCTGCGCACCTCGATGAACTGCGTCGGCCATGCCCGCTGCGAACAGTCCTGCTACGACGAGGTCCGGACGCACCGCACCGTCATCAACGGCTTCCTCGACGAGATGCACCGTCCCGCCCTGCCCTACAAGTTCAAGTTCAAGTTCTCGGGCTGCCCGAACGACTGCGTCAACGCGATCCATCGGGCGGATTTCGCCGTCATTGGCACCTGGCGCGACGACATCCAGGTGGATCAGCAGGAGGTGCAGAACTACGTCGCCAAGGTCGGGCGCAAGTACATGATCGATGTCGTGATCACGCACTGTCCGACCCGGGCGCTCAGCCTCAACGACGACGACACCCTGGAGATCGACAACAAGAGCTGCGTTCGGTGCATGCATTGCATCAACGTCATGACCAAGGCGCTGTCGCCGGGCAAGGACCGCGGCGCGATGGTCCTGATCGGCGGCAAGCGGTCGCTCAAGGTCGGCGATTTCCTGGGCTCCGTCATCGTGCCGTTCATGAAGCTCGAGACCGATGAGGATTTCGAGAAGCTCAAGGACTTTTGCGAGACCGTGATCGATTTCTTCGCCGAGAACGCGCTCGAGCACGAGCGGATCGGCGAGACCATCGACCGAATAGGTCTGGCCAACTTCCTCGAAGGCATCGGCGTGGAGGTGGATCCGAACATGGTGAACCACCCCCGCACCAGCTCCTACGCGCGCATGGACGACTGGGATCAGGAAGTGGAGAAATGGCGCGCCCGCAAGGCCGAGGCCGCCAGTGCGAGCGAAGCTGCCGAGTAGGTGTCCGCAGTGGACACGATGTCGATAGGATCATGGAGACGAACATGAGCGAGGCGACACAACCGCGTCGACCGATCGAATCAGGGGTGATGGATCCCTTCCCGTACATGCACCCCCTGCTGAAGAAGAACTACGGCCAATGGAAATGGCACGACCGGCTGAGGCCGGGCGTGCTCCATCACGTCGCCCATGGCGGCGACGAGGTCTGGACCGTGCGGGCCGGGACCCAGCGCCAGATGGATCTCCACACCATCCGCAAGCTGTGCGACATCGCCGACCAGCACGCCGAGGGTCATATGCGGTTTACGACCCGCAGCAACGCCGAGTTCATGGTCAGCACGGAAGCCCAGGTGGGGCCGCTGGTCGAGAAGCTGCAGGACGAGGGGTTTCCCGTCGGCGGTACCGGCGCCTCCGTCTCGATGATTTCGCACACGCAGGGGTGGCTGCACTGCGACATCCCGGGCACGGACGCCTCCGGCGTGGTCAAGTCGTTGATGGACGAGCTCCACAAGGAGTTCATCCAGGAGAAGATGCCGAACCGGGTTCGCATCACCACGTCGTGCTGCCAGATCAACTGCGGCGGTCAGGGCGATATCGCCATCAACGTCCAGTACACGAAGCCGCCGAAGATCAACCACGACCTGGTCGGCAACGTCTGTGAACGGCCGGCGGTCATCGCCCGCTGCCCGGTGGCGGCCATTCGCCCGGCCATGGTCAACGGCAAGCCGTCGCTGGAGGTGGACGAAAAGAAGTGCGTCTGCTGCGGGGCCTGCTATCCGCCCTGCCCGCCGATGCAGATCAACGGACCGGAATCGACCAAGCTGGCGGTCTGGGTCGGCGGCAAGCATTCCAACGCGCGCAGCAAGCCGACGTTCCACAAGCTGGTGGTCGCGGGCTTGCCCAACAATCCGCCCCGCTGGCCCGAGGTGACCGAGGTCGTGACGACCATCCTCTACGCCTACAAGAAGAACGCCCGCCACTGGGAGCGTATGGGCGAATGGATCGAGAGGATAGGCTGGCCCCGATTCTTCGAGCTGACCGAGCTGCCCTTCACCAAGCATCATATCGATGACTGGCGCGGCGCCCGCAAGACCCTCAACACGTCGACGCACGTCTATTTCTGAGGCGACGAGCCGCCGGCCGGTCCGGAGATCAAGCAGGAGAGCATCGGATGAAGTTTGGAATCCTGGTGAACGAGGGGCCCTTTACGCACCAGGCCTCGGACTCGGCCTACCGCTTCGCCGAGGCGGCGCTGGCCAAGGGCCATGAGGTCTGGCGGGTGTTCTTCTACCACGACGGGGTGAACAATTCGAACAAGCTCGCGGAGCCGCAGTCCGATGACAGAAACCTCGTCAAGCTCTGGTCCGAGCTCGGCCGGGAGCACGACTTGGACCTCGTCGTCTGCGTCGCGGCCGCCCTGCGCCGGGGCATCAAGGACGAGTTGCTGGCTGCCGGGTTCCGTATCTCGGGCCTGGGCCAGCTGGTCGAAGCCGGGATTCAGGCCGATCGCCTGGTCGTGTTCGGCGATTGAGCGGAGGTCCGGGGCATGTCCGACGAGATGGGATACCAAGGCGAGGTCGTCAAGCGGTTCATGTACGTCAACCGCAAGGCCCCCTACGGCACGATCTACGCGCTCGAGAACCTGGAGACGGTGCTGATCGCCGCGGCGTTCGACCAGGACGTCAGCGTTGTGTTCGTGGACGACGGTGTCTACCAGCTCAAGAAAGGGCAGGACACCAAAGGGATCGGCATGAAGAACTTCTCGCCCACGTTCCGGGCGCTGGACGACTACGACGTGGAGAAGCTCTACGTCGAAAAGGAGTCGCTCGAGGCCCGGGGGCTGACAGCGGAGGAGCTCGTCGTGCCTGTGGAGGTCGTGAGTACCGAAGAGCTGCGGGAGATCATGGCGCAGCAGGACGTCGTGCTGAGCTGTTGAGAGAAGGCTGGTGATGCTGCATACGGTCAACAAGTCGCCGTTCGAGAGAAACACGCTGCAGAGCTGCTTGCGGCTGGCGCAAAAGGGCAGCGCGGTCCTGCTGATCGAGGACGGAGTCTACGGCGCGCTGTCGGGAACCGCCCACGCCGGCGAGATCGCCGATCGCATGGACGACTTCTCGTTCTACGTGCTGGGGCCCGATATCGCCGCCCGCGGTTTGGGCGAGTCGCCGCTGATCGAAGGCGTTCAGGTGGTCGACTACGGTGGGTTCGTCGACCTGGTAGCCGAACACGAGGTCACGAATGCGTGGCTCTGATGGAGCGTGATGACCTGTTTGGGTTCAAAAGGAGGAAGCATCGATGACATATGAGTACAACGGGACCGTGGTGGAAACCGACGAGGAAGGCTACATCACGGACATCAGCCTCTGGACTCGCGAGCTGGCGGAGTTCATCGCCAAGGACGAGAACATCGAGATGTCGAACGACCACTGGGAGGTGGTCAACTTCCTGCGCGACTACTACGAGGAGTACCAGATCGCGCCGGCCGTCCGCGTCCTGATCAAGGCGATCAAGAAGTCGCTGGGCACGGACAAGGGCAACAGCAAGTATCTCTACGAGCTGTTTCCCTACGGTCCCGCGAAGCAGGCCTGCAAGATCGCGGGGCTGCCCAAGCCGACCGGCTGCATCTGACCGGGATCGTGGTGGCGAGGAGTCCCTGAAACACGCACGGCCTTGCGGGAGCGATCTTCCATGTTGACAGCGGCATACGCGGTCTTGTTCTACGCGGCCTCTCTGCTCTTGGCGGGCGGGCTGGCCTACAAGATCTGGCAGTATACGAAGACGCCGGCGCCGCTCAAGATACCGACGACGCCGGCGCCGCTCACGCTGCCTGGCGTGGCCCTGCGCATGGGGCGCGAGCTGGCCCTGTTCGAGAGCCTTTTCAGGTCGAACAAGTGGACCTGGCTGTTCGGCTGGATGTTCCACTTCGCGCTGCTGCTGGTGCTGCTGCGGCACCTGCGGTATTTCACGGAGCCCCCGTGGACGTGGGTCGTGCTGCTGCAGCCCTTCGGCTTGTACGGCAGCTTTGCCATGCTCGCGGGCTTGCTCGGGCTCTGGCTGCGGCGGGTGGCGGTCGAGCGTATCCGCTATATCACCGGACCCTCGGACCACGTGATGCTGCTCCTGCTCTGCGGCATCGCGGTCAGCGGCTTCGCTATGCGCTACGTCGACCGCGTCGACATTGTGGCGCTCAAGGCTTTCGTTCTCGGCCTGATGTATTTCGACTGGCAGCCGCTGCCCGCGGATCCGGTCCTGCTCGTCCACCTGGGGCTGGTGGCGGCGTTAATGGCCGTGTTCCCGTTCAGCAAGCTGCTCCACGCGCCGGGCATCTTCTTCAGCCCGACCCGCAACCAGGCCGACAACGCCAGGGAGAAACGCCATTTGGCGCCTTGGGCGGCCAAGTTCGAGTCGACGGGTAAGTAGACCATGGCCGACTTCGACCTCCCCGAGCTCAAGGAATACACCGAGCCGCCCAGGCTCGTCGAAGGCGCCATGGGGCACCTCAGAACCTACCCGGCGGCGCCGGCGCACCAGGAGGCGCTGGGATTTCCCGGCGAGCTGGTCGAGGGCTGGCACGACAAGGCCATCGAGAAATTCGACGAGCTGCTGGGCCAGTCCCGTTCGCTGCGGGTCTATCTGGACGCCTGTGTCCGCTGCGGCGCCTGCACCGACAAATGCCACTATTTTCTGGGCACCGGCGACCCGAAGAACATGCCGGTGGCGCGCCAGGACCTGATGCGCAAGGTCTACCGGCGCCACTTCACGCTGGCGGGAAAATGGTTTCCGTGGCTGGTGGGCGCGGCGGATCTGACGGAAGAGGTGCTGGACGACTGGTACAACTACTTTCACCAGTGCTCGCAATGCCGCCGGTGCTCCGTCTACTGCCCCTACGGCATCGACACCGCCGAGATCTCCATGGCCGCCCGCGAGATCATGGACCATATCGGCAAGGGCCAGAAGTACTGCAACGAGATCATCGCCAAGGTCCACAAGATCGGCAACAACCTGGGCCTCCAGGAGCCGGCGCTGGCCAACACGCTCGAGGGGCTGGAAGAGGACATCGAGGAGGAAACCGGCGTCAAGGTCCGACTGCCGCTCGACGAGAAGGGCGCGGAGGTCATGCTGGTCGCGCCGAGCGCCGACTTCTTCGCCGAGCCGCACGTCGACGGGCTGATCGGCTACGCCAAGGTGTTCCACCAGGCGGGCGTGAGCTGGACGATCAGCTCCTACGCCTCGGAAGCGGCCAATTTCGCGATGTTCATCGGCTCCTACGAGCAGATGCACGAGGTCGCCCAGAGAATCAGGAAGGCCGCCTTGGACCTGGGCATCAAGCGCATCGTCGTGGGCGAGTGCGGGCACGCTTGGCGGGTCGCCTACAGCTTCTGGAATACCCTGGCGGGGCCGTTCGACTTCCTCGATCCCAACTACCCGGTGCCGCAGCACGTCTGCGAGTTCACCTACGAACAGATCCAAAAGGGCGCGTTGAAGCTGGACAAGTCGGCCAACGATCACATGACCCTGACCTTCCACGATTCCTGCAACGTGGCGCGGGCCTCGCGCATGGGCGACCGGCCCGGCGGGCAGTTCGAGATACCGCGCGCCATCCTCAAGGCCTGCTGCAACAACTTCGTCGACATGCCCGCCGACACTATCCGCGACGCCACCTTCTGTTGCGGCGGCGGCGGCGGGCTGCTGACCGACGACCTGCTGGAGCTCCGCGTCAAGGGCGCGCAGCCGCGCATGCAGGCCCTGAAGCAGGTCGCCGACGAACACGGCGTCACCCACATGGCGTCGATCTGCGCGATTTGTAAGAGCCAGTTCACCAAGGTGATGCCGGACTACGGCTTCGACATGGACTCGGTCGTGAGCCTGCATCAGCTCGTCAGCAACGCGATCGTTCTGGACGGCCAGGCAGAGGCCGCGGCCGGACCCGAGGAAGAGACCGAGGAGACGGCGGCCGCAGGGCAAGCCGGTCCCTGACCGGAGAGGAGCAGAGGTATGAACGAGACTCTCTTGACCAAGCGCCGCTTCAAGGACGGGGACAGCGCTCATCGTCCCTGGCAGCAGGAGATCTTCGAGGCGGATTCCTCCTACAAATGCCCGGTCTACGTCCATCGCACGCCGCCCTGCCAGGGCAGCTGCCCGTCCGGCGAGGATGTCCGCGGATGGCTCAACATCACGCGCGGCCTGGAGAAGCCGCCGGCGGACATGTCCTGGCAGGAGTACGCCTTCCGCCGGCTGACCGACGCCAATCCCTTTCCCGCCGTCATGGGACGGGTCTGTCCGGGGCCCTGCGAGGACGGCTGCAACCGCAACGAGGTCGAGGATCACGTCGGCATCAACGCGGTCGAGCAGTTCATCGGCGACTACGCCCTGGAGCACGGACTGAAGCTGCATCCCGCCGGCCCCGATACGGGCAAGAAGGTCGCCATCATCGGCAGCGGGCCGGCGGGCCTCGCCTGCGCCTATCAGCTGCGCCGCAAGGGGCATGCCTGCACGGTGTTCGAAGGCCGCGAAGAGCTCGGCGGCATGGTGCGCTACGGCATTCCGGGATTCCGCACCCCGCGCGAGGTGCTGGACGGCGAGATACAGCGCATTCTCGACCTCGGGGTCGAGACGCGCACGAACACAAAGGTCGGCGTGGACGTCACCCTGGAGGACCTGGAGCAGGAATTCGACGCGGTGTTCATGGGCCTCGGCGCCCAATCGGGCATGGCCTTGCCGGTTCCGGGCGGCGAAGCGCCCAACTGCATCAGTGGCGTCGCCTTCCTCGAGGCCTTCAACGACGGGCGCCTGAGGCACACAGCAAAGCGAGTCCTGGTCATCGGCGGCGGCGACACGGCGATGGACGTTGCCACGGTGGCGCGGCGCCTCGGGCACATCGAGCAGACGCACGAGAAGGACCGCCCGGAATCCGCCGTCCTCGGCCAGACCGCGCACGATGTCGCACGGGTGGCCAAGCGGGAGGGCGCGGAGGTCAAGATCTACTACCGCGAGGCCGTCGAGGACACGCCGGCGTCCCAGAAAGAGGTCGAGCACGCGCTGCGGGAGGGTGTCGAAATCCGCAGTTCCGTGACTCCGGTCGAGGTGATCCGGGGCGACGACGGGCGCGCCACGGGGCTGCGCATGATCGAGGTCGATTGGAAGAACGGGGACGTGCTGCCGAAGGAGGGGACCGAGTTCGACCTCGAATGCGACCTCATCGTCGCCGCCATCGGGCAAGTCTGTGACTTCACCGGGATGGAAGAGCTCGACAACGGCAAGGGCCTGATCACGGCGGACGGTGTCTACAGGATCGCCGGCCGGCAAAAGCTTTTCGCCGGCGGCGACGTCCTGCGCCCGCACCTGCTGACGACCGCCATCGGCCACGCCGCCATCGCGGCCGAGAGTATCGACCACTTTGTGCGGGGCGGCGAACCGTCACGCCGTCCCAAGGTGGACGTGCACCACTACGACCTTCTGGACAAACTCCGGGAAGGGGGCCACGAACCGACGGAATACGACCACCACCAGGAGCGGGGCACCTGTTTCGAGGACTACGCGGTGCACAACTACGAGGACCGCTCGCAGGTCGAGATCGTACCCTCCGACGAGATCTTCCTTGGGCATTTCAGCTTTACCGCGCGCCGCCGCCGCGAGGAGCAGGACGTCTCGGCGGAGGCCGTGCTGGGCCAATTCAAAGAGCGCATGCGGGGGCTGTCGGAAGAGGAGGCGCAGGCCGAGGCCGCCCGCTGCATGAGCTGCGGCACCTGCCTGCAATGCGACAACTGCGTGATCTTCTGCCCGCAGGACGCGGTCCACCGGGTGAAGAAGACCGAGGCCACGCTGGGCCGCTACGTGGAGACCGACTACACCCGCTGCATCGGCTGCCATATCTGTGCCGACGTCTGTCCGACCGGCTACATCCAGATGGGGCTGGGAGAGTAACCCATGGGCCGCCATCTCGTCCTCGCCCTGCTCCTGCTACTCGCGCCGGCCGCGGCCGCGGCGCAGGACAGCGACGCCGGCCGCGTGCCGCTGCCCACGATCGTGAAGGGCAAGGGCGAGGCCTGTGTGGCCGACACCGCCTACATGCGGCGCTACCATATGACGGAGCTCGACCACCAGCGCGACGAGACCATGCACCGCGGTGTGCGGACGAGGAAATTCAGCCTCAAGGAGTGCGTGGACTGCCATGCTACGCCGGCCCCCACGGGCGGATATGTTTCCGTGAACGCGCCCGGTCAGTTCTGCCGCAGCTGCCACGACTATGCCGCGGTAACGATCGACTGCTTCCAATGCCATGCCGCCAGGCCCGGCGAGACGGCAACCAAGCGGGCCGGCGAATTCCCGCGCACCGCGGGCAAATTCCGGCAAGAGAGTGAAGTGCAATGACCGGCCGCACGCCGCAACAGGGATTCGATCCGCAGCGCCGCCGTTTCTTGAGCGCCGCCGCGGCCGCTGCCGGCGTTACGCTGGCGCCTGGCGTGACCCTTTACGGCGTCACCGCGGCCGGTTCGGCGGCGGCGCGCGCGCCGGAGGATCCCGTCACGTCGAGCGTGCGCTGGGGCCTGCTCGTCGACGTCAACAAATGCCGCGACGGCTGCAACGCCTGTGTTACGGCCTGTGTCGAGGAGAACGGGTTGCGTGGCAACGGGCGGCCGGAAACCGACGCCCAGTGGATACGCAAGGTGGAGCTCCGCGACCCGTCCACCGGGGCCAAACGGTCGCTGCCGTTGATGTGTCAGCATTGCGCCTCGCCGCCCTGCGTCGACGTCTGCCCGACCGGCGCCTCCTTCAAGCGCGCGGACGGCATCGTGCTGGTCGACAAGCATATCTGTATCGGATGCCGCTATTGCATGTTGGCCTGTCCCTACAAGGCGCGCTCCTTCATCCACGAGGTAGTCGAGGACCAGAAGCCCTACGCGCCGCGCGGCAAGGGGACCGTGGAAAGCTGCACCTTCTGCGTCCACAGGGTCGACGAGGGCCGGACGCCGGCCTGCGTCGAGGCCTGCGCCGAGGCCGGCGGGGATGCCATGACCTTCGGGGACCTGAACGATCCGAACAGTCGGATCTCCAAGCAGGTCGCCGCCTATGTGACCGACCAGATCCGCCCCGATCTCGGCCTCGATCCCGGGGTGCGGTATCGGAACCTGTGACCGGCGAGGGCACGATGAGGCGAACCACCTACCGCGAGATCACGGGGCAATACATCGGGTTCTATGGCCTGATGGCCGGGTTGGGCGTCCTGATCCTGCTGTCGCTCGCGGCGGCCTGGCACATGGAACACCAGGGACACCACGTCACCGGCATGACCAACCAGATCGTCTGGGGCATGCCGCACGTCCTGGCCATCTTCCTGATCGTGGCGGCCTCGGGGGCGCTCAACGTCGCCTCGATCGGAACCGTGTTCGGGCGAACCTGGTACAAGCCGCTGGGCCGTTTGTCGGGCCTGCTGGCGCTCGCGCTTCTGGTCGGCGGGCTCGCGGTCCTGGTTCTGGACCTCGGCCGGGCGGACCGGATCCTCGTCGCCATGACGACCTACAACTTCAAATCCATCTTCGCCTGGAACATCTATCTCTACACCGGCTTCATGGCGGTCGTCGTGGTCTATCTCTGGGTCCAGATGGAACGGCGCATGAACCGCTTCGCGCCGGCGGCGGGTCTCGTGGCCATGATTTGGCGTCTCGTGCTCACGACCGGTACCGGCTCGATCTTCGGCTTCCTCGTCGCGCGCCAGGCCTACGACGCCGCGGTCATGGCGCCCCTCTTCATCGCGATGTCGCTGTCCCTGGGACTCGCGTGCTTCAATCTGACCCTGGCCGCGACCTGCCGGGGGACCGACCTGGAGCTCGGGGACGGCTTGGTGAGCCGGCTCGGCCGGCTTCTGGGCGTGCTCGCCGCCGTGGTGCTCTATTTCACGGCGGTGCAGCATCTGGCCAACCTCTATGCCGCCGAGCACGCGGGCATCGAACGGTTCATTCTGCTCGAGGGCGGGGTCTTCACGGCCCTGTTCTGGCTCGGGCAGGTCGTGCTGGGCGGTCTCGTTCCGATCGCCCTGGTGTTCACGCTGCCGGCGGGACGGGCGCTGGGCCGGGTTCTGCTCGCCTCGATCCTGGTCTTCCTGGGCGGGATCGCGCAGATCTACGTCATCGTGATCGGCGGGCAGGCCTATCCGCTGGTGCTCTTCCCGGGAAAAGAGGTCCAGAGCAGCTTTTTCGACGGCGTGGTGATGAGCTATGCGCCCAGCTGGCCGGAGATCACCTTGGGCGTGGGCGGCTTCGCGATGGCCGCAGTGATCGTGATGGTCGGTCTCAGGGCCTTGCGCTTCCTGCCGGAGAGCCTGGCCGACGCCGCCTTGGACCCGCATCACAGTGCAGCGCCGACGGGCGCCGAGGAAAAAGCGCCCGCCTAATCGAAACCTCGGCTTCCAGGTTGCGCTCGGTCGCTGGCCGCCCTGGCGCAGAGTTTCCCGCGCCGTCCTGAAAAAACCAGCTGGACTTGGTGCGAAAGGAAAGGAGGATTCGAGGCATGGCGCATCTCCTGATCTCGGCCGCGCACAAATCCTCTGGCAAGACTTCGATTTCGGTCGGCATCGCGGCCGCGCTCTCTCGGCGCGGGCTCTCCGTCCAGCCCTTCAAGAAAGGGCCGGATTATATCGATCCTCTGTGGCTCGGCCGTGCCGCCGGCCGGCCCTGCCGAAACCTCGACTTCTACACGATGGGCAAGCGGGAGATCCTGGAGCTCTTCGGCCGCCATGCGGCAGGTGCCGATTTCAGCCTGATCGAAGGCAACAAGGGCCTTTACGACGGTGTCGACGTGGCGGGCGCCGACAGCAACGCCGCCCTGGCCAGGCTGCTCGACGCGCCGGTGCTCCTCGTCATCGACGCGCGCGGCATGACCCGCGGCGTCGCGCCCTTGATTCGCGGGTACCAGGATTTCGATCCGGCTGTCTCGATCAAGGGCGTGATCCTGAACAAGGTCGGTGGGCCGCGGCACGAAGGAAAGTTGCGGGCCTCGATCGAACGATACACCGATGTCCCGGTGCTGGGCGCGGTCCGCCGCGACCCTGAGATCGAAATTCGCGAACGGCACCTCGGGCTTGTCCCCGCCAACGAAGAGTCCGGGGCCGAGGCGAAGATCGCACACTTGGCCGAGACCGTGGCGGAGCAGGTCGATCTCGACCGGATAGTCGCGCTCGCGGCCGAGGCCAGCCCGCCTGCCGCGCCGACCGTGCCGTTCGCCACGCCGCGCGCCGCGGACCTGCGCATCGGGGTCGCCCGCGACGCCGCCTTCGGCTTCTACTACCCCGACGACCTCGAGGCCTTCGCCGCCAGTGGGGCGCAGCTGGTGCCTTTCGACACCCTGCACGACCAGTGCCTGCCCGACGTGGACGGGCTCTTCATCGGCGGCGGTTTTCCCGAGGTCCACATCGCCGCGCTTTCGGCCAACCACAGTCTGCGCGCTTCGATCAAGGCGGCCATCGAAGGTGGCCTGCCGGCCTACGCGGAATGCGGCGGCTTGATGTATTTGGCGCGAAGCCTGACTTGGCGCGGCGAGTCCCAAGAGATGGTCGGCGTCATTCCCGGCGACGCGGTCATGAACGAGCATCCGGTGGGCCGCGGCTACGTACAATTCGAGGAGACGGGCCAGGGGTCGTGGCTATTGGACCCCGACGCGGGCGTCGGGACCCCGGCGCGGCTCTCGGCGCATGAATTCCACTACGCATCGCTCGAGAATCTTCCCGGCGATCTCGCCTACGCCTATCGCATGCTGCGCGGGGCCGGGGTCGATGGACAGAACGACGGCATCGTAATCGGGAACCTGACCGCGAGTTTCATGCACCTGCGCGATGTAAGGTCGACCCCCTGGGTCGGCCGGTTCGTCGCCTTCGTGCGGACCAAGACGGCTCCGGATCCCTCCGGCTAACCGGCCGCCCAGCCACGGACTCGTTCTCCGCGGAGATGTATAATAAAAGAATACTGGCGGCGGATTATCGTAACTTATTGAAAAGACGGGATCATATCCCCCAACGCCTTCGGATTGTACAAGAAATATATACTTCAGGCGGATTGCCGGGAGGTCGAATCGCCTGTCCGACTTGCCAGCGCAGTAGGGTAAGCTATTGAAAATAATGATATAAGTCTGCTTTTCTCCGGTCTCAATAAACTCTGGCATGGAACTTGCTTCGTTATAGGGTGAAAACGCATACACGAGGTGGCGTCATGGCCGAGAAATCAAATATCCTCATCGTAGACGATGAAGAAGTGGTCCGCCTCAGCCATCTCAGGACCCTGGCGGCCGCTCACTGCAAAGCGGAAGCGGCCTGGAACGGAACAGAGGCGCTGCATGCGATGGAGCAGCATCCGTTCGACGTTATATTGCTCGACCTTCGCATGCCGGATCTGGACGGCATGACGGTCCTGAAGACCATCAAGGAGAGGTGGCCCGAGAGCGAGGTCGTCATCATCACGGGGTACCCGTCCATCGAGACCGCCAAGGAGGCAGTCCGCCTCGGCGCGTACAACTACCTCGCCAAGCCGGTCAGTCCCGACGAAATCGTCGAGGTGGCCAATGGCGCCCTGATGCAGAAGAAGTGGGCCCTGCGTAGCGACCGCAACGGCCCAGACAGTGGGGACCGGTTCAAGTACCGGTTCCCGTGGGAGCACTAGTAGCCCCGCATAGCGAGGCAAGGAGGAATGGTCATGAATACGTCACCGAAAGTGCTGGTAGTTGACGACGATGAAGTCGTCGGCCGGAGTTTCGACCGGGTCCTCACTCAAAAGGGTTATGCGGTGAGCACCGCCCTTAGCGGGCCCGAGGCGCTGAACGAGATCAGCGGGAAGGATTTCGACGTCGTCTTCACCGACATCAAGATGCCGGGTATGGACGGCTTCGAGGTGACCAAGCGGATCAAGGAGAAGTGCCCCTGGACCCCGGTGGTCATAGTCACCGGCTATGGCACGGCCGCCAACGAGGCCACGGCCGAGGTGTTGGGGGTATCGGGCTTCGTGCGCAAGCCTCTCACGCCGGAAATGATCGAAGGGATCACCTTGAAGGCCCTGCACGAGAAAGAGGCGGGCGAGGCTGCGCCGCAAGCGGCCGAAGCGGCCGTCGAGCCGCGTCCCGAGGTGGCGGAGACGAGCGTGTGGAAGACCATCGCCGGCATCACGAAGAACACCGCACTGCTCCTCGCGGCGCCTTTCGTGGGGCTGGTATACGCCGTTTCCCTGCCTTTCGTCGGGCTGGGCATGCTGGCCTGGTTCGGGGGCCGCGCGGTGGTGCGGCGATACAGGTCGGGGTGATCCTCCGGCGCTTGAACCACGCGCGAGCGGCCGGCCGCTGCCGAACAAAAGGAAGCGGCCGTCGTCGGGGGGCGAAACGCCCCCCGGGGGAGCCCGAGAGGGGAAAGGAGCAAGACAGATGGACAGCGCTCGGAGAAAAGGCGCAACGGCAAGCGGGGCCCTCGGCGCGGGTGCCGTCATTGCTGGCGTTGCGATGTTTCTTGTGCTGTTTCCCGTTGCGTTCGGGTCCGCCATTGCCGCAACGGGCAGCCAGACAAGCTCTCTGTCCGAAGCGGACGAGACGTGCCTTGCCTGCCATGCGTTCGAGGGGATGGAGAAGACTCTCGCAAACGGGGAGGCGCTGTCCCTGCACGTTCGGGGCGAAGCCTTCGGGGAGTCGGTCCACGTCTGGATGGGCTGCGCGGGCTGCCATGGGGATGTCGATCTCGAGACCCACCCCGTAGAGAGGAATTTTGACAGCGCGCGCGCATATCGCGCGGCTGCATCGCAGGTCTGCTCGCAGTGCCACTCGGGCGAGAGCTTGAAAGACGGCCCGGCGCATCACGCGCGGGTGTCGGGTGCCGGCGGTCCGGCCTGCGCCGAATGCCACGACGCGCACGCCATCGGGAAAATGGCGGAGTGGAAGGCGAACGTCGAAGAAACGGCCTACTGCCTCACCTGCCATGGACAAGCCCTCGGCGCCCCGCTCGGAGACGGCGGGTTGCACTCGCTGTCCCTCGACGAAGCTGCTCTCCGCAGTTCGGTGCATCTCGATCATGCATGCGCGGATTGCCATGCCGGCTTCTCGAAGGAAGCCCACGAGGTGAAAACTTTTGCGAGCCCGCGCGAGCGGTCCATTGTACGGGCCAAGGTCTGCCGCCAATGCCATGGGGATAAGTACGAGCAATACGCCGAGAGCATTCATGCCACCCTCCTGGAGGACGGCAACCTGGCGGCCCCGGTCTGCACGGATTGCCACGGGTCTCATGCGGTCGGCCCCAAGGCCACCTACGAGACGATCGCCGGCGTGCCCTGCAAGAAGTGTCACGAGAACATCTTCGAGGCCTATCTCGGGAGCATGCACGGCCAGGCCCGCAGCAAGCCAGGCCACATCGCTGCCCCCATCTGCGCCGACTGCCATCGCGCCCACGAGGTCGGCGTCGCTTCGACGGGCACCCGGCTGAAAGACGCGTGCCTCGCGTGCCACGAGGGCGCGACCGTCAGCCACGAAGCGTGGCTCCCGAATACCGCGCTGCATCTCGAGGTGGTGTCTTGTCCTGCCTGCCATGCGCCCAAGGCGCGGCGCAGGATCGACCTCGGGCTCTACGACGCGGTGGCGCGAATGCCGGCTACGGAGCAGGAGGGCCTGCCGCGGTTCGACGACCGTGTCCGCGCGGCCGACGCCGAAGGCGATGGCCTGGATGCGATGGAGCTGTGGAACCTGGTGAGGGATATCAACCGGGAGGGGACGGCGGCCGAATTGTCGCTGCGGGGCCGAATGGAGGTTCGCACCGGCGTCGAGGCGCACCAGCTGTCCGCCAAGAGCGAAGCGGTCCGGGACTGCCACACCTGCCACAGCGACAGTGCCGACCCGTTCCAGAGCGTCACGATCTCGATCGTCCGACCCGACGGCAGGCCGGCGCACTACGAGGCCGACAAAGAGGTCCTGAGCTCCCCTGTTTCCGTGGGCTCGGTAAGCGGCTTCTACGCTGTCGGCGGCACGCGCATCAAGCTGCTGGATATCCTGTTCCTGCTCGCGGTGCTCGGCGGCGTCGCCGTGCCGGTCGGGCACATCACGATGAGACGACTCCTCAGGAAAGACCGGTAGTCAGGAGAAGAAAAATGACACGGTTATACCTCAACCCTCTTCCGGTCAGGATCTGGCATTGGATCAATGCGACCGGCTTCGTGGCCCTGATCGTCACCGGCGTTCAGATCCGGTATGTCGGATTGATCGGGCTGATGTCCTTCGAGACCGCCGTTGACCTGCACAACTGGATCGGCTTCGTCGTCATCGGCAACTACTTCATTTGGCTTCTCTTCTATCTCTCCACGGACAAGGTCAAGGCCTATCACCCGGACCTCAATCCGCGGAAGTACTTTCGCGAGACCTTCCGCCAGATCCTGTACTACGGTGCCGGCATATTCAAAGGCGCCCCCAATCCACACCATCCGAACCCGTACAACAAGTTCAACCCGCTGCAGAGAATGATGTACCAGATCGTCATGCTGCTCATCGTACCCCTGCAGTTCGTCACCGGCCTCCTGCTCTGGGACGTAAAGCGCTTTGCCGGGGCGGTCGAGCTGCTCGGCGGGGTGCGGGTGGTGGATACGGTCCACGTGCTGATCTTCATCTTCTTCGCGTTCTTCATCTTCGTCCACGTCTACCTGGGAACTCTCGGTCACACGGCGACGGCGCACTTCAAGGCGATGTTCACCGGTTACGAGGACATGGAGGAAGAGCCCGGCAGCTAGGGGCGCGGGCAAGAGGGCGGCCGGGAGGACGGCGTCTCACCTCACGGCCGCATGAGGAACACGGAAGGGACGCGCCGGGGGATTGCGTTCAAGAGGCCCCGGCTCCGCCGGGGTCATGTTCGCTTCCCCGGATCCGGATGTTGTACTTCTTCATGAGCGCCTGAAAGTTGCTGCGCTGAATGCCGGTGTCCTCGGCGCTTTTGGTTACGTTCCAGGCGTTCCTCTTGAGCGCCTCGAGGACGAAGAGCCTCTCGATGTTTTCCACCGACTTCTCGCGCGCGACCTTCTTGATCCGCTTGAGCTCGTCACCGGTTCTCGGTACGTCGAGGTCGAAGCGCGGGGCCATGTCGATGATTTCCAGCAGGTGACCCTGGCGGATGACTTCGTCGGCGGAGAGGATCACCGCGCGGTGGATGGTGTTCTCGAGCTCCCGCACGTTTCCGGGCCAGTCATAGTTGACGAGCAGGTTCATCGCCCCCACGGAAAACTCGGTCATCTTCTTCCCCAGGTCCTCGCCGAAGACCTTGAGGAAGTGGAAGGCCAAGCCGGGGATATCGTCGCGGCGGTCCCTCAAGGGCGGTATCTGGATCGGGAAGATGTTGATGCGGTAGAAAAGGTCCTCGCGGAAGGTCCCCTCGGCCACCATCGCCTTGAGATCCTTGTTCGTGGCGGTCAACAGCCGGATGTTGGCGTCCTGGACACGAGTATCCCCCACAGCCTTGAATTCCCGTTCCTGGATGACCCTGAGGAGCTTGGCCTGAGTGGACAGGATGATGTTGCCGATTTCGTCCAGGAAGAGGGTTCCGCCCTGTGCGACTTCGAACATCCCTCGCTTATTGGCGACCGCACCGGTGAACGAGCCCTTGACGTGCCCGAACAGCTCGCTCTCCAGGAGGTTTTCGCTCAGCGAGTTACAGTCGACCGGGACAAAAGGCTTGTCCTTCCGAAGGCTATTGTAGTGGATGGCGCGGGCGATCAGCTCCTTGCCGGTGCCGCTTTCTCCCATGAGCAGGACGGTGCTGTTGGTGGGCGCGCACTTTGCAACGAGCCGATAGACGTTCTGCATCTGGGTGCTGGAGCCGATGATGTTCTCGAAACGGTACTTAGAGCTGACCTCGCTTTTGAGGTCGAGGTTCTCGCGCAGCAGCTGCCGTCTCTCGAATGCCCGGTCGACCACGAGCTTGAGTTCGTCCGGATCGAAGGGCTTGTGCAGGTAGTCTAGGGCGCCCAGCTTCATGGCCCGAACGGCGGTCTCGATCTGGGAAAGTCCGGTGACCATGATGACGTCGATGTCTGGGTGCGACTCCTTCACTCTCTGGAGCACTTCCAGGCCGTCGATCTTCGGCATCATGATGTCGAGGATGAGTACGTCGTAGTAATTCTCCGCGACCTTTTCGAGCGCCTCCGGGCCACCCCGGGCGGCCTCGACCTCGTACTCGCTGTCGCCGAGAATACGAAGGCAACTCCGGAGGATGATCTCCTCGTCGTCAACTACCAGTATCCGGCCGCTCATCGACTGCTCCCGCCACTTCTGCTTTCTGCGTCTCCAGGGGGAGGTAGATGCTGAACGTGGAGCCCTCCCCGACAGTACTTTCCACTTCGATCGCCCCGTTGTGGGCCTGGACGATCCCATGGCTGACGGACAGACCCAACCCCGTCCCCTCACCCACCCCCTTCGAGGTGAAGAAGGGATCGAAAATCCGCCGAAGGTCTTTCTCCGGGATTCCGCATCCGGTATCGACGATCGAGAGCTCCGCCATGGGCACGGGCGCCATGCCCGGTTCAAAGCTCCTCGGCTCCGGGGAACGGCGGCTGCGAATGGTGATGCCGCCTTCGTCTTCGATGGCGTGCTGGGCGTTGACGAGCAGGTTCATGACGACCTGCTTGATCAGGTCCTCGTCGATCCAGACCGGCGGCAGGTCACGGTCGAGGTCCATGGTGATCTCGATATCGTGGAGATGCGCGGGCCGTTCGATGAGGTGCGCCGTGTCCTCGACGATCTGGTTCAGGTCGGCGAATTTCTTTTCCGGCGCCTTCTCACGGGCGAAGTCGAGAAGCCTCCTGATGATGGAGGAACATCTCTTGGTTTCCTGGATCACCAAGTCCAGATCTTCCGCCTCCGGGCTTCCGTCCGGCATCTTGTCCCGCGTGAGGTGCGAGAAGGTGAGGATCCCGGTCAGGGGATTGTTCAGTTCATGAGCGATGCCGGCCGCGAGCAGTCCGACCGAGGCCAGTTTTTCCCTCTGCACGGCCTCTGCCTGGGCAATGTGGAGTTCCCGGGTCTTCTCTGCCACCTTCTGCTCCAGGGTGTGGCCCCACTCCCGCAATTCCATCTCGGACTCTCTGAGGGCCAGTGTCATGTCGTTGAAGGAGGTGGCCAGCTGACCGCACTCGTCGTGGCTGCGCACCGGAATGAGCTGCTCCAGATTCCCCGAGGAGAGCCTCTTGGCCCCTCTTTGCAGGTCCCGCAGGGGCACATAGACCATGCGGTGCACGAAGAAGCTGACGCAGAGCGAGGCGACGATGATGAAACCCAGGGAAAAGCCGACGATGGTGAAGGTATTCGTCCGGATCGCCTGATCGATCTCGTCGAGGGAGTAGACGATATCCAGAACGCCGAGAACCGACTGGTCTTGGCTGTGCACATGGCAGCTCGCCGTGTAGCACGACGCCTCGTTGCGGATCACCGCCATGCTGCCGAGCCGCCGGGCCCCATCCCCGTTGGCGAAAATCCGCGCCCTCTTGCCCTTGGGAATCTGCTTCAGAGGTTCCTCGCCCTGGTGACAGTGGAAACAGGCTTCGG
>Ga0224504_10000224_pt1 | contig 25053 bp, 25 predicted proteins | sample SF_Oct11_sed_USG_3_FD_170160 | JGI IMG/M metagenome (GOLD analysis project Ga0224504, IMG submission 170160) | Sediment microbial communities from San Francisco Bay, California, United States - SF_Oct11_sed_USGS_24 | ecosystem: Environmental > Aquatic > Marine > Sediment | place: USA...
AAAGCCGACCTCGGTGATCCTGTCGTTCAATATGCTTGTGCCAGTGGTTTCAAGGTCGATGAAGACGAGACGCTCAGGTATCATGTAAGGCCGTTTTCGCAAGAAAAGGTTGATGGAATGACAACATAATCAGGATAAGGGATTTATCTCCTGTCGGTCAACTTACCCTCCTGATTAATGATGGAAATCATCGATAAGGAAGCTTGAGTGAATCTTTAGCCCAGCTTTTGATGTTAAGCTGGGGTTCGATAATTGCTTCCCTTAAGGAAGATTATGAACCGGACAGATGTTGTTCTACAAACCCGGACAGTTTACGTGTTAAAATATGAAAAGCTTTTAGGGTGTGTAGGATCGAGGTTGTGAAACACTGTTGATATTGGATAGCTACAAGAGACCCTGCGGTAGGTGACCATGATGGATTTGACAAAAGCTCAGCGGAAGCACCTTCGTACATTGTCCGAAAAAGCGTATGATCGGGAATTGTCTCAAGCGCTTGATGATTTGTTTGACAAATTTAAGGTGTGGCAGAAGGGGAATCTTTCCTCTTGGGATTTAAACCAAGAAATTCATGAGTTTCATAATGGCAGGTCTAGGGATCTATATAAATTCTACGTAATGAACTATGACCCAATATTCTGCGTTGCATATGCTTTGGCTAAAGAGATTGTCGACATTGAAGATGTTGAAAAAAATTGTCGTGCAATACTTCAGCCCAAAATAGAATTTATAAAGAGCGAATGATCGTGATATGGCCTTGGATCTTTTGGACAGGTGTGTCAGCGGTACGCCTCTGAAACAGCAAAGCTGGTGTGTCAGGACCGATGTTTTGGCACATTGGCAGCAAATTCTCCAATCCAGAATTAGTTGTCATAGACCTGTGTCAACACCATGGTGAATGAGAGATTTTCTCCCAACTGTCTTAATAGTTGTTCCAGCAGCGATTCCCTAAATCATCTTAGGACTTCTTGGACACCTTTCTTTTCTTAAAAGTCACGACTTATGAGAAGAAAACCGGCTTATTATTGATAGAGACATAAAAGAAGACAAAATGATGGCCACCTGGATCAGTTCCGAGTGGTCTTTTATTGTTTTTCAGGGTCTCTGAAGATTTTGCGTTTCTACGAATCAAGTCCACTCAAAACAAAGTGAGATGATTTACGAGAAAGCACACATTTGATTTCAACTCCCAAACGATGTAAATTAGCCGTGACTTATTTGTATGGGCTTCTGAGAATGGTAAGGGGTTTAAAGAGGGAAATGCTTTATCATTTGCTTGACCAAGTAATGGCTTAAAATTTAACCGATGGGTTCACCGATGAAGAACGAAATTTACTTTGACGATGATCGAAAAATTATATGTTGCTCTTTAGAGGGCGAGCTAGATATTGATAAATCAATTGTTTTATCGAAAGATCTTCGCAAGAAGGCATCAGAATTAGGCTTTAATGTGTTTTATGATGCACGGAAGCTTTATGTAAATTACAAAACCTTGCCTGATGATTTTACAACTAAGCTCTCTACGCTTATTGAAAAGCTCTCCAATCTTCTTGAAATTCCTAGCCAACGTATCGTTAGGGTCGCTATCCTTTATGAGATGGGCAAATATGATGAGTACTGGAGGTTCTACGAGGCTGTAGCTTTTAACAGGGGGCTGACAGTCAAGATTTTTACAAACAAGGAAGAGTCAATAAAGTGGTTGTCTGATTCGACGTTCATAAACCACCACTGTCGAGACAAAAACGGGCGTGTTATTGATAAAGACATTTGAGAGACTCTTTAATCCAATCGAAAATGGCCACCTGGAAACGGGTGGCCATTCTTATTTATCAGGGTTTCTGTAAACACCTCAAACACGCCTCTTCTTATCATCATAATAATGCGAGAGGACTTTTAGTAAATATCACCTCTTTACCGCTGAACTCTAAATCTCCAACAAATCCAGATAGACCTTTCTACAATTACCGGTGAACCGCTGATAAAGCCCACTGTTTAAAGCCTGCTCTGGTTCACCTGGAAAAAGAGGATTGCCGCCGGGTGTGGATGAAGATAACTGCTATTTAAGGTCTCAACGTCCGTCTTTCTTCCTAAGAACGAGGGGTGTGCAGATTGCAGCCGCTTCTTAGCAGAAATGATTGCGTCAAGGACAAGATCAACAGTCACATCATCGATGTCAGCAGAAGTGACAAGTAAGGTCTCCAACGAAAGGGTCTCTATGTCGGCAGCAAGGTCAGTATAGGTCCCGGCAGGCAAAACTTGGGAAGTGAAGTACGAAATTGAATCAATCAACATGCTGACATTGGCCCCATTGATTCCGACGATATCAATTTGGTCACTAGCTAGGCCACGGTCAAGCCTTACATCGGGATGCATTCCGACATGAAGCATACCCTGAACAGAACCGTTATGCAGAGCGATAAAGTCCTGTGAATTAACTGAAGGCAGGCTCTGGTACAGGCTGAAACTGTCTTGTTTCCAACCTTCTAAAGCCATGAGTTCTTTAAAAATTAGACTCTGGAGGCTGAAGGGCGCCCCACTGTTCACCCTTTTGCCGGACAGGTCGCTTAACTTAGAGATCTTCGCATCACTGCGCACGATTAACGATATTGGAACACGATACAACGGCATCAGCAAACGCAGTTGATCATAATTGAGGGAAACAAATCGGAACAGACCTGCATTATGGAAGGCATCATAGATGATCTTTGAGTTGACCAGAGCCATGTCGAGTGATCCTGCCTGAACATTTGTCAGATTGTCAGTATAGTTATCTGAAGGTACCGGCCGACAACTGACCTCTTGATCAAACCTGACAATGGAACGACAAACGTTTTTTCCAGCAAAATAAGAAAAGGAACCCACCTCACCGGTGCCTATAAGTAACTCGTAGGCATATCCGGAGGAGGGAGAGAGGCTTGAAAAGATAAACATAAACAAAATAAGTATGATGAGACCGGATTCTTTTTGCATGCACTCCCCCTTTATTAATCTTTTCTTCCCCTGATTTCGGACTTAATAGACTTCATAACCTGCGACTTTATGTGTATTCCTTAACTCTACAACAATTACGCAACATATGAAGTATGAGGGATCACTTTTAAAATGGTAACTTGCCGTCATATATCAAGACATTAGAGTCGATTTGCCTTCTTTTCGTGGATAGGCCCGAAAAAAAACGGCACAGAGATTTAGCCCAACCACTACCCCTCAGGTGGGTTGTTTTTTTATTTGTCAGGGTTTGCAGTAATTCTGCTTTTCTGACCAATATTCCAATCCAAAAACAATGCGAGACGACTTTTAGTAAATATCTCCTCTTTACCGCTGAACGCTATATATCCCTTAAACCCATTTTAAATATCTGGGTTTCTGGAAAATTACCTCTGGTTACAAATAATCAGGTAAAGTAACATCCTAGAAGAAACGCAAGACGGCCCAACCAGTTCCTGGTGAGCCGTCATTTTTTTATTTACTTGCGCCCTAAAATTCAAGGCATTGTAGATGTATGGGTAAACACGTAGTCACTTTCTTTCACCGGTGTGTGGCAACCAAAGCATTCAAAGACAAAAGATTCATTCTGTCCATATGGCTTCAACTCCATCCCTTTCCAGCGAGCAAATCCCCATCCTCCAGTGCTCGGATATTTTTTTGAATCTTTTTCCATGAATTCGACATGAACAAACTCTCCAGGAACGACGGCTTTTTCCCAACTTAGCATAGTGGCTTCTTTCCAGACCATTTTCCCCAATATGGCACCGTCAGGCCAGGGATTGATATTGTTCGACCTCACAGCCTCAATTGCCTTGTCATTGCCGACAATGACACGAAGCGTGCTATTGTCCAAACGATGTGAGGTGCTAACGAGTCGCCAATCTTTGTAATTTTTGGGAAATTCAATGCCATTTGGGGATGGTGGAACGATTTCCGATGCCTGGGCTGCACTCAAAAAAGAAGCGGCTAGGAACAAGAAAATCATTAAGTTCTTCATATGCTAACCTCCATGTTTTGGGGATGGTTAATTAACCTATATCGTATTCTTTTGAAGAGTCAAAAGGGGCCCAAAAAGTCCTCCTAAATTAAAGGGGCAGTAAGAATTTCGCATTTCAGCCAATCTCAGCTCCTCAAAACGATCTAGGAGGAGAAACAAGATATCTTGACAGACTTACTTTTAGAGCTAACGTAAAGAACAAAGCTAAACTATTTCCCGACAAAGCCAACCTTCTCGCAAGAGTGGGACGGAAAGTGGCGGATCTTTACCCCTCAAAAACGACACGAAGATGGCCGAACTGCCGAAGGATTTAAGCCCTTATGGTGGAGTCGGCCTTTTTATTTATGACCTTCTGCCATATGCAGAAGGAGGTGATATCAAAAGCAGAGTTACAAACATGGGAGTGCCTAGAACACTGGTGGCGATTCATAGCAACTACCAGAGCGCAGCTATTACTGAAGGAGGAAGACTATGGCAACATTTGTTACACTTATAAACTTCACCGATCAGGGGATTCGGAACATAAAGGATTCTCCAAAGCGTTTTGAATCATTTAAGTCGTTGGTGGAAGCTCAGGGTGGTACGGTCAAGAGTGTTTATTATACTCAGGGTAATTACGACATGGTGGTTATCGTGGAAGGTGACGAGGAAGCTGCAATGACTGCGAATCTGACGGTTGGTTCGCTCGGCAACGTGCGCACTCAGACATTGCGTGGTTTCTCCGTGGATGAGATGAAGAGTTTTATTAGTAACATGCCTATATCATTATGATTTCTTAGACGAAAGCTGACTTCTTTTTGACAGAGATATTTAAGACGACAAAATGATGGCCACCCGGAGTTGATCCAGGTGGCCTTTCCTATTTATCAGGGTTTTTAGTAAATCTGCATTTCTGTCAATTTCACACCGTCATAACAATGTAAGAGGATTAATAAGACATAGAATGTTCCAAAGATTTTCTGCCGTTATTAGGTTAATAATTGTCAGATTGTTGTAAATAATTAGAATCGGTTGACAAACCTAACTTCAGGAATAAGGTGAACTAACACAGGTAAAAAATCCCAGACAAAGCCAACCTTCTCGTGAGAGAGGGACGGAAAGCTACGGATCTTTAATCTACAAACATCACAAAGATGGCCGAGCTGCCGAAGGTAATAACCTAACTTGCTTGGCCTTTTTGCTACATGAGGCGCCTTAAAAGGATATTAATAAAGGTTGATGATGTTCTGCCAAGTAATGAGAAATTTGTGGCTACTGCATTAACGGGAAGAGCACACATTTTATTAGGCGGCTTTATTATTTTAAAAACAGAAAACGTCCGAGAAAGGAGGTTTACCATGTTCATCGAAGTAGAACTGTACGATGGTGACCTATCCATCGTCTCACCAGAAGGATTGGACAGACTTCTCGAACACAACCTCGCGAGTCGATTTAGACGTACTGCAGGGTGGGCTGTCGTTGGCACTGATTCGGTCCGCTCAACTGTCCAGCGATTAGAAGACTATGAAGGATGCGAGCGCCGTCATGTTGAGAAACAAAATCGTATAATTTATTCAAGATCATGAAAATTTAAATCTAAGTCACGAATTGAGAGAAGAAAAATGGCTTCTTGTTGATAGAGACATTTAAGACGACAAAATTATGGCCACCAGGGTTTCGATCCTTGGTGGCTGTTTTTATTTTGTCAAAGTGTAACTGCCCTCACGTTCTTAGTGCGTCATTCTTAAATTTGATCAGTGCTCTGAGTGAACATGAAACAAGTCCAATAAGTGATAAGATGAGTAGTAGACAGGTAAACATCTAAAATAAAAAACAAAATAAAGGGATTCCAACATGACAGAATTCACCCAAAAAAGTATGGCGTTTCTAGGTGTAAAGGCTGTTGCTCTGCCCGTAATTGACGTAGCAAGAGCAGAAAACTTTTACGGCAAGGTGCTCGGCCTGCCTGCCGCCAAACACCCTGGAGAACCCTACGGATACCTTCTCGGAGAGACGATCTTATTGCTCAAGCAGGATTGGTATGCCGAGCCGAGTTCGGAGCCTAGTCCACGGATTACCTTACAAGTGGATGATGCCCGCAGTCTTGTAAAGACGCTCAAAGAGCGCGGTGTAACAATTTCCGATGATGTGGAACCAACCAAAACTGGATTTGTCGGAAGTTTCCTGGACAGTGAAGGTAACAAGCTTTGGTTTTGTTCCTATAACTAACGACTTCTGAGAAGAAAACCGGCTTCTTATTGATAGAGACATTTAGGAAGCACTTTAATACATGAAACGATGGCCACCAGGATCAATTCCGAGTGGTCATGTACTATTTATCAGGGTTTGCAATAATTCCACATTTCTGACCAATTTCCCCCTCCAAAACAATGCGAGAGGAATTTTAGTAAATATCTCCCACAAATCCATTCTTAAATATCAGGGGGAGTAAGAATTTCTCAGTTTTTACCAATCAACGAAGCAGAAATCTATGCAGGAGGAATTACAGTAATCCTGCCATCTCATCAAACGTCAATCACTTCACGGCCAATTTCAGTCTTATAAGTCAGGGTCAGTAAGAATTTCACATTTCCGCCAATCTGAGCGCCTCGAGACAATGTAGGAGGATTAATAGGATTATTTGACATGCCTGTTTTCAGAGATAACATAAAAAAAACAGGCGAAAGATTTCCCGATAAAGCCAACCTGATCGCAAGAGAAGGACGGAAAGCGGCGGGTCTTTACTCTACAAAAACAACACGAAGATGGCCGAGCTGCCGAAGGATGTTTATCCAACGGAGGAGTTCGGCCTTTTTGTGTTTTTCTGTACATGGTAGTTCTCACCCCCAGACATATAGTGTCAATTCTGATAGAGGGGGTTAACCAGAGATTTAAAAAATGAGAATGTTTTGGATAGGACAGAAAATGTTTCGGGCTGCGGGCTTTGTGGTCGGATTTCTGGTGCTTCCTGCCCTTACAGAGATATGTCTTTCTCAGACATACAAGTATATCGACGAAAATGGTCATGTCGTCTTCACTGATAATGCAACAAACATCCCGGAACCGTACTATAAAAAAACTACTATTATCCACGAGCAACGACAAGAATGGGCCTATCAAAGGAACGATACTGAACCTGAAACGTCGTATCGCGCAAGTTTGCAAATGCTAGCAAAAGAAAAGGCCGGAAAACGCTGGACCAAGATCGAGATCAAAAAGAAACATGTTTTTGTGCCAGTAAAAATCACTATAGCTCACAAAAAAACAACGCTTAAATTGCTTCTGGACACTGGCTCAGATAAAACACTGCTGTATGAAAGGGCTCTTAAAGGTTTTAACCTTCGTAATCAAAAGATTGTGCGCGTGCAACAAGCTTCTGGAAGTCTCGTTAAGACCAAAGAAATAACTCTGACCAAATTGGAGGTTGGAAAGACCAAAGAGGAAGAGATGACAGCCCTGGTCCTCGCATTCCAAAGTTTAAGGGTAGAGTATGACGGTCTTCTTGGGGCAGATTTTTTGTTAAAGCATCGATATGTAATCGACTATGACAAACAACTGTTGTATTTGGAGTAAATGCCCATGCTCCCCGACCTAGTGAGCGATTAAGGTTCGTGACATTCTTAAATGTCACGATTTATAGAATGAATAATGGCCACCTGAAAAAGGGTGGCCTTTTTATTGGATTGCAGGGGTAGTAAGAATTTCCCAAATTTGTCGATTTCACACGCACCAAGCAATTCAGTAGGATTTATAATAACTCTACGCCCGTAATTTTTATTCACACGCTGCACCCAATAATCAAGCTTATAAATCAGGGTTATGACACTTATTTGGTGTCTTGATGATCAACCATCTCGCATGCGAGCAGACTCACATGGTCGATGACTTTATAGGGAGGATATGTGGCTAAGGGATAAATGAATAGCCATAGTGCTTGCCATACATAGATAAGGATCGACGGACGCCCTTCTCCTGAGAAATAATCTCCAATAAATACACAGACAGCAAACCAGCCGAGCATCCAAGAGACACCACTAACCAATCGCACAGCTTCCATGTACCATGCAACTATCAGCACTGATCGTTTGGGTGTCAACTGATGTTGACGGAGAAAGCCTTTCGCCAGCCACCGTGACAAAAGGATAAAAATGATCAGGAGCGTGATTATAATTGTTTCGTTGTGAATGAAAGTCGCTGACATGTTGTGTGCCCGTTCGGACTCCCAAATAATATATACAGACTATTATTCTCCTGCTTCTATAAACTTAATCATATCGGTAGAGTTTTAATATGCCAGTAAAAGGTCACCCAATTATTTTGTGTGGCCTTTCTATTTACCTGTGCTTCAATTACCTAAATACCAAAACACAGATTCGCAGACAATGTTGTTGTGAGCTGTACGGCGATAATATGTGTCAGTTTCACCATCCATAAGACAGGAAAATGGCCTGCCCTCCCTAGTTGGGCCATTCTTACGTTGCAGGATTTAAACAAAAAAGAGCCCACTTTAAAGAGCATCTCTTGGAAAGACTGTTCGGTGGATTCGTTTTTATTTCATTTGACGTGACAAGCAGCACAGCCTTTTTCTCTTTGAATCTGTATTCTGGTCTCACCCAATTGTGTAGTATGTACAATGGACGTTCAACGATTTTCAATCCTTTACCGAGCTCTTCTTCCACTTCAAATTCAAGCAGAGGATCTGTTAGGAAATAACTCTTATCCTGATCATAAGTTCGGTAGGTTTTCAGATCTTCATCCCAGAAAGTTACGTAATTCGTATCATTTTTTGCATATAAAAGGCTGGGAACCATTTTGCCATTTTTGTTGAAGGGGCCATCTGAAACATTCAAGCAACCGCAAATAGCTAGAAAAATAAAGAATAAAAGGACCTCGCTTAAAAGTTGATTATGCCTCTTGGCCCCATGTTTGTCTGAATTTTCCCAAAAGATGCGAAATTTTAAGTTGTTTTTAAAGATTCCTCCTGAGTGAAAGAAGTTAACTGTCTTCATAATCCTCACCTCCCATCCCTGAAAAAATGGCCGAGCACACCGACTTATGAAAATTCGGCAGCTCGGCCATCTATATTGGGAAAAGATCCGCCTCTTTCCGTCCCGTCCTCATGGGCGGTTTGGCTTTTCGTTCTCTTTTTAGTATTTTCTCACCATGTGTCTAGGTGTAAATGCTTTTGGTATATTCTTGTTAGCAATGGGTATAGGGCGAGATTGTCGAGATAGGAGAAGGCACAGTCCAGAGATGGTCGAAGATTAAGTTTTTATCCAGCAAGAGAAGGCGTATTCCCGAAACAAACCCCTTTTATAAGTGACGACTTCCGAGACGAAAACAGCCGTCTTATTGATAGAGCCCTTTAGTAAGAGAAAATGATGGCCACCTGGATCAACTCTGAGTGGACATTTATTGTTTATCAGGGCCAGTGAGAATTTCGCATTTCGGCCAATCTGAACACCAGCAAACAATGCGAGAGTATAAACAGCAAATATGGAGGGCTGAACTCGAAATAGCTCCCCCCTTGCACCCAAATTTTTTTGAAACGCTATTTCCTGCTTTTGATGTAATTGAGTGCCATGCTTACGGGGAGTTCATCACTTGAGGGGCCGTTGCGTATGTAGAAGGCTTCACTCTTGTTAGTCTTAAGGAATACTGGTTCAGTAGAGCGGTCACAAACGACAACCCCAACAGTTTTGTCCTTTACAGGGAAGATCTGGAAGCGGATGTGTTTGGATAGAACAGTACCAACATGTTGTGCTATGAGATTTTTGAAGTGCAGCTTACACTTGTCTTCATTTTCGAAAACATCCTTCTCTAGTCCAGTAATCTCACCACTATCGGTTACACCGAGAAGCAATATTCCACCATTTGTATTTAGAAAGGCAGCGACGCTCTTCAACCAGGCCAGCTCAATTTCCTTGCCTGGTTTCTTGGTGTGAAGATTCATACGTATAGTCGATTTAAACTCAACCTCAGGTCCTTCTCCACGTTCAATAATCTTACAAATGCTTGTTTCAGGGTCATTCACATCGAAAATACTGTTCTCAGTCTTTTCCAGTTTTCGACCATAGTTGCGATAAATCCAGGCAGCAAGGGAAATTGCTAGAAAAACAGAACCTAAACAAACAAGCCAAAGTTTCATCTTGAGTTTGCCTGCTTGTGTGATGATGTCCTGCTCTGGGATCATCACGCAAACCCACGTAGTACGACGTACGTTATCAAGAGGAAGGAACCCGCTCCACCAAGTTGTCCCTTCATGCTGGATCGATAATACTTTTTCGCCCAAGTTTTCTTCACCGATCCAGTTGGAGTATGCCTCTCGAACCAAAGGTTCCTGAACCGAAGACAATGCAAGAAACTCGGACTCCGTCTCTAAAGTTTTGGGGACATAAAGTTTTGCATCACGTCTAAATATAAATATCCGACTATTGGCGCTAGGTGTAGAATTGGACATTTCCGTGAAGAGTTTATCCAACAAAATGTCGAAAGCGACAACCACTGGTTTCTGGTCATTTTTACGCAAATAGGAAATCGATGCGGTAACCCCCACCGCCCCCGAAGCAAAGAATTTGTAGGGTTCCGTCCACGATATATCATCTTCAGAAAGTGCTGGAGTAAACCAAGGGCGGCGACGGGGGTCATAGTCGGAATCATTCGCTTCCGAATTTATTTTGTTGTATTCAGCATCCCACAAAGTAACGACAGACTGCCTCTTTGTCTGCTTGGCGTTTATTTGACTGGTTCTCAATCCATCGGCTTCTAAACGCACATAATAACTGTTGCCATCTATGTCCGCGACAGAGACGCCGTAAAGCAAATTTTCACGGGCAAATATGGGGAAAAGTAAACGATTTAACTTGTCAGTCTCTTCGATTGAAAAAAGTTCGGTTTCTCCCCAGTCGCGTACAAGACCAAGCGTCGCCGTCATGGACTCGGCCATGGCGCTAAACTTACCAACGGCTCGCTCTGCTGCATTATCGATGAATTGCTCTGAAATTTTTCTCTGGGCTTGGGCTGACAGGTATGTCACTGGCAAAATAATTGCGAGTGAAAGCACCACAACCAAAATCACGAGGTCTCTTGTTAATTTATGTGGATTTTTATTCCGTAGGGTCATTGTTTGCTTAACTCTCTCGTAAACTCTTGCTGATATTGTTTCATTAATTTTTAACTAACAAGCAGGAATGAGGCCCCTTTATTCTTTAGGTCTTTACAGTTTTTCAATAAGTTTACTGTACTACAGCAAATGCTGTACACAAATTGGAACAATTATTACTACACTAATTTTTTATTGGCCAAAATCAGGGGTTTCTATAAATTCATAGTATTGAAAAGTCAGAAAGGGCTGGAGAACTAAAACTTGGGAGAGCCCCTTATCTCGAAGTAGATGCACCACCAGTCTTCGGTCAGCTTAAAGCATTTTTGAAACTTAGCTGAGTCAAGACAACGTGAGAGTATTTCTGCTATTTTTTCAGTATGTTAGAGCTTCGGTGTTACGATGGTCTTCATTTATAATAGACAACTTTTGCTTCTGTGAATCGCCCCTAGTTTTATAAACAATCCTGAGCTATTTAATAATTAAGAGTGGGGCTAATTCCCCGCAGCTTGCTGCGCGATAGTTCATTTACTTATGCATTCAAACACGCAAGTTATGTGTCCACAATCTCAAGCGTGATTCCGTAGGTCTTTGCCACCTCGCGTAAATAATTCTCATCCTCACACATGCTCTTCCCCGGTTCATCGGACACCTTCGCCACCGGCTGACCATTGACGCGAACGATCTTGATGATAATGTTCAGCGTTTTTATGCCGACATCATTGCCGAGGTTGGTGCCGATACCGAAGGACATCTGGACCCGGCCACGGAAATGCTCGTAGATCTTGATCATGTGCGGAAAATCAAGGCTGTCGCTGAAGATCAGGGTGCGGGACAAAGGATCGATACCGCTGCGGCTGTAGAGTTCGATCGCCTGTTCTCCCCAGTTGAACGGGTCGCCGCTGTCGTGGCGCAAACCGCTGAAGGACCGTGCAAGGGCAGGGGAAAAGTCGCGGCAGAAGGCGTTCATGCTGTAGGTGTCGGTCAGGGCAATACCGAGAGAGCCGTGGTACTCGCGGACCCAGCCATTCAAGGCGGCCCGCTGCGCATCGGCAAGATCGACCACGCCCTGCCAGGCTTGCAGCCACTCGTGGGCCATGGTGCCGATGGGCGTGAGATCAAGTTTCCAGGCCAGGTAGATGTTGCTGGTGCCGGCGAGGTGTTGCGGAGCCGTATCACGGAAGATCTTGACCATCTCGTACTGCCACGCTTTCGAGGCACGTCGCCTTGTCGAAAAGTCGGCGATCCTGACTCCGGCCAAGTCACTGTGATCGGTCAGCATCCGGAGTTTGTTTGCCAGTCGCTGGCGAGCAAAGTCCGTATCGAAACCGAACTCGAGTTGAAAGGTGTTGAGCTCGCTGATGATTGCCAGGGCATAGATCTCAAAGAGACAGATGGCCACAATCGGCCCGCGGAAGCGCAGGTCGATGTCGCCTTCTGCGAGCGGCCGTGCATAGACGTGTTCTCGCTCAAGCTGGAAAGTGCGCAGGTATTCCAGGAAGTCTTTTTTGAAAAACGGCAGGGTGGCCAGATAGGCGAGTTCGTCTTCCTCGAAGCGGAGTGTGCAGACCAGATCGAGCTGTCTCACGATCTCAGAGAGGATCCGGGTCAGGTCGGTGCCGTTGCCGGTCCGGTTGCGGCAGTTGAATTTCCACTCGGCCACAACCCCAGAGAATTCGGGAGCGTGGTAGAACGCTTGCATCATCGTCAACTTGTACAGGTCGGTGTCGAGCAGCGAAGTGATTAGTGGCTCTTGTGGCACAGGGTCCTCCGGGGTCATCGCCGAGAGAGATCAGGGTGAGGACTGCAGTTCGCTTGCGCTCTGGATGATGTAGATCCCGGCGCGGCGCATCTCTGCCTGGTCCGCATCGAGAGTCTCCGGGTTGACGCTGCGACAAGCGCCGAGGTTAACGATGACCTTGAATCCGGCGGCTTTAAGCTGTAGCGCCGTGGTCTTCATGCAGTAATCGGTGGCCAGACCGCCAACGATCACTGTCTCAATGTTCCGTTGGTGCAGCCACTCGATCACCCCGGTCGACTCGCTGCTGGCCAGGTCGTGGTAGCAGGCACCGTACGGGTGCTTCTCCGGATCAATACCCTTATGCACCACCAAGTCGTAGGCGTCTTCATCCGGCAGGCCGGGGATCAGCCTGTTGCCCTCGGTGCCGGCTACGCAGTGGGCTGGCCACTTGACATCAAGGTTCGGATAATCTCCCTCAACCGGGGTCAGCACCTGGTTCGGGTCATCGGTCACCCAGAGAGCTTCGGCGGGGTGTTGATCTTTGCTGACCACCCGGCAGGTGGAGTAGTTCGCCTGCTCGTTAAGTTCACCGGCGATCTCATCACCACCAGCGATCGGCAGTTCCTTCGGACATAAAGGCGTAAAACCGCGTTGCGGGTCGACGTCGAAACTGGCGGTTTTCTCTCTTTCAACAAACATCGACTTTCCCTTCCGTAGAAATCTGTTCAAACCCTTTGGATCAGCGGGCTGGTTGGCGACCTTTTCATTTAAACACACGATGATGAAATGAGTATAGTGACAGCGTGTTTTTCTATGAGATTGGGGACACTCAAGATAGAATGTTTCTTTTGAGTTTCTCCGATTCAGGCTAGGCGTTCCAGCCGCCATCGGCAGCAGTTACGTGAATTAAGTGCACGGTGTCATTTGATAAGGCACCGCCTTTGATTATGTCTGCTGCCATTTATTAAATTGCATACTCGATATGCTTTGCTGTGCTTCTCTGAAATCGACAGGATTTGACTTGAAATACCCACCCCTGGCCACAGACAACAACCAGCCGCCCAAGAGTTTGTTTGATGTTTTTATTTACAGCCGTCGCGCCCTTGAACTGGTCTGGTCGACTAGCTCAAGGCTGGCCCTGGTCTTTGCATCCTTAACGCTTGTGGCCGGGGTGTTGCCCGCCGCCGTGGCCTGGGTCGGCCAGCTGATCGTCGATGGTGTGGTTACTGCGATGGGTCAGCAGCAACAGAGCGGCAGTGCCGATACCACCTTTGTGCTCCTGTTTGTTGCTGCTGAAGCAGGTCTGGTGGCTTTGATTGCCGGTGCGCAACGTGGCATCTCGACGTGCCAGGCGCTGCTGCGTGCGCTGATGGGGCAGCGTATCAATCTGATGATTCTGGAAAAAGCCTTAACCCTCAAACTGGCAAATTTCGAAGATTCGGATTTCTATGACAAGCTGACCCGTGCCCGGCGAGAGGCCTCGACCAGACCGTTAAGCCTGGTAACGCGAACCTTTGGCCTGGCGCAGAATGCAATATCACTGACCAGTTACGCCATCCTTCTGGTGCAATTCTCACCATGGGCGGTTCTGATTCTGGTGGCTGGCGGTATCCCGGAATTTATCGCCGAGGCTAAATTCTCCGGTGACAAGTTTCGCCTGTTCCGTTGGCGATCGCCAGAGACGCGGATGCAGATGTACCTGGAGACAGTACTGGCCCGGGAGGACTACGCCAAAGAGGTCAAGCTGTTCCGTTTGGGACCAAAATTGCTGGAACGATATCGAGCGATCTTTACGAAGCTGTTTGCCGAGGATCGCAAACTGACTCTGCGCCGTGATAGCTGGGGATTCGCACTTGGGCTGATCGGTACTACCGCCTTTTATAGCGCTTACGCCTGGATTGCCCTTGCGGCCATCAAGGGCATGATCAGTCTGGGACAGATGACGATGTACCTGCTGCTTTTCAAACAGGGGCAATCGGCAGTTTCGGCCAGTCTTTCGGCGATCAGTGGTATGTACGAAGACAACCTCTACTTATCGAACTTGTACGAGTACCTGGAGCAACCGACGCCAACAGTGGCAGGCAAGTTACAGCAGGGCCCGCAGCCGGGTGACGGAGTGCGTTTTGAAGATGTCAGCTTCTCCTATCCAGGGAGCGAAGAACCGGCCTTGCGTCAGGTCTGTCTGCATCTTAAGCCGGGAGACAGCCTGGCCCTTGTCGGCGAAAACGGTTCCGGAAAAACCACCCTGATCAAGTTGCTGACCCGCCTCTATCAACCTGATGCCGGACGCATCCTGCTCGACGGTCTCGATTTACAGTTATGGGATGCTGATTCTTTGCGGCAGCGGATCGGGGTCATATTTCAAGATTTTGGCCGTTACCAGTTTCTGGTCGGGGAAAATATCGGCGCCGGCGATATGAGCCACTTCGAAGATCGGCAACGCTGGCATAAAGCCGCTGAGATGGGGATGGCGAGTGAGTTCATAGAAAAGCTGCCGCAACAGTATGATACCCAACTCGGTAAATGGTTCAAAGACGGACGCGAGCTCTCCGGCGGACAGTGGCAGAAGATTGCTCTGGCCCGCGCCTTTATGCGCACCAAGGCAGACCTGCTGGTGCTCGACGAACCGACTGCCACTATGGATGCAGCAGCTGAGGCGGCCATCTTTGAGCATTTTCGTGAGTTAAGCCGTGGCAAGATGACGGTTCTGATTTCCCATCGTTTCTCAACCGTGCGTATGGCTGACCAGATCGTCGTTATCGATAATGGCCGCATCATCGAACAGGGCAGCCACGAACAGTTGATGGAGCGGGGAGGCCAGTACGCTTATCTTTTTTCGCTACAGGCTCAGGGGTATCGCTAGCCGGGGACACTTAAAATTAAATGTCCCTTTTAAGTGTTCCCAATAATACATTTGAAGAGTTTTTGAATCTGGCTATCTAACCGCCTCTTCACAAGTTTATCCTCGATGAAGTTGACAAACCTCCGTCGTACGTTACTAGTTCAGATATGATGAGAGCGCGTTAAAACGACGACACCTGTGCGGGGGTGAACATGAAAGTAATCAAGCGGATTCTGTTGGCCGTGGATGAATCGAGTCACTCGGACCTGGTTGTCGAGAGGGCCATTGCGATGGCAGACTCTTTTGAGGCGAAGATTTTTCTGGTGTATGTCCATCCCAAGGTTCTGGAGCTTGGTCAGCCTTACTACCAAGAAGTTCTCAACAAGTATATAGAGAACGCAGAACATACAGTTGCTCATCACAAAACGCATCTTGAGAAGAGTGGGGTTGATTTTGAAGTGTTGATCCTCGAAGGCGACCCTGCAGAGATGATCAACGAAACGGCGCGCGTTATGAAAAGCGATCTGATCGTGATGGGATCAAGAGGTTTGTCGAACATCCTGGGCTTAACCTTGGGGAGTGTCAGCACCAAGGTGTTGCACTCAGCCAAGTGTATGGTGCTGATTGTGCCCTAGGGGATACATATAGCATCTGGGACACTCAATTTTGAGTGTCCCTTTTAAGTGTTCCCGATTCCCGTTTACGTTTTATTTCATCCCTCCATCCCGTTTAATCTCCTCCAGCTCCGCCTGAAAGCGTGATAACTCCAGCTTAAACTCTTCAGACGGCGCAACCTCCGTGCGGAAGTTATGCCGAAAGGCCTCCCAGTCCGGCTGCCCGTCGTTGATAGCCCGGCTGCGAGCAACCTGCTCTTCAAGCGCTTTGTAGCCTGCATCAATCGCCTTGGCAGATTCTGTGTCGGCTTCGGACCAGGTGAAGTTGGAAAAACGTCCAAGCTCACCGGTATCGAGTCGCTCTGGGTGATGGGCGATGAGATAGTTGAAGCGGGCACGCTTAAGTGCGATCAGGGCGTGCTGGTGGTCGCGTTGGGCGTTGGCGGTCGCAGTGAATTCCGGCTTGTTTTTGATCAGCAACGCGGCCAAGTTGTCTTGCCAATGGCTCTGCGCAGTCAGGTAACGATCCATGGTTGACCGGGTTTGTTGCAAATCAGTGGCATGGCCCATGTTAACCAGCAGGCAAAGGACCATGAACATAGAAATAAGGGTGGGGCGGAATGTTGACACGTCTGTCTCCTCTGGGATGGTTTCAGAACTGAGCCAGTATACCCTGCGGTCGCTGGGGACAGTGAATAAAGAGTGTACCTTTTGAGTGACCCCAAGCGCCTAAACAGTGGAAGGCCCGCACTTGTCGCCGGGCCTTCTTAATGGATTCTCTTCGCGCCCTTATCACGGGCTTAGCAGGCAATCTCGGATCGCCCACATCTGATGCAAACTACCCAATAATCAGAGTCTGTTTCGATAGGCGCCTCCTTTGTGCGGCCAACAAACCAACCGTTGACTCCACACTTTTATTATACACCATCTTAACGGAATGGGGACAGACACCTTTTAAATAGCCAAAGGAGCCAGTTTCCGCAACTATGGCAGTTGAAACCCCATCCTTTTTAAAGCCGATACAGTGCTTTTATTGACATTCCTGACCTCAATTCGGTAGTTGTGGAATTCCCTTCTGACGGGGTACTCACCTCTGAGGCGTTCAAATGACCCGGGTGCAGCAGCCCGGAGTCTTTTATCATCCGCAAGGATGTCATAGGTTGCCAACACCGCGTCAGCCAGGACACTTTCGTCGTCTTTTTTGTGACCGTCGAGTTGAATGAGCGTTTGCTCCGGCAACTCAACCTCCGTCGGTTGCCAGTCATCGATCCCGAGCTTGAAAAAGCGGCTGACTGCGCGGAGGCTCATCATTGTGCCAATGGCTTTGCCGTCCCTGGAATAACCGGCGATATGGGCCGTGCCCAAATCTGCTTTCTTAAGCAGTTCCAGGTCGATCTCAGGTTCGTTTTCCCAGCAATCGATGATCAGGCCGGAGATCGAGCCGGAGTCCAGTGCGTTTTTCACTGCTCCGCTGTCAAAGACCTCCCCCCGACAGGTATTGATCAGCAGGGGGCTTTTCTCCAAGTCTTTTAAAAAGCTGTCGTCAACCATGTGATGGGTGGCAAATTCTCCTGCGGACTGCAAGGGGACGTGGAAGGTGATGATATCGGCTTGCTCCCGGATTCGGGCAAGACTGGTAAAATTGTCGCTGCCTTCCGCTCTTTGCCTGGGCGGATCGTTAAGCAGGGGCTGCATGCCAATGGTGTGGCACAATTCTGCTGCTTTTCTCCCCACATCCCCAACACCGACAATGCCGACGGTGAGATCGCGAAGCTTGATTCTCTTTTTGCGCGCGTAGGTCAATAACGCCGAAGCAAGGTACTGGTTGACGCTCCCGGCATTGCACCCCGGAGCATTGGCCCAGGCAATACCCTGTCGTCTGCAGTAGGCTGTATCAATATGATCAAACCCTATGGTTGCCGAGGCGATGAATTTTACCATAGAGCCTTCAAGCAGCTCCGCGCTGCAGATGGTTCGGGTCCTGGTGATGAGAGCGTCGGCATTCCTGACGATAGCCGGTGTCAACTCTTCTCCCGGCAGGTAGATCACCTCCGCGAACGGTTCGAGGGCGCCTTTGATATAGGGGATCTTGTCATCAACAATAATGAGTGATCGTGAGTTGCTTTTCGTGGTTTGCGTCGACATCGCCCGGTTCCCCCGTTGCGGTTGAATGATTCAACAGAAATGTCTGCTCTCTCCTTCGACCCGACAAAAAAACCTGTCAAACTTAAAATCCCGAACTCCTGACTCAGTGTCTGTTTGGTGTCGGTAATTATTGAGAGGCGCTATGCAACCCCACCTTTAAGCCTTGTTGATTTGAAACCTGTATCCTGTACGTTCCTGATCAAGAAGACAATTAAAAGGCTGCTTGCCAGTTTAATGATTGTCTGTCCCCACATTGCCTCCCAGATCGGCCCGAAAGCCAAATAAACGAAGACGACGGAGTCCATGGGTGTTCCAACAAGGTTGCTGACGATGACGCGCCCTCGAAAAGAAAGGGGTGATGCTGTAAAGACGGCCCAATCCAATCCTTCTGCGACAACAAAAGCTCCCAGGCTTGCCAGAGCCAGGGTGGGAGAAAAGAGTGCGGAGATCCCGGATGCGACGAACATCCAGATCCAGCAGCCCCATTTCCCGAATCTTCTCTGGATAAGGTCTCTTGCTGTGAAAGTGAAACCGACAGCCACTGCCCCGGCGGGAAAAGAAAGTCCCGCCACCTGAATGATACCAAAATTCATGACCAGCAAATTGGCAACGACTATGGATCCCAGGTAAAAAAGTGCTTCAAACATCTATACCTCTCAAACTTACAGCTTTTTTGTCAATCATGACGATAAAGGTCATAATAGTATGTGCGTTCCTTTGAGAGCAAGTGGGGAGCTAAGGGCACACAAAAGAGAGTGTCCTCTTTGAGTGTCTCTAACCGACAAAGATTTACCCCTTTAAATCCTTAGGGAAAACTCACCAAACCGCACAAAGCTGGTATAATTTAACCAATCAACACGGTCGAAACTATTTCTACCAGGGAAGCGATGTCCTCTTGTTCCTTGATCAGTGAGATGTGAGGTGAGTATGGAAAGCAAAGGGGTTAAAAGGATTTTAGTGGCTGTAGACGAGTCTCCACGCTCCATCAAGGTTGTGGAAAGAGCCGCAGAGATAGCGGGGCTTTTTCGTGCAAAGATAATTCTTGTGCACGTGCGCCATAAGGTTCCAGATGTCCTCGGCGAACCTTTTTATCAAAATCTTTTCAATCATTATATGCACGCCGCCGAGCAGGCAACGGCACCGTTGCAGGTGATGCTTAATGACAAGGGGATCGACCACGAGGTGTTGATCCTCGAAGGTGACCCTGCTGAGGCCATTACCGAGGCAGCGAGCAACCAGAAGTGCGAACTCATCGTTATGGGCACAAGGGGTCTTTCGAATATCGCGGGCATGGCTCTCGGCAGCGTCAGTCACAAGGTGCTTCAAATCATGGATCGCATGGTTCTTATTGTGCCGTAAATAGACAGGGCCGTTTTGTGAACCGTGTCGCTCGAGGCAGGGACACGCGTCGAGGTCTTGGAAAATGTGTCTCCCCATAATTCGGTGGCACGTTCGTAATGTGCCACCGAATTCCATCAAAGCCATCCGCATAAGCTTAGATCTGGTATGATGCCCCCAGGTCATGTTGACCAAACCAATACGGAAACCATATGAATAATATTCTGATTGTTTACTCAAGCACCGATGGACACACGCGGAAAATCTGCGAGCGACTGCAGCAGGTAATCGAAGAGCAGGGCAGTCAGGTGCAGTTGCTGCAGATTGATGAACCGCATCCCGACTTGACGGACTTCGACAAGATCGTTGTTGGGGCGAGTGTCCGCTATGGGAAACATAGTAAGTTGATCTACGACTTTGTCAAAAAGAACCAGCAGCATCTTGACAGGAAACCGAACGCCTTTTTCTCGGTCAATGTTGTTGCTCGGAAACCTGAAAAAAACCAGCCTGATACAAATCCATACTTAAAGAAGTTTCTGGGCCAGATTGCATGGCAGCCGAAACATCTTGAGGTCTTTGGTGGCAACCTTGATTATCCAGGGTGTCGCTACCTTGACCGTCAGATGATACGTTTGATCATGTGGATGACCAAAGGTCCGACTTCGCCCGATACTGTGGTGGATTATACCGATTGGGACCAGGTCGAGGCTTTCGGACACCGGATCAACGAGATGCAGGGTTGATTAAAGGTATGGGTCTATAACTGTTAGATCGGGGGACACCTTGGTCCTGTGTTCCCGTTCCTGTTGTCTATGCAGATTGAAATCTCCAAGAGGTAACTATGACTTTCATCGAAGCGAACCAGCAGACCTGCAGCCAGGATGGCCTCTGCAGTGCGGCCTGTCCGGCCAAATTGATCAACTTCTCCCCGGGTGCATATCCTGCCCCGATTGCCGAGGCGGAAGAACTGTGCATCCGTTGCGGGCACTGTGTTGCGGTTTGCCCGTCCAGCAGCTTGCTTCATGCCGAGATACCCCTGGCTAACTGCCCGAAGATTCGGCCCGAGCTGTTTCTGAACCCTGAACAGTGCGAGCAGTTTCTCAGAAGCCGGCGCTCGATCCGCAACTACCGCGACAAGCCTGTGCCCCGGGAGACTCTGCAAGAGCTCATCGAGCTGGCGCGCTATGCGCCGACCGGACACAACACCCAGAGTGTCGAATGGCTGGTTCTGAGCGATCGTGAAGATTTAGACAAGCTGGTGCAGATCGTTGGCCAGTGGATGCGCTGGATGCTGACGAATATGAAAGAGTTCGCTTTGTCGTTTCATATGGATAAAGCCCTGGCGAGGCTGGAAGAGGGTGACGACGTCGTGTTGCGTGGCGCTCCGGTGCTTGTGGTGGCCCACGCCGCCAAAGAAGATCCTATGGCTCAGTCCAGCTGCACGATTGCTTTGACCTACCTGGAGCTGGCCGCAACCGCTATGGAGCTCGGTGGCTGCTGGGCGGGTTACTTAAACGCCGCTGCCAGTACCTTCCCGCCGATGCAGCAGGCCCTGGGCTTGCAGGAAGGGCACCAGTGCTACGGAGCGATGATGCTCGGTTACCCGAAGTTTCGATATCATCGAATGCCCGAGCGGAAAACTCCGTCGATTACCTGGCGTTGAATCGCCAAGTTCGGAGGCACCTTGAACCGGGATCCGGCGACACTCGAAAGTGAGTGTCCCTTTTGCATGACCCGCTAGAAAACATGATATAAATTCAACTGCAGGTCGATTGTCGCCTCGCTATTTGCTTACCAGGGAGGACTCCATGGCACAGGAACAACGCATCCGCGGTGTTTTGGCCCCAGTCGTTACCCCGTTTACCAAAGACCTGGCCCCCGATCCGCAGCGCTTCGTCGCCCACTGCCGCTGGCTGCTGGAGCTGGGCAGTGGACTGGCAGTCTTCGGGACCAACAGTGAGTCCAACTCGTTGTCGCTCGACGAGCGCCTGGCGCTGCTCGATTTCCTCCTTGATGCCGGGATTGATCCGGGCCGCATGATGCCGGGCACCGGCAGTTGCGCGCTGACCGACGCTGTGCAGCTGACCGACCGTGCCACCAAAGCCGGTTGCGCCGGCGTATTGATGCTGCCGCCGTTTTACTACAAGGACGTCTCCGAGGAGGGGCTGTTCCGCTTTTTCAGCGAAACGGTGGAGCGGGTCGGCGATGCCCGTCTGCGCATCTATCTCTACCACATCCCCTCGGTGGCCATTGTCGGCATCAGCCCGGGCCTGGTCGAGCGGCTGCTGGGCCGCTATCCCGGCGTGATCGCCGGTATGAAGGACAGCTCCGGCGACTGGACCAACACCAAGACCATGCTCGATAACTTTGCCACCTCCGGCTTCGACGTGTTTGTCGGTAGCGAGACGTTTCTATTGGCAAACATGCAGCATGGCGGCGTTGGCTGTATCTCCGCCACCGCCAATGTCAATCCTGCAGCGATCGATCGGCTGTTCCGTTCTTGGCAGGAGGCCGACGCCGACGAACAGCAGCAAGGCCTAGACGCCGTACGCGGTGTGCTCAGTCGCGCAGCGATGCTCCCCGCGCTGAAGGCCGTGTTGGCCCACTATCGCAACGACCCGGCCTGGGTGACCGTGCGCCCGCCACTGGTCGAACTGGCCGCAGCGCAGGTGCAGGCTCTGATCCAGGGGCTTGACGAACTCGGCTTTACCATCCCCTTAACCTAGGCCCCCAAGCTCCTGCTGCAACCGAAAATCGGCATGGCAGCTTGGGCCGTTCTTAATTGAGAGGCGAAGTCGCTATGCACTTTGAACGGATCCTCGAGATCGAAAAATTCCGCGGCCGGACCGGACTTTTTGCCGATCGTTGCGCGGCCGGGCAGGTGTTGGCCGGGTTGGTCGGACAGCTTGATCTGCAGGCCCCTCTGGTGCTTGCCATCCCGGCCGGAGGGCTACCGGTCGCAAGGCCGCTTGCCAAAGCCCTGAACTGCCAACTGGACGTAGCAGTCGTCAGTAAAATCACTTTGCCCTGGAACACCGAGGCCGGTTACGGGGCGGTCGCCTTTGATGGCAGTTACTTGCTCAATGAAGAGATGATCAGGGCTGTTGGTCTGAATGAAACTGACGTTAGCCGTGGTCTGGAAGTAACCAGGGCAAAGGTCACCGGGCGGGTCGCGGCATTACGAAAAGGACGGCCCATGCCTGATCTGCAGGGGTACGAAGTCATTGTGGTAGACGACGGGCTGGCCAGCGGATTCACCATGCGTGCCGCTGTGGACGCTTTACGTCGGGCGGGGGCAAGCCAACTGGTTGTTGCCGTTCCCACCGGCCATGAGGTTTCTGTGTTGAGCCTGGCGGAAGCAGTTGACAGCGTCTGTTGCCCCAACATCAGAAGTGGTCGATCCTTTGCCGTAGCATCAGTCTATCAGCACTGGAGTGATGTCAGCGAAGCTGAAGCTGAACAGATAATGCTGGAGTTCTCCTCCACAAATAAAGGCCCCTGAAAAACATCTTCTTTTGACCTTAAAGCCGCATTTTTAATGAACTGGGGACACTCGAAAGTGAGTGGCCCTTTTGAGTGCCGCTGATCAGACATGCACCTCGCCGAAGGTCAACTCTCCTTCGTTCGTCCGATGCCGGATCATGATATAGAACAACCAGCCATAGAAGAACAACACGGCCGCCAGGACGACTGCACCCGGGATGTAGCCGATCGCCGTGTTGTGCAGGAACTCATCGATCGAGTGGATAAACTCCGCTTCGCCTGTGCGGGCTTGCAGCACAGCTGTGGTGGTCTTCAGAAGCCACGCCGCCAGCAGAATCAGGAAAATCCAGACGTAGTTCCTAGTCAGACGGCGCGCCATAGCCTGGCGTCGACCAATCGTGAACCTTGGATTTCGCAAGGTTTCTGAAAGTTGAGCGGACCAGTCGAGAGTCTCGGGAGACTTCTCCGGGTCGAAAAACTGACTGTAGTAGTTTCGTTCCAACAGGCGTACACGGGTCCGAAACAGGTGGAAAAAGCGATAGCGTCGCGACTCGATCTGCAGGAGAAGGAAGACCATGACCATTGAGAAAATAAGAACGACGTGGTGGGCACTGGCCGTGGCCAGGGAAATAGAGAGCATGGCGGCCACGGCGCCAATTGCCCAGTTAGTGGTGCGGTCGAGCCGATCTCGCCAGCTCATCATGCGCGCCATTTCCCCACGGTAGTAGTGGGCGAGGGTGGCGATGTCGTCCTTCGTTTGCACTGGAAACCGGAGAGATGAATTTTTTTCTATTTCTTCGACAAACCCGTTCGGCAAATCATTCCTCATTGTTTCATCTGTGTCAGCCATGGTGGTTCCCCCGGTGCGCTTTGCTGCGGATAAATCGGTGACAGTTACCCTACTAACCCTTTGTGCAGAGAAAAGAGGTCACTGTCACCAATTTCAATCTATGGTGTTAGACAGCTCCCAATGATGGGTCTCTGCATCATGACGTAGAATATATTCATGTCCGTCTTCGCTTAAAACCTTGAAGTAGCGATGGTCCGGTGCCAGCCATCGATCGAGCACTTCTACGATCTCGATGCATTGTTGATCGAGGTGAAAGCGCCGCGGAGTCTCCTCGCCGCGATAACCCGCGTAACATTCGACCTGTACGACGCCCGTCATAACGGCTTACTCCCTATTGGATCAGCTGGTCGATGTGCTTTTCTGCAGCGTCGTGGGGCATGTCACAGCGGCTTTCCAGCCTACCGATCATGCGCTCTCGCAATCCATCAGAGAAGACATGATAATCACCGGTAATCTCACCCCAGAGCTCCCGACTGAAACCTTTAGCCTGGTCCCATGAACCGCGAAGTTTGTTGGTGTACATAAAATCACCTCCATTTAGCCTGTCGGACACCCAATGAACTGGTTGCCAGAACTTTGATAAATTATACAACATTTACGGGTAACCGAGCGTTTCGCAAAATTAAACCTACTGTACTAATATAAAGAGAACTGTCACCGGTTCCCGGTTGGAGACGATTGGTTTGGATTATGGGGTGGGTGCAGAACAACGACCTGTAATCAAAAAACATATTTCCTGCAAAACGTCATTTTCTGATCTTGGAACCTCATTTTTGATGATAAATCAAATCTTTAGCTGATAAATCCATGGTAATCTTTGTCAATTAGAATGATGCACACAAAGGTTTAAAATAATGTCACAGACTAATCGAAACGAACCGTGCCCTTGTGGTAGCGGCAAGAAATACAAAAAATGTTGTTTAGGGCAGCAAGAACCTGCTTCTCAAACTTCTTCTGCGGTGTCTGCTGAGTTACAG
>Ga0224504_10000225_pt1 | contig 25008 bp, 19 predicted proteins | sample SF_Oct11_sed_USG_3_FD_170160 | JGI IMG/M metagenome (GOLD analysis project Ga0224504, IMG submission 170160) | Sediment microbial communities from San Francisco Bay, California, United States - SF_Oct11_sed_USGS_24 | ecosystem: Environmental > Aquatic > Marine > Sediment | place: USA...
GGCCGTGGCGCGCGTTGCGAAAGGCCCGGACGATGAGTGGCGTAAAGACCTGGGCATCGAGCAGCACCACGTCGGCCTGGATCTCCTGCATGTCCTCCGGACTGACGGGGCCCTCTGCGAGCTTCCGCTCGAGCAGCTGCTTGATGCGGCCCGCGCGGTTGCCCATGTCGTGGCCCGGGTTGAGGTAGAAGATGCCGCCGCCCGGCCGCAGCTGGTTCAGCGGATTGTTGTCTAGCGAGATCCCGGCCGGATCGTTGTTGGCATTGACGAAGAAACCGGCCGGGGGGTTGACGATCTGCGGCATCTCCGCGAAGGGCAGGATCTCGAAGGGCACCGCCTGGCCGGGCTGCGGACTCGAAACCGGCAGCCACTCGTTGCCGCCCAGGCCGTTGCGGATGAAAAAGGGCGGCCGGCCGGCGACGAAACCCGCCTGCAGGTCCTCCCGGATCGGCAGCTCGGCGCTGGTGAAGTAGGCGATGTTGCCCGCGGTGTCGACGTAGGCCCAGTTCTCCGAGCCGAAGTCGAAGTTCTGCAGGCCCGCGACGAAGTCGTCCAGGTTGCCGGCGAGGTCCCAGGCCCGGAAGGCCTGGATCTCACGCGTGCCACTGAAGCCGGTGTACTGGATACTGAGGGCCGCGCCCGTCGCCGCGTCCAAGGCGACGATCGGCCCGTCGTTGCGGCGTGGGACGATCAGCACCGCCGCAGGAATGTTCACGTCGTCCGGCGGTACGACGATCAGGTTGTCGGGCACGCCGTCGCCGATCACGTTTACGCGGAAGACCTGGGGGATCGGGATGATGGGCTCCGGGTTTCCCAGATACAGGGTGCTCAGCAGGCTCGGCGAACTTGGGTCGGGCACGACCTGCTCCTGGAACACGTCGGTGACGTCCATGGGGTTGACGGTTGCGCCCCAGGCGATGGTCTTGTTCTGGCCAAGGATCACGTAAGGCACGCCGGCGAAGCTGCCGCCGATGACGTCGAAGCCGGCGGGGTCGGCCTTCAGATGGTTCTGGTAGAAGGTCGAGGGGGTGTCCAGGTCCAGATGCGGGTCATTGGCGATCAGCGGCCGGCCGCTTACGGTGTTCTCGCCGGCGACGGCCCATTCGTTGCTGCCGCGCGGATCGTCGCCGAGCCGCACGGCCCCTCGGACCTCTGGCAGCGCGCGCAGGCGCTCGAGATACTCGCGCGCCATCGCCAGGGTCTCCGGGCGCAGCGCGGCCGCGGCGCGGCCGTTCCGCCGGCTTTCTGCCGCAACCGTCGCGGCGACGGTCGCCGTCTCCAGGTTGGCGTCGGGCACGGTGGCCGCGGGGTCGAAGGGGGCGCTGCGGTTGGTGTCCTCGAGGAACAGGGCCGTGCCGTCGAAGCCCTCGGCGAGGCCGGCTGTCACATAGGCGACCAAGGTCTCCGTGCGTTCGATGTCGTCGAGGTCGAAGGAGAGGCTAAAGGCGATCAGCTTGCCGACCGCTAGGCTGTCGACCGCAGTCCAGGGGTCGAACGTCCGCTCGAGCGCGAGGTACTCCGGCGGCAGCGGATGTGTCGTGACATAGGCGTTGACGCCTGCGGTATAGGCGTCGAGCGCGGCCTGCGTCTCCGTGGACAGGAGGGGCAACGAGCGCTCGGCGGCGCGCCGCAGCCCGAGGACCCGCAACTCGACGTCGCTGGCCAGCGCGGCGCCGCCCACAAGTTCCGCCAGCGTGCCGCTCGCCTGGCGGCGCCGGAAATCCATCTGGAACAGCCGGTCCCGGGCGTGCACCCAGCCCTGCATGAGGATCAGGTCGTGCTCGTTCTGCGCGATGATATGCGGGATCCCCTCCTTGTCCCGGATGACCTGGACCTCGGCGTCGAGCCCCAAGAACGGGATCGGCGATTGCGCCGACGCCGCCGAGGCCAGGAGAGCCAGCGGGAGAAGCAGGAGACAGCTCGGGCGGAATGCCATGGCTTCGCCTCCGTGATTTCGCGATGTGCGATCTGCCCGACCTCGCGCGGAATATCCTCGGACGCGCATCGAGGTACGGGTTTCTCAAACGATACACCATCCCGCCCCAGGATGCTATGGCTCGGCGCAGCTTCTGGCCCGTCACTCCGCCGCCGCGCGACTGATGGTCAACCAGCTTTCCAGGTCGGCGAGCGCCCGCGCCGCCATCGCCGGCCGGCGTTCCTTCTTCTTGATTTTCTTGCCGGCCACGGGTTCCAGCGGCGGGAACAGGCCGAAGTTGACGTTCATCGGCTGAAACGTGCTGGCCTCCGCGCCACCGGTGATGTGGGCCAGGAGCGCGCCGTGCGCCGTGGTCGGCGGCGGCGCGGCGATCTCCCGGCCGAGCCGTTCGGCCGCGGCGAAGTGCCCGGCCAGAAGGCCGATCGCCGCCGATTCCACGTAGCCCTCGACCCCCGTGATCTGGCCTGCGAAGCGCAGGCGCGTGGCGGCCCTGAGCCGCAGGCTCGCATCCAGGAGGCGCGGGGAGTTCATGAAGGTGTTGCGGTGCAGGCCGCCGAGGCGCGCGAACTCGGCGGCCTCCAGGCCCGGGATCATGCGGAACACCTGGGACTGCTCGCCGTACTTCAGCTTGGTCTGGAAGCCGACCATGTTGTAGAGCGTGCCGAGCGCGTTGTCTTGGCGCAGCTGGACCACGGCGTAGGGCCGCCGCTCGCTCCTCGGATCGGTCAGGCCGACCGGTTTCATCGGGCCGAAGCGCAGGGTGTCCGAGCCCCGCTCCGCCATGACCTCGATCGGCAGGCAGCCTTCGAAATAGGGCGTCGAGGTCTCCCAGTCCTTGAACTCCGTCTTCTCGCCGGCGATCAGGGCTTGGATGAAGGCCTCGTACTGGCCCTGATCGAGCGGGCAGTTGATATAGTCGGCGCCGCCGCCGTCCTCGGCGCCCTTGTCGTAGCGCGACTGAAACCAGGCCTTCGTGAAGTCGATCGACTCCTTGTAGACGATCGGCGCGATGGCGTCGAAGAAGGCGAGATAGGCCTCGCCGGTCAGGCGCGCGATTGTCTCGCTCAAGGCCGGCGAGGTGAGCGGCCCGGTGGCGACGATCACCGAATCCCAGTCCTCCGGCGGCGCGCCCGCGATCTCCTCGCGGCGGATCTCGACCAGCGGCTCGGCCTCGAGGCGCGCGGTGACCGCCTCGGAAAAGCCCACGCGGTCGACGGCCAGGGCGCCTCCGGCCGGCACCTTGTGGGCGTCGCCCGCCGCCATGATCAACGAGCCGAGGCGGCGCATCTCCTCGTGCAGCAGGCCGACCGCGTTGTTCGCCCAGTCGTCCGAGCGGAAGGAGTTGGAGCAGACCAGCTCGGCGAGCCCGCCGGTCACGTGCGCCTCGGTCTCGCGCAGCGGGCGCATCTCGTGCAGCACCACGGGCACGCCCTTGCGGGCGACCTGCCAGGCGGCCTCGCTGCCGGCCAGCCCGCCGCCCACCACGTGTACCGGTTCGAGTGCTTTCATGGCTTTCCTATATATCACGCGGCAGGCCCCCGCCAGCGGCTGTGGAAAGGGCTTCGGAAAAACCCGTTTTAGTGCTAGGCAGGATCGTTTCCCATGCTTGGCACGACGACAATTTCGAGGACGAGCGATGACGAGATCCCGGCGGACGGCCCTGACGTACCTCGTGATCCTGGCCCTGGCGTTCAGCGCGGCGACGCTGTCCGGGCCTGCCTGGTCGGAGGAGGTGGCATCGGGTCCCTCCGTAGCCGCGCCCGGCGACGTCCAGGTCGCGGCCGGGGCCGAGCGCGAGCCCGGGGCGGTGGGAATGGTCATCGACGGTTTGGTGGTGCGGCCGCTGGGTCTGGTCGCGACGGTGCTGGGGACGGTCGCATTTGTCATCACGCTGCCGTTCAGCGCGCTCGGCGGCAACGTCGAGGAGGCTGGCGAGAACCTCGTGGTCGGGCCGGCGGCCTATACCTTCACGCGCTGCCTCGGCTGCTTCGGCGGCCCCGACTGACGGGGCAGGCAGCCGCCCGCCGTTGTGCGCCCCTGCGCAGCCGGCAACGCTTGGCGCAAGGCCTTGTCTCGCGATACTCTGAGGCCGGCGAGCGGGGCGCAAGGGCGAGGGCGGCACCATGGAAAACCTGACGATCGACGGCAAGCGGCTGTGGGACAGCCTGATGGAGATGGCGCAGATCGGCGCCACGGCCAAGGGCGGGGTCTGCCGCCTGGCCCTGAGCGACCTGGACCTGGAGAGCCGGAAGCTCTTCGCCCGCTGGGCCGAGGCCGCCGGCTGCAGCGTCTCCTTCGACGCCATGGGGAACATCTTCGCCCGCCGTCCGGGCCGGAATCCGGACCTGCCGCCGGTGCTGACCGGCAGCCACCTGGACAGCCAACCGACCGGCGGCAAGTTCGACGGCGCCTACGGCGTGCTGGCCGGCCTCGAGGTGCTGCGCAGCCTGAATGACCACGGCGTCGAGACCGAGGTGCCGGTCGAGGTCGTGGTCTGGACCAACGAGGAGGGCAGCCGCTTCGCCCCGGCCATGACCGGCTCGGGCGCGTTTGCCGGGGTCTTCGACCTGGACTACGCCCACGGCCGGGCCGACACCGAGGGCAAGACCATCGGCGCCGAGCTGGAGCGCATCGGCTACAAGGGCGAGGGCTGCGGCGGGCGGCCGGTCGGCGCCTACTTCGAGGCCCACATCGAGCAGGGCCCGATCCTCGAGGCCGAGGGCAAGACCATCGGCGTGGTGACCGGCGCGCAAGGCCAGCGCTGGTACGAGATCACGCTCAGGGGGCAGGAGGCCCACGCGGGGCCCACGCCCATGACCCGGCGGCGCGACGCCCTGATCGGCGCGTCGGTCGTCGTCAAGGCGGTCAACCGCATCGGCCACCAGTTCCAGCCCGACGCCTGCGCCACGGTCGGCATGCTGCTGGTGCGGCCGAACAGCCGCAACGTCATCCCGGGCGAGGCCTTCTTCACCGTCGACCTGCGCCACCCGGACGACAAGGTGCTGGCCGAGATGGACTGGAGCCTGCGCCACACCGTCGAGGCGGTCGCTAATCGGGGCAAGTTGGAGTTCGAGATCGAGCAGATCTGGCAATTCGACGCCACGCCCTTCGACCCCGAATGCATCGCCGCGGTGCGCGCCGGTGCCGAGCGCTGCGGCCACGGCCACCGCGAGATCGTCAGCGGCGCCGGCCACGACGCGGTCTACATGGCTGGCATCGCGCCGACCGGCATGATCTTCGTGCCCTGCGAGGACGGCATCAGCCACAACGAGATCGAGAACGCGGCCCCTGAAGACCTGGCCGCCGGCTGCGAGGTGCTGCTCCACGCGGTGCTGGAGAAGGCGGGGGGACGGTAAGGGGAATGCGCGGCGCGCCGGGGCCGGGCCATGGCTGAGGCGGCCTTCGCGCAACGGCGGGTCGTCGTCACCGGCGCCGCGCGCGGCCTTGGCCAGGCCCTGGCCATCTGCCTGGCGGACCTCGGGGCGGACCTCGTGCTCTGCGCCCGCAGCGCCGAGGGCCTTGAGCGGTCGCGTACGGTGATCCGGGACCGAACCGGCAAGACCAGTGAAACGCACCTGCTGGACCTGTCCGATCCCACCGCAATTGAAGCAGCCTGCCGGGCCGTCCTCGAGCAGGACGACAGCGTCGACGTGCTGGTCAACAACGCGGCCTTCTGGCTGCCCGGCACCGTGGCGGTGGCGTCGACCGAGGACATCGTGCAGACGGTCGCCTCGACCGTGACCGGCACGATCCTCATGACCAAGGGCCTGCTGCCCGGCCTGCGGCGCTCGGATGCCGCCGACGTGGTCAACGTCGTGTCCCTGGCCGGCCTGCCCGGCGCCTACCGCGGCGAGGCCTCGGCGGCCTTCCACGCCGCCAAGCACGGCCAGTCCGGCTTCGGCGAAGTTCTGCGGCGTGAGCTCAAGGCCGAGGGCATCCGCGTGCTGGCGATCTATCCGCCGGACTTCGACGACGTCTCGCCGCTCGATCCCGCCTGGAAGGAAACGCCAAGCCGGCCCGCGGGCGCGACCATGACCAACCGCGAGGTGGTCGAATGCCTCCTCTTCGCGCTAGCCCGTCCGCGCGTCTGCTCCGTGAGCGCGTTGGTCCTGGAAAACGGGTGAGGCCGATCACCGTGAGATCGAGCTGCTCGACACCGCCGCAGATGCCGTGAATCACGTCACCGCGGCCCATCTTCATGCCTTCAGAGGTGGTCGCCCTCGAAATCCCCGTCGGACGAAGCATCGAATTTGGGAAGGTCGTCGGACAGATCGTAGAAGTCGCATTTCTCTCCGATGAAGATGTGTCCCATCGTCTTCAGGCCGGTCGGCTGATCGAGCGTGCCGGCGACGATCCCCGTGGCGTCCTGTCCCACGGGCTCCCAAAACAGGTTGGACCCGCATTCGCGGCAAAAACCCCTCCGCGCCCTGCCGGAGGTGGCGTACCACGTCAGGCCCTTGTCCTCGACGATCGTAATGTTCGCTTTTCTGGCCTTGGAGTGGGCACCAAAGGCGCCGTGCAGGCGCTGGCACATGGTGCAGTGGCAATTGATGACGTCGCGCAGGGGGCCGCGTACTTCGTAGCGCACCGCCCCGCAGAGGCAGCCACCCGAATGTGTCATTTGGTCGGTATTCATGCCGTCTCCCACGATTTTGGCCAGCTATGCTTTCCGATGACAGTCTCATAGTGGGAGCGGGCAGCAGCGCATGGCAGCCACGGATGAGGTCACGCCAGCGTAAAGGCCTCCTGCTCCTGGGCGATGCCCTTGAGCTTGAAGCGGCCGAGAGGGCGGCTCTGGCGGCCGCAGTTGGCGGCGATGGCGGCCGAGAAGACGACCGGCGGGTCGAGCGCGAGGTCGCGGGTCAGGTCCTCCAGGCGGGTCGCAAGGTTGACGGCCGGGCCGATCACCGTGAAGTCAAGGCGCTCGACGTCGCCGATGTTGCCATACATGACGTTGCCACGAGCCAATGCTACGCCGCAGCGCAGCGGCGTCTTGCCGGCGGCGGCGCGTTTTTCGTTGACCGCCGCGAAGCCGACCAGCGCTTGCTCGGCCACGGCGAGGCCGGTGCAGCAGGCGGTGCAGGCGCCCTCGGGGTTGAGCCCGGCCAAGGGGAAGATCGCCAGCATGGCGTCGCCCATGAACTTGAGGATCTCGCCGCCCGCCGCCTTGACGGGGCGGGCCATGGCCTCGAAGTAGTCGTTCAAGAGCGCGATCACCTCGTCGAGCGGCAGGGTCTCGGAGAGCTCCGTGAAGTTGCGCAGGTCGCAGTACCAGAGCACGGCGTTGATCACCTCGCCGTCGCCGCGCTTTATCGCGCCGGAGAGCACGCGCTCGCCGGAGGTCGGTCCCAGGTAGGTCTCGAGTAGGGTGCGTGCGGTGCGCCGCAGGTGGGCCATTTCCATGACCGCGCCGAAGGCCGGTAGCACCGCCTCGATCATCGCCAGGTCGAGGGCCGTCAAGCCGCCGGGGCGCCTGCTGGCGAAGCTGATGGCATTGACCAGGCCGCCGCTGGAGAACGGCAGCGGCCAAATGGTGTAGTCCGTGCAGCCCTCCTGCTCGATCTCCTCCAGGATCGGGAAGTCGCGCGGGCAGTCGGGCACCTCGATGTGCCGGCGGATCATGTGGCCGCCATCGAAGATCCGGCGCACCGGGCTCTCGAGGTAGTCGCCTGTCGTCTCGACGCCGTGCGCCCGGTTGGTCTCCGAGACCTCGCCGCTGTCCCTCTGCCAGAGCATGGAGCGGGCGCGGAGCTGCGGGTGGAGCTGGGGTATGTGGATGGTCGCGCGGTCGAGCGGCACGCCGGTCTGGGCGAAACGGTCGCAAAACCGACCGAACAGCTCCGGCGAATGGGCGAGGCCGATGCGCTCGGCGAGCAGCCAGTCGATCACCGGCGCGACCCGCGTGCGGGCTTCCACGGCGAGAGGCGGCGGGGTCATATCGGCGACAAGCGAATCCATCGCCTCAATGTGAGGTCGAAGACCGCGGTCGGCAAGGGGAGACAAGGTGTGAGGTGTGGGGGTACCCCTCGGTCCGGGAATTCCGCAATTCCACCATATCCACGCCATCTTTGTACGGCATAACCCGTCTCGATCGTTCGGCGCAAAGCCGGCGCACGGAAATGAGGAGCTGGGTGATGAAAAGGCTCTTGGCAGCGATTCTTTCGGTCCTGGTGCTCGCGGCCTGCGAGCCGCCGACCGAGGTCATGCACACCATGGCGCTTGGCGAAATCGCGCGGGCGCAAGCCGAGGCGGGAGACCGGGCCGAAGCAGGGAAGACTGCCGCGCGCGCCGTGGAGACGGCCCTGGCCGTGACGGACGACACCCGCGGCATGGCCCTGGGTGCCGCGGCGGTGGCGCGGACCCGGGCGGGCGACGCCGGCGGCGCGCTCGCACTCGCCGAGGGCATCGCGGAGTCCCGGGACCGTGTCCTGGCCTTCGTTCTGATCGCCTTGGCGCAAGCCGATGCGGGGAACGAGGCGGGCGCGGCCGCCACCCTGGACCGGGCCCTGGAAGCGGCGGAGACGATTTCGAAAGCCGACGAGCAGGCCATGTTCACGGCCTTGGCGGCCTGGGCGCAGGCGGTCGTGGGAGATGTGCCCGGCGCGCGTGATTCGCTCTCGGAGATCGCGGACCCGAATATCCAGGCCGAGACCTTGGCCTGGGTATCGGAGATCCAGGTCGAGACCGGCGACACGCCCGCCGCGCTCGAGACGGCGCAGGCGATCGCCAACGTTGCCGGCGGCGACGCGGGCGTTCTGATCGTGATCGCGCAGGCGATTGCCGTGGACGTTCATGGCGCTCTCGATTCGCTCATTCTGCACCCGGAGGCCCGGCCGCGCATCCGGGCCCTGATCCGGGTCGCGGCCGCCCAGGCCGAGGCCGGTGACTCGGCCGACGCCGACCGCACCACCGAACTGGCCTTGGAGGCGGCGCGCGCGATCGAGGACTCCGGCGCGCGGGCCAGGACCCTGAAGGCGGTCGCAGAGGCGCAGGCCGGACCAGGCACCGGACTCTCGCGAGGGCCGTTGCCCGGCTTTCGAGGCGCCGAGGGGAACGCAGACCTGCACACCTACAAGGCGGCTGTCTCGGGCGATGCCTGGGCGACGGCGGAGCTGCTGCAGATCGCGCTCGAGCCGGAAGCGGATCCCGACAAGCCGCCGGTCGATCCCGACCGGGTCTGGATCGTCGCCCGGCTGGCCGCGGCCCTGGCCGATGCGGGCGACAAAGCCGAAGCCGAAGCGACGGCCGAGCTGGCGCTCGAGTTCGTGGCGGGCCTCCACCCCAAGGGTCAGAGCCTGCCGCTGCTCCTCATCGCCGCCGCCCAGGCCCGGGCCGGCGACATCGACGGCGCGCTCGCGACGGCGCAGCAGATCGCAGACACCGATTAACGTGCCTCACGCCCGCTTCTTGGTTCCCGAAAGCCTGAGGCGCAGGTGCGGGGCGAGGTATTCGCCGGTATAGCTGCCGGACGCCTCGGCGACCTCTTCCGGGGTGCCCGTGGCGACCACCTGTCCGCCCTTGTCGCCGCCCTCCGGGCCGAGGTCGAGGATCCAGTCGGCGGTCTTGACGACCTCGAGATTGTGCTCGATCACGACGACGGTGTTGCCCTGGTCGACCAGCGCGTGCAGCACCTCAAGCAGCTTCTTGACGTCCTCGAAGTGCAGGCCGGTCGTGGGCTCGTCCAGGATGTAGAGGGTGCGCCCGGTGGCCCGGCGCGAGAGCTCCTTGGACAGCTTGACGCGCTGCGCCTCGCCGCCCGAGAGCGTGGTCGCCGGCTGGCCGATATGGATGTAGCCGAGGCCGACCCGCTCGAGCAGCTCCATCTTCTGGCGGATCGAGGGCACGGCGCGGAAGAACACTGCGCCTTCCTCGACCGTCATGTCTAGAACGTCGGCTATGCTCTTGGTTTTAAAAAAAACTTCCAAGGTTTCGCGGTTGTAGCGCTTGCCCTTGCAGACGTCGCACTGCACGTAGACGTCGGGCAGGAAGTGCATCTCGATTTTGATCACCCCGTCGCCCTGGCAGGCCTCGCAGCGCCCGCCCTTGACGTTGAACGAGAAGCGGCCGGGCTTGTAGCCGCGGGCCTTCGACTCGGGCAGGCCGGCGAACCAGTCGCGGATCGGCGTGAAGGCGCCGGTGTAGGTCGCCGGGTTGGAGCGTGGCGTGCGGCCGATCGGCGACTGGTCGATGTCGATGACCTTGTCGAGGAACTCCAGGCCCTCGATGGCGTCGTGCTCGGCCGGGTGCTCGCGCGCCTTGTGCAGGCGCCGGGCCAGCGCCTTGTAAAGGGTTTCGATCACCAGGGTCGACTTGCCCGAGCCCGAGACTCCGGTGACGCAGGTAAACGTGCCGAGCGGGATCTCGGCGGTCAGGTCCTGGAGGTTATGGGCGCGGGCGCCCTTGATGCGGATCTTCTGGCCCTTGTGGCCGGGCCGGCGGCGGCGCGGCACCTCGATCTGCCGCAGCCCGGTCAGGTACTGGCCGGTCAGGCTGGCGGGCGCCTGGAAGACCCGCTCGGGCAGGCCTGCGGCGACCACCTCGCCGCCGTGAGTGCCGGCGCCCGGGCCCATGTCGATCAGGTAGTCGGCGCTGCGGATCGCCTCCTCGTCGTGCTCGACCACGATCACCGTATTGCCGAGGTCGCGCAGGCGCTTCAGGGTCTCGAGCAGGCGCGCGTTGTCGCGCTGGTGCAGTCCGATCGAGGGCTCGTCCAGGACATAGAGCACGCCGGTTAGCCCCGAGCCGATCTGCGAGGCTAGGCGGATGCGCTGGCTCTCGCCGCCCGACAGTGTGGCCGAGGCGCGCGACAGTGTCAGGTACTCCAGTCCGACGTCCCTGAGGAAGCGCAGGCGCTCGTTGATCTCCTTGAGAATCCGCTGGGCGATCTCGCGGGCCTGCGGCTTCAGGTGCCGCTCGAGGTCCGAGAACCACGCCGCCGCCTCGGCGACCGACATCCGGGCGACCTCGCCGACGTGCCGGCCCGCGATCTTGATCGCCAGCGCCTCGGGCTTGAGCCGGTGGCCGCCGCAGGCCTCGCAGGGCCGGTTCGCCTGATAGCGGCCCAGCTCGTCGCGCACCCAGTCGCTGTCGGTCTCGCGCCAGCGCCGCTCCATGTTCGGGATCACGCCCTCGAAGGGCTTCTTGGTCTCGTAGGCGCGCAGGCCGTCGTCGTAGCGCATGGTGATCGCCTGGCCGGCCGAGCCGTAGAGTATGGCTTCGCGCACCGCCCCGTCGAGTTCGTGCCAGGGCAGGTGGGTCGAGACCTTGAAGTGGCGCGCCAGGCTGTCCAGCGTCTGGCTGTAGTATTGTGAGCTCGAACTGGCCCAGGGCGCGATCGCGCCGTCGTGCAGCGAGCGGTTCGGATCGGGGACGACGAGGTCCGGGTCGACGTAGAGCGTGGTGCCCAGGCCGTCGCAGGCCGGGCAGGCGCCAAAGGGGTTGTTGAAGGAGAACAGCCGGGGCTCGATCTCCTCGATGGTGAAGCCGGAGACCGGGCAGACGAAGCGCGCCGAGAAGCTGGTGCGTTCGCCCGAATCCGCGTCTTCGGTAAAGGCCAGGCCGTCGGCGAGGCCCAGCGCCGTCTCGAAGCTGTCGGCCAGGCGCTGGGCCAGGCCGGCCCGGACCACCAGGCGGTCGACCACCACCTCGATGTCGTGCTTGCGCTTCTTGTCGAGCGCCGGTGCCTCGTCGATCTCGGTGAGTTCGCCGTCGATCTTGACTCGCTGGAAGCCGCGCTTCTGCAGGTCGGCCAGCTCTTTGCGGTACTCGCCCTTGCGGCCGCGCACGATGGGCGCGAGAAGGTAGAGCCGGGTCCCCTCCGGCAACTCCAGCACCCGGTCGACCATCTGGCTCACGGTCTGGCTCTCGATCGGCAGGCCGGTGGCCGGCGAATAGGCGATGCCGACCCGGGCGTAGAGCAGGCGCAGGTAGTCGTAGATCTCTGTCACCGTGCCGACAGTCGAGCGCGGGTTCTTCGAGGTGGTCTTCTGCTCGATCGAGATCGCCGGTGACAGGCCGTCGATCGAATCGACGTCGGGCTTCTGCATCAGCTCGAGGAACTGGCGAGCGTAGGCCGAAAGCGACTCGACGTAGCGCCGTTGGCCCTCGGCATAGATCGTGTCGAAGGCGAGCGACGATTTGCCCGAGCCGGACAGCCCGGTGATCACCACCAGCCGGTCGCGCGGCAGCTCGACGTCGACGCCCTTCAAATTGTGCTCGCGGGCGCCGCGCACGACGATCTTCGGGCCGATGACTGCTGAGTCCATGGAATTTATATGTTTTTCGAAACCTGTCCCGTGTCAGGTCACAATATGATCGATGGCGCGGCGAATTGCGAGACCTCGGACGTAACGAATTCCCGCCTCAGAAAACCCTTTTGGCCGCTTGACTTTCTCGGCGTAATGATGCGTTTCTCTAGGCACTAAAGCGGCTACGCTTCATGGGTTAGGCGGGGGCGATTGAATGGCGGGAAGCGTCAACAAGGTCATTCTCGTGGGGAACCTGGGACGCGATCCCGAAATCCGTTCCCTGCAGGATGGTACCAAGGTGGCCAATCTTTCGGTGGCCACCAGCGAAACTTGGCGCGACCGCGACAGTGGCGAACGGCGTGAGCGGACCGAGTGGCACCGCGTCGTGATCTTCAACGACCGCTTGGCGGATGTTGCGGAGAAATACCTGCGTAAGGGGTCGAAGGTTTACCTCGAAGGCCAGTTGCAGACCCGCAAGTGGACCGGACAGGACAGCCAGGACCGCTACACCACCGAGGTCGTGCTGCAGCGTTACCGGGGCGAGCTCACCATGCTCGACTCTCGCAGCAGCGGCGAGGCCGGTGGCGGGGGAGGTAGTTACGGTGCCGGGGGCGCCGGAGGTGGCGACAATGGTGGCGGGAAAATATCCGGAGGGGGAGACTTGGACGACGAGATTCCGTTCTAGAAAGCCCGACGCCTGATTCCCCTGCGACGGCTTGGGCTGGACACGCCGATATCGGCACCCAAGACCACCGCAAGGAAAACCCGCAACCCCAGCATTGAGAGTGTTATTCACAACCACGTTCAAAGGTGAGGTACCAAGACCATGTCCAAATCCGACATCGTAAATCACATGGCCGACAAGGCCGGGATCAGCAAAGCCAGTGCGGGCGACGCCCTGGACGCCATGATCGAGGCGGTCGAGCAGGGAATCAGGACGGCCAAGCAGGGCGATAGCGTCCGCGTTCCCGGCCTGGGCACCTTTACTGTGCGCCACCGCGCCGCGCGCACGGGACGCAACCCGCGCACCGGAGAGGCGATCCAGATCGCGGCAAGTTATTCCGTCGGCTTCAAGGCCGCCAAGAACCTCAAGGAGGCCGCCGGGAGTTAGGCCGGCATTTCCATGCGCCGCCGCACTTTCCGTGTGGCATGAACCGACGAGGCGGGAAGCCGCGCGGATACCCCCTACCTCCGGTATCCGAGCAGGGCTTCCCGCCGCCCTCGATCCCCCCTGGGTAACGATTCGTAGAAACCGAGAACCGTACTGCTCCGTCCGTCGCCCACCGCTGATGGCGGGCCGGTTCCCGAGGCCGCGGGGCATGCTGTAACAGCGCCCCCCAGTGCCCGCCGGTGCCCGCTGGACCACCCGGATTTGGTTGTTAGCACCTGCAGAATCGGCTAGATTCTGAGCGCCTGGAAGGCAGGGCGCCGAGTCGGCGGGTTGCCTTTCGTGCCCGCTTCGGACTCTGCGGACTGCATGCGGCACCGTCCCCAGGCCACCTTGGCCTGGAGATCGCGGTGCCGGCGTCTCACAACGGGAATTCTCCTTGAGCGATACCACTACGCCGCCCTTCGACTCGGATATTACCCCGGTCACGATCGAATCGGAGATGAAGCGCTCCTACCTCGATTACGCCATGAGCGTGATCGTGTCCCGGGCGCTGCCCGACGTGCGCGACGGTCTCAAGCCGGTACACCGGCGGATCCTCTATGCCATGAAGGAGGGCGGATACGACTGGAACCGCGCCTTCCGCAAGTCGGCGCGCATCACCGGCGACGTGATGGGCAAGTACCACCCTCATGGCAACCAGGCGATCTACGACGCCATGGTCCGCCTCGCCCAGGATTTCTCCATGCGCCTGCCGCTGATATCGGGGCAGGGCAACTTCGGGTCCATGGACGGCGATCCGCCGGCTGCCGAGCGCTATACCGAGGCCAGGCTGAGCCGGGCGGCGAGCGAGGCCTTGCTCGAAGACATCGAGCGCGAGACCGTCGACTTTCAACCGAACTACGACGAGAAGGAGCAAGAGCCGGTGGTTCTGCCGGCGCGCATTCCGAACCTTCTCGTCAACGGCGCCGGCGGCATCGCGGTCGGTATGGCAACCAATATCCCGCCGCACAATCTGGGCGAAGTGATCGACGCCTGCCGCGCCTACGTTGAAAACCCGGCGATCTCGATCGACGAGCTGATAGAGATCGTGCCCGGACCGGATTTCCCGACCGGCGGCATCATCCTCGGCCGCCGCGGCATCCGCGAGGCATTCCACACCGGCCGCGGCTCGATCATGATGCGCAGCAAGACCCATATCGAGGAGGTGCGCAAGGATCGCGAAGCGATCATCGTCACCGAGGTGCCCTACCAGGTGAACAAGGCGCGCATGATCAAGCACATCGCTCACGTGGTGCGCGAAAAGACCGTCGACGGCATCCTCGACATACGCGACGAGAGCGACCGGCACGGCCTGCGAGTGGTCATCGAGATCCGCCGCGACGCGGTCGCCGAGGTGATCTTGAACCAGCTCTACCGCTATACGCCGCTTCAGACCTCCTTCGGCGTCAACATGCTGGCCCTGGTCGGCGGCAAGCCCGAGCTGCTGGACCTCAAGCGGGTCATCGCCGCCTTCGTCGAGTTCCGCGAGGAGGTGATCACCCGGCGTACCGCCTTCGAGCTGGGCAAGGCGCGCGAGCGCGCTCACATTCTGGTCGGCTTGGCCATCGCGGTGGCCAACATCGATCCGGTGATCGTCCTGATCAAGGCGGCGCCGGACCCCGCGGCGGCGCGCACGGCCCTGCTTGAACGGGCTTGGCCGGCGGCGGAGGTCGAGGCCCTGGTGAGCTTGGTTGACGAACCGGGTCGCGAGGTCGCCGAGGACGGCACCTATCGCATGTCCGAGGCCCAGGCCAAGGCGATCCTAGAGCTGCGGCTTCAGCGCCTGACCGGCCTCGAGCGCGACAAGATCGCCGAGGAATTGCAAGAGCTCGCCAAGCGGATCCAGGGCTACCTGGAAATCCTGGAATCGCGCGAGCGCCTGCTCGAGGTGCTTCTGGGCGAGCTCGACGAGATGAAGCAGCGCTTCGCCGATCCGCGGCGCACGACCATCGAGGAGATGGCCTTCGAGCCGGACATCGAGGCCTTGATCCAGCGCGAGGACATGGTGGTCACCCTCTCCCACGGCGGCTACATCAAGCGCGTGCCGCTCTCGACCTACCGGGCACAGCGCCGCGGCGGCAAGGGCCGTGCCGGCATGTCGACCCGCGAAGAGGATTTCGTGCGCCAGGTTTTCGTGCGCGACACCCATACGCCGATGCTGTTCTTCTCCTCGCGCGGCATGGCCTACAAGCTGAAGATCTATACGCTGCCCAAGGGCACGCCGCAGGCCCGCGGCAAGGCGCTGGTGAACCTCCTGCCGTTGCAGGAGGGCGAAACCATCACGGCGGTCATGCCGATGCCCGAGGACGAGGAGACCTGGGCGGAGATGGACGTGATGTTCGCCACCTCCAAGGGCACGGTGCGGCGCAACCGGCTGTCCGATTTCATCCGGGTGCAGGCCAACGGCAAGATCGCCATGAAGCTCGAGGAGGAGGGCTCCTGGCTGGTCGGGGTGCGGACCTGCGGCGAGGGCGACGACGTCCTCATGGCCACCGCCAAGGGCAAGTGCATTCGCTTTCCGGTCGCCGACGTGCGGGTCTTCTCCGGGCGCCAGTCCGTGGGCGTGCGCGGCATCCGTTTGGCCCAGGACGATGCCGTCATCTCGATGTCGATCCTGCGCCACACGGACGTGACGGTCGAGGAGCGCGACGCCTATCTGCGCTATGCCGGCGCCCGGCGCCGCGCCGAGAGCGGCGACAACGGCGAGGCCCCCTGTGTACCGGAGGAGGTCGGCGTCGAGCTCGATCCGGCGCGCATTGCGGAGCTGGAGGCGCGCGAACAGTTCATCCTCTCGATCGCCGACGACGGTCTGGGCAAGCGCACCTCTGCCTACGAGTACCGGGTCTCGGGCCGCGGCGGCCAGGGCGTGACCAGCATGGACCTCAGCCGGGGCCGCGGCCGGGAGACCCCCAGGGTCGTCGCCGCCTTCCCGATCGAGGAGAACGACGAGCTGGTCCTGGTGACCGACGGCGGCCAGTTGATCCGCTCGCCGGTCCACGACATCCGCATTGCGGGACGGGCGACGCGCGGGGTCACGCTGTTCCGTGTCGGCGAGGCCGAACGTGTCGTCTCGGTCGCCCGCCTCGAGGAGGACGACGAGGCCGGGGACAACGAGGCCGGGGACGACGAGGCCGGGGACGACGAGGCCGGGGACGACGAGGCCGGGGACGACGAGGCCGGGGACGACGAGGCCGAGAACGGGGCGCCTGAGGGGCCCGAGGGGGAGAACTCATGAGCACGCGCGAGCCGCTCGTCGGGGTTTATCCCGGCACCTTCGATCCAATCACCAAGGGTCACCAGGACATCATCCAGCGGGCGACCCGGGTGGTCGATCGGCTGATCATCGCGGTCGCCGCCAACGCCGGCAAGGAGCCGCTGTTCTCGCCCGAGGAACGGGTCGAGATGGTGCGCGCGGAGGCGGTGGCGCTGAAGGCCGCGCACGCGGAGATCGAGGTCTGCGCCTTCGACAACCTGCTGATGCATCTCGCCCAGGACGTCGGCGCCCGGGTGATCATCCGCGGCCTGCGCGCGGTCTCGGACTTCGAGTACGAGTTCCAGATGGCCTCCATGAATGCCCGCCTGAACCCGGAGGTCGAGACCGTCTTCCTGACCGCCTCGGAGCGCCAGCAGTTCATCGCCTCGCGTTTCGTCAAGGAGATCGGCCGCCTCGGCGGCGACATCACCTCCTTCGTCAGCCCACGGGTCGCCGTGCGCCTGGCCGAGCGCTTCGCCCAGGAACGCGCGGCCGCCGAGGCCGCGAAAAAGAAGGTCCGCAAGATCCGCGGCGTGTGAGGGACTAATACCAAAGGTCACTGATAATGACTCATTTCACCGAGGCGATTTTGGCCGCCAGCAAGGCGCGCGCTGGGCCGTTGTGCGGGTACAACAAGCGGCGCGCAACGCGGCTGGCGGCCAAAATCGCCCGGCCGTCCTGGTGGGGCGCATCGGGGCGCCGGGTGCGTTGCGGCGCTTGCCCGACCCGTCCTCCGCAGCAGCGGCGCTGCCGCTGCGGAGGGTGGATGCGCGCATCGCGCTGCGCACCGCGCCTACCCGGGCGACCCGATCCGCTCCCATGAAATGCGTCATTATCAGTGACCTTTGGTATAAGGAACATTCCCTGTTCCGCGTGGTTGACCGGTGCCGAGGCCGCCACTATGGTCGCGCCGTCTCGCGCCCGCCCGCCCGGGCGGTGCCCAGAGGGCCCGTAGCTCAGTTGGTAGAGCACCTGACTTTTAATCAGGTTGTCGTAGGTTCGATCCCTACCGGGCTCACCATTATTTCGATGCAGATTTTCGAGGTTTGACAGGAGAAGGTGGACGGCTTTCCGGCCATTCTCGAACTGGGCCTTCGAATTCCGGCCGGTTTCGTTGTCCCGACGTTCAGACGGGAAAATTGCCCCGATGGCGGGAAATTCGCAGCCCGAGGCTAGGAGCATCGGGCAATCGGTGGCATGATGTGCCGTGCTGGGTCCGGGGAAGGGTCATGGCCGACAAGGTAGAGTCTGCACGAAGGCAGGACCTTCGGCGCGCAGGTAACGCGCAGGGCACGAGGGAGGGTGAGGCGCGGCAGTACGAGGATTTTATCCGCTCGACGGTCGACTGGGTTTGGGAGGTCGATTCCAATCTTAATTATCTGCATGTTTCAAAAGGGATAGCGCGTGTTTTTGGGGTCCCATCTGATATTTTGCTAGGCAGCTATTTATTTTCGCTGACATATTTCAAGAATGTCGACAGCGTGCTGCTGTCCACCGTCGAGGCCATCGAGGACCGCGTCGGGTTCCGTAACAGGGCCATCACCCTGGAGGACGTCCATGGGACCCGGCGCAAGCTGTCGCTGAGCGGCGTCCCGGTGTTCGAATCCGACAGCGGTCGGTTTGAGGGCTATCGCGGCACCGGCACCGAGGTCACGGCGCGCGCGCGCAGCGAAGCCGAGCTCGGGGACCTTCGCCAGGCCGTCCAGGACCTGACCGAGTTGTCTTCGGCCTGGTGCTGGGAGGCCGACGCCGAGCTGCGGATCACGCGGCTGTCCGAGGACTACGATGCCCATGCCGGGCTGCCGCGCGACCAGGGCCTGGGCAGCCCGCTCGCCGAGCTGTGGCGGCTCGACGAGGCCGGCCGGGCGCTCATGGCCGAGCGGCAGGTCTTTCGGGGTCGGCAGGCCGCCTGGCTGCACGCTGGACGGAACGAGGAACGCCGCTTCGTCATCAGCGGCCGGCCGGTGTTCGACGACAAGGGGCGCTTTGCCGGCTACCGCGGCATCGGCGCCGACGTGACGGACCATTCCCGCCCGGACGCAGCCACGGAGACGGCCACCGAGGCCGCCGAGCGTGCCAGCCGGGCCAAGTCGGAGTTCCTGGCCAACATGAGCCACGAGCTGCGAACGCCTCTGAACGCCATCATCGGCTTCTCAGACGCCATGCGCAGCGAAACCCTGGGCGCGATGGGCAACGAGCGCTATTTGCAGTACGCCGAGGACATCCACCTGAGCGCCCATCACGTCCTCGACATCGTCAACCAGATCCTGGATCTGTCGCGCATCGAGGCGGGCAAGCTGGAGTTGGAGGAAGAGCCGCTTGAGGTGCTGGGTCTGATCGACCGCTGCTGCCGCATGATCCAGTCGGAGATCGAAAAGGCGGACGTCGAATTGAAGGTCGAGGTCGATCCCGACCTGCCCCGGATCAAGGCGGATTCCGCGAAGCTGAAGCAGATCGTCTTGAATTTGCTGGCCAATGCGGTGAAGTTCACGCCGTCGGGCGGGCGGATCCGGGTAACCGCAGGCCTCGGTGCGGCGGGGCACCTGGACATCGAGGTTCGCGATACCGGCGTCGGCATCAAATCGGGCGACATCCCGAAGGTTCTCACCCGCTTCGGCCAAACCGGAGACCCCAAGCAGAAGAGTGGGCGGGGCGCCGGTCTGGGCCTGTCGATCACCAAGTCCCTGGTCGAGTTGCATGGCGGGACGCTCAAGATCGTCAGCCGTAAGGGCAGGGGCACCCGGGCCATCGTCCAATTGCCCAAGGAACGCGTCTTGAGCGGGAACGACGGCTCCGAGCCCTGGAAGATCATGTTCTAGAAAGGGCCTATTTCGATTGGCTGCGGTCGCCGGCCGAGGACTTCCCGGATCTCGGCGTCAACTCCTATTTTCCTGAGGCCCGAGCGACGTTAGACTGGCCCCACGACTCGTGCTGAAGCGAGGACCGATTGCGAGGGCCCCGGGGCAGCTTGGCCGCGCTTTCGCCAGGGAGGGGGGTGGATCGAGACATGGACGGATACCCGCGGTCCGGCACGGCTGCCGACACCCAACCCTACGTGATCATCCTGGGCAACGAGAAAGGCGGCACCGGCAAATCGACCACGGCCGTGCACCTGATCGTGGCCTTGCTCCGGCTCGGTTTTTCCGTCGGCAGCATCGATCTCGATGGGCGGCAGGGCACGCTGTCGCGTTATATGGACAAGCGTCGCGCCTATGCGGAGCGAAGCGGCCGGTCCCTGCCAATGCCGTTGCACCGGCGTGTCGAGCGGTCCAAGGCACCGATCCAGGCCGCCTCGGAGGCCGAGGAGCAGAACCGGTTCACGGAGGCGCTCGATGCCATGCGGGCGTGCCAGTTCGTCGTGATCGACACCCCGGGCAGCGACTCGTTCCTGTCACGGCTGGGTCACGCCTACGCGGATACCCTGGTCACGCCGCTCAACGACAGCTTTCTCGATATCGACGTTCTGGCGGAGGTCGACGTCGAGCGCCGGGAGGTCCGGAATCCCAGCACCTACACGAAGATGGTCTGGGAACAGAACAACCGCCGAGTCGTTACAGGCCGGGAGCCGATCGACTGGCTGGTCCTGCGCAACCGCTTGAGCCACGTGGAGGCCCGCAACAAGCGCGACATCGCGGGCCTCATGGACCAACTCGCCAAGCGAATCGGCTTTCGCCTGAGCTCTGGATTCGGCGAGCGCGTCGTCTTCCGCGAACTGTTCCACAAGGGCCTGACCGTGCTGGACCTGGCCCATGAGCCGGAGACGGCGGCCCCGACCTCCAGCCATCTCGCGGCCCGCGCCGAAATCAACGGCCTGCTGGAGGCGATCGGCGTGTTCGAGCGGGAGGCCGACACATCGGAACCCATCCTTGAGCCCGTTCCGGAACCCGCCCGCGTGACCGCGGGCGGTTAGCAACCGGCTCCGGTCAGCGTTCGATCACCAGGCAGTCCTGCCGCTTGGCGCGGAACTCCGAACAGAGCGCGCGGGCGGAGGCTTTTTCGGCGAAACTGCCGGTGCGCACCCGGTAGCGGGTGCCGCCCTGCTTGAGCACCGCCTGGTGCACGTTCAGTTCCTTGTCGCCGAGCAGTCCGGGAAAGGTCCGTTTCAGCTTAAGCCACTCCTGCTCGGCGCCGTGACGGCTGGTGGTGGAGGACAGCTGGATCACGAAGGACCGGTCCCCGCCGGGCGCGCCCTTGATCGCGGCGAGCGCTGCGGAGAGCGTTTGATCGGCCAAGGCGGCGGTCCCGGCCGTTGGCTCCGGCGAGGGGGCCCCCTTCGCCGCGGGCGGGACCAGCGAGGCGCCCTTGTCCGGCCGGCCGAGGGCGGGAACCGCGACCGTGCCGTGCGGCGTGACGATGACCAGGCCGAATTCGTGATCGCCCGGGGCGAGCGGCACGTCGGGTATGAACGCCCACTCGCCGGCCCAATCGGCAGTCACCTTGCCGATCGGCTCACCGTTGTCGAGCAGGATAAGCTCAGTGTCGGGCGCCGCGCGGCCCGCGATGACCGCCTCGCCGTTGGGTTCGATGCGGATGAGGTCGAAGCTGGGCTGCGGCGGCGCCCCTTCGGTCGCTGCGGCTGTTGTCGCGTCGCCGCTGTTCGCCGATGGCGGGGTTGGCTTGGCCGCCGCATTGGCTTGTTCTGCAGGCGGGCGGTCCGAGCCGTCGTTCGGGCCGGCCTGCTTAGAGTCGGCGACTGGGTCCTGGACCTGCACGGCCGAGATTGCCTGGCGATCGCCGGTCGTCTCGTAGGCCAGGGCGTACCAAAGGCCGGCGCCGAAACAGACGATTGCGAGCAGAGACAGCAACGCGCCGTGAGAAAAGACCGAGCCGCGCGGCTGCGGCGCGACGATGGTGAGCGCTTTGCTCTGCGGGTCCTCGAGCGCCGGGGTCCCGGCGCCGTTCCGGAGCCCGACCGTTTCGTCGGGTCGCTCGGAGGGCTCGAGGACGGCGCGGGGACGCCTGAAATCGATGGTATGCAGACTGCCCGGCGCGGCCTCCGCCGCGCTGCGGGTCTTGCCGCCGGAATTCTTGCTGCGGTCCTGGTGCTCCGCGCGGCTTTCGCAGCCGGCCTTTGGAAGGTCCGGCGCGCCCCCGGTGTCTTCGGGATGGGACCTGCCGTCCGGGCTTGCGGTTCCCTTGCGGGCAAACAGTCCGGTCGAGGCGGCCGCTGCCGATCGTTGGCTCATGGGTGAATGGCCTCTTAGGATCGTGGGATCGTGCCGGGTCAGGTCGCGGCGTGGGCTTCGCGGGGGGCGCCGACGCTGGGCATCTTGCGCGGGGCCGGGCGGGCCTCGGGGCCGTTCAGGCGCCGACGCAGATAGTCCCAGAGCTTGGCGATCTCGTCGGACGCACGGGCCGCGCCCGGCAGTTCCATCACGCTGCGGCCGTCGATCATGCTCGATGCGAAATCGACCCGGTGATGGACGATGGCCGGCGCCAGGGGGCCGTGCTGGGACAGCAGGCTGACCGTCTCGACGGTGATACGCGCCTTCTGCGTCGCGCTGTTGATCACGAAGATCAGCGGCTTGCCCAGATGCTCGACCAGCTCAACCGTCGCGCCGACCGACCTCAGGTCGTGCGGACTGGGACGTGCCGGGATGACCACGAGATCGGACAACCCGACCACCTCGCGAATCGAGTCGTTGAGCGCCGGCGGCGTGTCGATCACCAGAAGCTTGATGCCGGATTCGCGCAGCTGCCGCAGGTCCTGGGCCAGCCGGATCACCGAGGTCTGCGCGAAGACCGGCGTTTCCGCCGTCCGCGCGTTCCACCAGTCCGCCAGGCTGCCCTGGGGATCCAGATCGACCAGGGCGACCGGTCCGTCGCCACGGCGTTCCGCCTCCACCGCCAAGTGTCCGGCCAGGGTCGTCTTACCCGAGCCGCCCTTGCGCGAGGCGAGTGTAACCACCTGCATTGCGTCCCTCTCCCTAACCCCCATCTAATCGACCGCACCGCCCCGCGGCACGCCACAATTCGCACGCCTCAAAGGTCGAAGGCCGACAAGATATGTCCCTCTATTCGCCTAACTCTACTATATATGGGGTGATTGTGAAAGCCCCATGTGGGTGTACATCCATGGATACCGCGATTCGCCTATGGCGCGCGGCCCGTCTGGCTAGACTAGGCGGCCCGAGAGTCGCGTCGCGGCCGCCTCGAGGACGGCGCGGGCGGCCTGGCGCCGCTTGGCGTCGAAGCGCGTCGTGAGCCCCGAGACCGCGAGGGCGCCGCGCAGCTCCTTCGAGGGGCCGAGGACTGGGGCGGCCACGGCGGAGACATCGGGGTTGCGTTCGCCCACCGAGATGTAGAAACCGGCGCGGCGGGTCTCGCGGCCGAGCTCGTCGTCCCCGCCGCCGAAGGCCCTCAGGACATGGCCGGCGGCGCCGCGGTCCAGCGGCAGGCGCGAGCCCTCGTCCAGGTGGTGGCGGATCGCGTGCGGCGAGTTTTCGCGGTAGAGGCAGACGCGTTCGTCCCCCTCGCGGACATAGAAGGAGGCGGTCTCGCCGGTCGCTTCCACGAGACGGCGTAGCTCCGGGCGGATGTGTTCGCCCGGATCGAAGGAGCGCCGATAGATCGACCCGAGCCGCCAGAGGCTGGGTCCCAGGCGATAGAGGCCGTCTTCGGAGCGGTTCAGATACCCGTAGCGCTCGAGGGAGGCCGCGAGCCGCAGGATCGTGCTCTTGTAGAGTCCCGTCTCCTCCGCGAGCTGCGCGAGCGTGAGGCGATCGGCGCGCTCGCCGAAGGCCTCGAGGATCGACAGGGCGCGTTCAACCGCCTCGACCCGCTGCTCGGACATCGCCGTTCTCCCTGGCAGAATAACAGAACATCATTCTTTTCAGCAGAACACCCGTTATCTAGCATGTTCCGGTTTGCAGCGCATCGACGATATGGAGCGAAAATGCCTCCTCTTTCGGGTGTTCGGGTTCTCGACCTCACCAATGTCCTGGCGGGACCCTTCTGCTGCCATCAGCTGGCCCATCTGGGCGCGGACGTGGTCAAGGTCGAGATGCCGGGGCGCGGAGATCTGGCCCGGCAGCTCGGCGCCGACCAGAAGCTGAACGAGAAGCTCATGGGCGTCTCCTTCCTGGCACAGAACGCGGGCAAGCGCTCAATCACCATCAATCTCAAGCATGGGAAGGGCAGGGGCCTGCTGAAGCGCCTCGCGGCGGGGGCGGACGTCCTGGTCGAGAATTTCCGGCCCGGCGTGATGGATCGCCTCGGCGTCGGCTGGACGGCGCTGAAGGAGGTCAATCCCCGCCTGGTCTACTGCGCGATCTCCGGCTTCGGGCAGGACGGGCCCTGGCGGGACCTTCCAGCCTACGACCAGATCATCCAGGGGGCCTCGGGGGTTATGTCGATCACCGGCGCGCCCGAGACCGCGCCCTACCGGGTCGGCTATCCGATCTGCGACACCATCGGCGGGCTCACTGCGGCCTTCGCGATCTCTGCCGCCTTGAAAGGCCGGGACAAGACCGGCGGGGCCTTCATCGACGTCTCGATGTTGGAGGCGACCCTGGCGACCATGGGCTGGGCCGCCTCGAACTGGCTGATCGCCGGCGTCAGGCCGGCGCCCCACGGCAACGAGAACGTCACCTCCGCGCCCTCCGGCGCGTTTCGGGCCGAGGACGGCCTGCTCAACATCGCGGCCAACAAGCAGGAGCAGTGGGAGGTTCTATGCCGCCACATCGGGCGGGACGACCTCCTGTCCCACCCGGACTACGCGACCCGCGAGGACCGCAAGGCGAATCGCCTTGCCCTGAAGGCCGAGCTCGAGAAGACGCTGGCGAACCGGCCCGCACGGGATTGGGCGAGGGAGCTGAACCGTCTGGGCGTGCCGTCGGGCGCGGTCTTCGAGGTGCCCGAGATCCTGGACCATCCTCAGATCGCCGAACGCGGCCTGATCGCCGAATTCGACGACGTGCCGGGCGCGGGGCGCGCGATCCGGGTCCTGCGCACCGCGGTCAAGATCGACGGCACGCCGCCCGGGGTTGGGTCGCCACCGCCGCGTCTGGGCGAACACAACACGGAGGTGTACGGCGAGATCGGCGTGACGCCAGCGGAGCTCGCCCGCCTGGAAGAGGAGGGTGCGATATGAACGACCGACCGGACGTCGCGGACTGGTGGCGCACCTCGATCATCGACATGGCGCCCGGCCAAATCCGTTTTCGCGGCCATCCGATCGAGGAGCTGATCGGAACCGTCTCCTTTCCGTCCATGATCTGGTTGATGACCCGGGGCGATCTGCCGAGCGAGGGCCAGGCGCGGCTCCTGGAGTGTGCGCTGGTCGCGGCCGTCGATCACGGGCCGCAGGCGCCCTCCATCGCCGCGGCACGGATGGCGGTGACCTGCGGGCTCGGCCTCAACGGCGCACTGGCCTCGGCCGTCAATATGCTCGACGATGTGCATGGCGGCGCGGGCGAGCAGG
>Ga0224504_10000226_pt1 | contig 24977 bp, 19 predicted proteins | sample SF_Oct11_sed_USG_3_FD_170160 | JGI IMG/M metagenome (GOLD analysis project Ga0224504, IMG submission 170160) | Sediment microbial communities from San Francisco Bay, California, United States - SF_Oct11_sed_USGS_24 | ecosystem: Environmental > Aquatic > Marine > Sediment | place: USA...
CTTTGATCACAGCGGAAAACCGCAGACACATGCTTCATTTGCGGGTGGCTCCGCAGCGGCTGAGAACCATGGCAGTGCCGGAAATGTAACCGTGGCCAGGCGCGGCCCGGATGGCAAAATTGAAACTTTCTGCACCACTGATATCGCAGCGGCCCAATCCTGGATGGCTGGTGAGGTTGCCACTCAGGCGACAGTGTCAGTAAGCCCCCCTGTCGTGGAGAAATAGCCATGACAGGACTAAAACTACTCACCCTTGTCATGACAACGGTCTTTGCCACTCAGACTTTTGCTGCAACCTTTGTGATTCAGAACAATGACGGTCCCAACGAGGGCTTCAATGATCCGCTGGAGCCAACCAATGCGAACCAGAAAGGCAATAACCCTGGAACCACACTGGGTGAAATGCGTTTGAATGTTTTCCAGGCCGCAGCCGATGTCTGGGGTGAAATTTTAAACAGCAATATCACCATAACGGTCGGTGGGAGCTTCGAGGAAAAGTTCTGTAGTGAAAACAGTGCCACGCTGGGTAGCGCAGGTGCGACCAGTTCCTGGGCAAACTTCGCTGGAATGGATGCAAACATTGCCTACCCGGTCGCCCTGGCGGAGAGCCTGACAGATTCCAATTTGAATGATGCCAATGTTGAAATCTTCGCCTCCTTTAACAGCCTGGTGGATTCCGAACCGACCTGCCTGGGAGGCAAGGGCTTCTACTATGGGCTGGATAATAATGCTCCTCCCGGAACCTCCCACCTTTTTCCAGTCGTGTTGCACGAAATAGCACATGGCCTGGGTTTTGCCAGCTTAACCGACAGTGGTGGTGGCAATTTTATCGGTGTCGGGGGATTTCCTGATGCCTTCAGCCGCAGACTATTAGACCTGGACAGTGGTAAATCCTGGGATGAGATGAACAATACGGAACGCCTTGCATCCGCTGTAAATGAGCCTGAACTGGTCTGGGAGGGTGCGCAAACGACCGCCGACCGTGACCAACACCTGGGTTTTGCACCGGAGCTTGTGATCAATGCGCCCGCACCCATCGCTGGCACATTTGAAGTGATTTCAGGCGAAAAAAGTGCGACCATTCCAAATGGTGGCATTACTGCGGGCATTATTGATGGTAATACACTGACTGATATCAACAATAATCCTGCTACCGGCTGTACCCAGATAGGTTTTGGTGGAACTCTTACTGGCAAAATCGTACTTTTTGACAGTACGCTTGACTGTTCAGCCTCCGTTACGGCTTTCTTCACAAACTTCGAAGGCGCCTTGGGCCTGATAATCGCCGATACCAGTGGCAGTGGGTTTCCAGACATGAGTGGTTCAATCACCAATCCCATCACCATTCCGTATGTCGGGGTAGAAAAATCCGTGGCGGATGATCTGCGTGCAAACCTGGCAACGGCCAATGTGACCCTGCAAAATAGCGCCACTACATTCCTGGGAGAAAACCAGGGCAAGGTTAAAATGTATGCGCCCGCTACCTTCGAACCAGGCTCATCGGTATCCCACTGGAGCAAGTCCGCCTCACCGAACCTGTTGATGGAACCCTCGCTGAACGTCCTCGATTTCGCAGATGTTGATCTTACCGCTGCCGCCTTCAGGGATATCGGCTGGTCTGTCAATATACCAGGTGAAAGTCTGGATGAGATATTTGTGGATGGTTTCGAGCAGCCATAGAGGACCTTAGTTAGCCGGGGTTTGAGCTGGGACTTGACCAGCTACTCTCGGGTGAGTGATATAGAATCAGCCCTTGGCCTGGCCAGGGCTTTTGTACATCACCTGATCTGGTTGAGGATTGTTTCCCGTGCGAAAACTTCAAATTTCCTGTGGATAATTCTCTTATCCTTTAGATTGTTTGATCAAGCACCATATATAATAGCTTACCTGGTTTGGGGCGGCTGTTTTTCCACCCTCTACCAGTCAACCAACAGGGTCGGGGAACATCCTTTATGCGCTTCATCTGCATCTTACTCATCACCCTCTTGATGCCCGTTTCACTGTGGGCACAGACAACCGTCAATGTTCGCACACAGGCTTTGAGTGAAGTCCTGGTTGATTTTGAGCGCCGGGCGCCTGCTGAAGTGCGCGCCCTGAATGACTCAACCATTGCCGCCGAAGTTTCTGCTGTCGTGTTGTCCATACATGCAGATGTCGGGCAAGCCGTACAAAAAGATGATCTGCTTCTGGAGTTAGATCCTGTCGACTATCAATTGAACCTTAAGCAGGCCGAGGCCAACCTTGCTTCCAGCAAGGCCCGCTTGAGCCAGGCAAAAGCCAAGTTAAACCGCGCCCGGACACTTGGAGATAACCAATACATTTCGGCCGACGAATTGCTGGAGCGTGAAACCGACGTAGTGGTCTTCAATGCCCAGATACAGGCTAACGAGGTGGCTGTTTCAATTGCCCGCAGAAATCTCGACAAGTGTAGTCTGACAGCACCTTTCGATGGCGTGGTTGGCAATCGAATGGCCCAGGTGGGTAATTTTGTCAGGAATGGAGACCCGCTGATTGCGGTGACCCAGATCGACCAGTTTGAACTGGATGCTGACATTCCGGACGGCCAGGCAGAAGAGATCATAAACGCGGACATGGTCCGTTTCGAATCCCGCGGACAGAAATGGCCATTGAAGTTGTTACGTTTATCACCTGTTATTGACGCACAGGGAAGAACACGCCGGGCAAGGTTTGCATTCACGGACTCGGCACCTGCGGTCGGACGCAGTGGCGAACTGGTATGGACGGTTGCTGAAGGCATGTTGCCATCCAACCTGATCAGCCGCCGCAATGGGGTTCTCGGGGTATTTCTGCTGGATTCAGGTAAGGCCAGGTTTAAGCCCTTGCCGGGTGCCCAGGAGGGTCGACCTGCATCTGTTGATCTTCCATCCACCACCCATGTGGTCACCCTTGGCAGGGAGCGACTACAGGACGGTGCTACACTGAACGTGCAGCAATAGACCGGCTCAGGTCGACAAACCCATGTTTAAAAGCCTGCTAACCAATCACCCACTCGTCAACATTCTGTTTACCGTTGTGCTGGTGATGGGTGCAATGTCCTTTCTGGAGTTACCCCGTGAACAGGATCCGGAAATCAACTTTAACTGGGTGATGGTGACCACGGTTTTGCCTGGTGCATCTGCGGAGGATGTTGAAGAACTGGTCACCGGACCACTTGAAGATGCAATAAGAAATGTTCAGGATATCCGCTGGGTGATCAGTACCACCCGTGAGAATTCCTCCAGTATCCTGATACGGTTCAGGGACATATCAGAAACGCTTTTTGATAAGCGGATCAACGATGTTCGCCGCGAGGTGCAGAACAAGGCCAACGACGAATTACCCGAGGACGCCACCGACCCCTACATCCTCGAAGTCACCACTTCGAGTGGTTTCCCGACGGCCATGGTCGTGGTTGAAGGTCAGGCCGACGACGAACAATTACGGCAACAGGCAAGGATCGTCAAGGAGGATCTTGAACGTATCAGCGGCGTCGATGCCATTGTTTCGATCGGATTGCAGGATCCTGAGATGCATGTCGAATTCCTACCCAGGGAACTGGCAGCCCGCGGCCTGGTTGCGACAGATATCGCAGACAGCTTGAGGCAGGGATTCGCGGACACCTCGGCGGGCAAAACCCGCGTGGCGGGTCAGGAATGGCTGGTGCGCGTGGAAGGCACCACCACCGATCCTGAGAAGCTGGCGTCATTTCAAATTGCGCCGATGTCCAGGCCCAATAGCAAAATCGCCCTTAACGAGGTGGCGGAAATCAAGCGGGGTCGCGAAGAAGCGACACAACTGGTTTCCTTTGGTGGCCAGGCTGCCGTTGCGCTATCGGTGATCAAGGTTCCTTACAGCAACACGATTGACCTTGTCGAACGTGTCGATGCTTATATTATGCAGAAAAACATCCAGCTTGATGGCTCGGGTATTAACCTGGTACTTGCAGATGATCAAACCTCGCAGACTCGCTCTGCGCTATCCATCATGCAAACCAATGCCATGCTCGGTTTGGGACTGGTGCTGGTGATGTGTTGGCTGTTTCTGGGTATACGTATCGCGGCAATGGTCACGCTGGGTATTGTTTTTTCCATCGCCGGTACCCTGTGGGTACTCAAGTTCAGTGGCAACACCCTGAATGTATCCGTTTTGCTGGGTATTGTTATCGTGTTGGGTATGTTGGTCGATGATGCTGTGGTCGTTGTGGAGTCAATATATTATCGACTGCAGCGTGGCATGAATGGACTGGATGCGGCCATTGACGCACTTAAAGAGGTTGGCAGACCGGTGACATCCGCCGTCTCAACCACCATAGCGGCCTTTCTGCCGCTGATGCTGTTACCCGGTATTGTCGGCAAGTTCATGTTCGTCATTCCCTTTGTGGTAACCGTTGGTCTTGCTGTCAGCCTGATTGAGGCATTCTGGATACTACCTTCGCACGTCATATCCTTCAGCGGGAAACGTAAATCCGGTCACAACGCCTCGACTTCTTCCAAGCGTGACCTGCGAACACGGTGGACCCATCTGATTCGCCTGAAATATACAAAATGGCTGTGTTACGTGATGCGGCGGCCGGTTCGGTTCCTAACCGCTGGCACACTGGCTTTTGTGCTGGCAATCGGCGTGGTTTCCATGGGTCTGATACAGATGAATTTCTTCGTAGCAGACCCGATGAGATTATTCTACGTCAACCTTGATATGCCTTCGGAAGCCCCGCTGGAAGAGACCCTGCGTCAAACAGTACTGGTAGAACAGGAAGCGCTGAAACACTTCAGACCCGGGGAAATCAGGGCCGTAACAGTCAATGCTGGCATTAAGTTCACCGATGCAGAACGTCTGTACGGAGATCAGTATGGCCAGGTACAAGTTTCACTGGCGCCCGCGACAGGCGATTCACGGCGGGTGGGTGAGATCGTCGACTCCTTGCGTGAACCGTTGTCCAAGTTGCCTGTTGATGGGCTGATATCATTCCAGGAACTCAGTGGCGGACCACCGTCAGCCAAGCCGGTCAGTGTCAAAGTTCGCTCCGATGATTTCGTCGAACTGCGAAGTGCCAGTGATGCAATGATTACGCTTGTGAAGAACATTCCAGGCACCAAGGATGTGGTTGACAATGACGTGCCCGGCCGACAGGAACTGGTTCTCGACCTGGAATACAAGGCCATACGTAATGCAGGTATGACCCCTGGCCAGGTAGCACGACTGTTACGTCTCCATCTGGATGGTGAAGTTGTCGCGTTTATGCGTGACCGCGGTGAAAAGGTCGAACTGAGAGTGCGCGGTCTCGACCGTGCGCGGCAGGATATCAACTCCGTACTGCATGACCCTATTGCTTTGCCCGGTGGCGGTTCAACGACGTTTGGCGCTCTCGCTAAAACCCGAGTCAGCCAAGGCCGTGGAGTAATCAATCATCACAACTACCGGCGTGCGATCACGGTCGAGGCGGACATTGATGTCGAGCTTACCGATACGGTTTTGGCCAATAAAACTGTCCGCGAAGAATGGAATAAAATCAGCCATCGGTTCCCCAATACCGATATTGACCAATCCGGTGAGCTCGATGACATCCAGGAAAGTCTTGATGCGATGTTTGGCCTGTTTCTGCTTGGACTGGGTTTGATCTATCTGATCATCGCCACGCAGTTTCGCAGCTATTTTCAACCGATGCTGATCCTCGCGACCATCCCAATGGCATTTACCGGTGTGATTTTTGGCCTGCTACTGACCGGCAATCCGCTCAGTCTTTATACGCTATATGGTGTTATCGCGCTGACCGGAATCGCAGTTAATAGTGCCATCGTATTGATTGATGCGGCCAATGCCCGTATCCGTTCAGGTATGCGGCCATTGCATGCGACCATTTATGCAGCCAGACGACGTGTTATTCCAATATTGATGACCACCACGACCACCATCGCCGGCCTGTTTTCACTGGCCGTGGGTCTGGGTGGAAAATCACTGGTATGGGGTCCGGTTGCCTCTTCTATTGTTGCCGGTCTGGGTGTGGCCAGCCTTCTGACATTGTTTATGATTCCCACTTTATACAGAACCTTCCAGCGCGGTCATGGCGGCCAGGAGTTTTTGGATCATCATGGTTAGGGGCCAGCTAAAGTCTTATCGTTTTTTACCCGTCATATCTTCATAGGGGTTGGCAATATTGAGGTCAACGCTTTTTCCAAAACCTGGAATACGAATTTCACCTCCATCGATGGTAAGGTCAGCGCTTTCAACAACCGACTCACCCAACTGGTAGATTGGCGGAAAATCGCCACCATCAGCCCTCTCGTTATAATCAGCAGCTTTGGTCTCTACCGCTTCATTGCGTTTTCGCCAGCTGTGCATATGCTTTTCACCCCAACGTTGGGTCAGCATTTTTTCCGTTTTCCCGGGCGATACAAAAAAGCCTGTCGCATTATTACCGCCGAAACCCTTGGAGTTAATGAACCCACCCTCCAGTTCCTGCGGATCGATTTGCAAATGCTCCATTGGAAAGTGCAGATTAGAATCGTAAACATCCTTGGCAATATGGTCCACGGTCTTGATGCCGGGCAGCCAGCCGTACTCCCAGGTACCCAACACGGCTGCAAGCTGGTCACCACCCGCAGGTGCCATTGAATGACCTACATACGATTTAATTGCACTGACGGGCCAGCGCTTGATTCCAAATGCTTTGGCCATTTCGTTGAGAACATGGGATTCGGTAACCCGGTTCTGCTGGGTACCGGTACCATGGGCATGCATTTGGGTGCGCTCCCGTAAACTTTTTTCACCCAATATCGCACGGGCCATTCCCATGGCTTTACCCATGGTAATAAAATTTCCGATACCGGGGCCGGGGATGGACTTTTTGTAACCATCGGCGTTGACATACACTCCCCCCACCGAGCCAAGAATACGTGCGCCCAGTTGCAGGGCAAGTTCGTCATCCATGATCACTGTGTAAACCGCTGACTCGGCAACAGTGAAACCGGTATTGCTCGAAAACGGACGACAGGCCCGCCGGTAATCCGGCACAGGGCTATTGTCGAGTGCCATCAACTTTTCATCTTCAGCCAGCGCACCCATGGTCCGGTAACCTTCGATCACCTCCGGAACTACCGGTGCCTCGGAATTACCGACAATGACGAGTCTTTTTCGACCGCTCCTGATCTCTTCAACACCGACACGGACGTTGTACAAATAGGTTGCGCAAGCGCCAATCATACCGCCAGTGCCGCCGGCTGAACCGAACACATAGGCATTGACAAAATCACCGGGCATCTCACAAAGACCCAGCGGTACGTTTTTCGATGAAGGCCGTTTACCACACATTGGATTCTGAAACAGTGCACCATACCCTTCACTATCCAGTTGACCCATGGCGCTTGAGGAATAGACGGCAATCTGATCAGGCGGCACTACTTCCTTCATCCGCTCAATCGATATTCCGGTGGACCGCAAAGCATCCGAGGCCCCGTAAACTGCCAGTTGTAAACCCCGTGGATGATTTCGCGACTGGTAGAGTTCGCCGGGGTTAAAGCCCTTGGGAAGCTGACCCGCACTGCTGACCTTCGAGACCCGGAAATCGGGAAACAGTGCATCCATTTCTCCTGCCACAGATACACGTACGGTACTGTCATCCATCGACTCCAGTTGCCAGCCATCCGGGATGACATTTGGCAACTGTCGCTTTTTCAATACGAATGTCAACAGCCCGCCATCAACTGCGGGGTGCAATTTTGCTGCAGACTGGACGAATACTTTCTCGGGATCGAAAACATCTATTCGACGGATAAGTGTGTTTTCCCTGATATATCTCCGGGACACCGGATCACCGGGGTTGTCCACTCCCATCAAACTCGCAAGACTTTTGAATGTACTATCTTGTTCAGCCGCGCTCATGGCATCGATAACAAGGCGTTTGTATCCATGGTGAAACGATAAGCGCCCTGCGGGGTTGATTCCTCCGAATCCTGTAATTACCGGTAGTCTCATTAAATTCAGTCCTTTCCTTATCCTGGGAAGTTGCCAAACACGTATCGTCGGGTCAAAGCGCGAGCTTACAGGTCGGTCATTCTACGCAGGCTCGGTAGCAGATGCGAATTCTTGTTGGAGATAACAAGGGTCTAAAAATAATGTAAAACATATATGTAGAAAGCAAGAAAGCGCCAAACGGCGAATTCCTGTAAACAATCTCAAAGTGGAGTGCAATAAATTCGTCAGGCCCAATACTTACGGAACCTTACCTACAAACATGACTGTCAGCTAATCGGGTCACCAGCCCCAGGGCTTATTTCCGGATTGAGGATCCGTCGATCCCGCAGTTGATCTACGCTTAACTTTATAGACCTTACCGCCAGGCTCGCTTTTTTCCTCCCGTTGAATCCAATTGGGTTGCCGGCTGTTATTACCCTCCGGTTTTGCAGGGCTTACATCATACAAACTGCAATGGCTGGACTCAGCGACACCCGCACCTTGGTGAGCAAACTGACCAGGTGCCAGCTCGTCCCTGGGGGAGCTGCCAACGGCCATAGCAGGAGTGCTTTTTGTCATGTTCCACGCAGCACCGCCTTTCCGATCAATGGAGTCCATCGCATTGCTGACGGCACTGTGCCTTGCTTCAGCTTTTTTATCTTGCGGATGTCTATCAATGATGGCAATTCGATCCTTGGAACTGTAAACAGACCTGCTGGAATCCGAAATGACTTTATAAAGAAATAGAGCGACGACTGCCACAATCAAACTGACAATCAATATGGTTGCGTACGTTAGCATTTTTACTTACCCCGCCTTTAAACCGTTTCCATATCGATTTTTCGATAACAAATACGGTCGTATCCAAAACCCCTTGAACCGGGTACGCAAAAAATAAAATCCGGAGTATAAGCGCTGCTGGTTACAGTTTGACTTAACCTGTCCCTGTAAAATCTGTCTATTCCTGTTGAAAACGCAAGCTAGCGCCAGGAATTGCCATCATGGCATAAACTGCTTTGCACCGGATTAATCTTATCCGCGCCAAGCTCTATCCAGTCCGTGAAAACAATCTGACCCTTACACCAGAACGAATCTGGAAACACAGACTTCAACTTAAGTCTAGCACATCCCGCAATTCATGCAATGTGAACGCACTAATACTTCATACCTATTTACATTAAAAATCGCTAACTGAAGATATATTTCGTCAGGAATATACCCAGCATCAGGAATGCAATTGCCAGTTTTGCTGCGGTTCCCAGGACGAGCCCAATCCAGACACCGTAGCCCGATCGCCCGGCCTGCCGTGCCCCGCTTCCCGCGCTCATCTCGGCTGCGACCGCACCAATGAAAGGCCCAAGGACTATGCCGACAAGTCCGAAAAACAAGCCTACAATGGCACCAAGAGTTGCTCCCCAGAATGCCCTTGGACTGGCGCCCTGTTTCTTGGCCCCGAATGCGGCCGAAAGAAAGTCAATCATCACGGCGAATACGGTGAGCGCACCCAGAATACCAATCGTGACCCAGCCAATCTGTTCAAAATCAGTGACCCAGGCAGTCAGTAACAGACCGGCAAATATCATCGGGACACCAGGCAAGGCAGGCACAACAGTGCCAATTAAGCCGCTGATCACGATAAGAAGGGCGAGCACCCACCAAAGTATTGTCCAGTCCATCCTAGCCCCTGTAATGAGATATTCGCATTCTATACCTGCCTATACCGGATTTTTCCAGTGGGCTATAAATATGTTTTCTACCCGGGACCTGGTGGACGGGTCTGAGAAACCAGTGCCAATAAAGGCATTGCCCCGACCCCTGTCCAAAGCATCTTCACAGCCCTTCCCTTTGATGCTCTCAGTAAGTCCGGACTCAACATCCGGACTGTATGTCTCCTCCAGAAATGTATACTCACGGGTTACTTCACCATCAGTGGACTGATTGAGGGTGACCTGCCAGACACCGGCCCAGACACTGTCCCGTGACACATGAATATCAATCCTGTAAATACGATTACCCTGTAACTGCGGCAGGTGTCGGCCGGCGCTTAACTGCCACTCGTTTATAGGAGTATTACCATCACAAATGGTGAAGTCTTCAATAAATAAAGACGGCCCGCCGGGAGGGTCGGGACAGCCCTTGAATAATGGAATCAGTTGATCCGGATTAGCAGGATTGATTGCCCGGTTTGCCAGGATACCAATAGCCAGGCCGCGTCCACGATGCGGGTCATGCTCCGTCGGCCCACGCATGCCTATAGCCACATGGGGCCCACTATCAACCTCGAAATAATCCTCGGTATGCCATTCACAAAAAACAGCCATGGTTTCATCGTCAGCCGGACCCGGATAGGAATACAAGCGATACTGCTTTCTGTCTTCACCAAACCCCAGGCTGAGTGGTTCCACCGTTGTATAAGCAATACCATTGGACGAAAAATAAGCGGCCAGTTCCTCGGTGGGCACCAGCAGGGGCGGAATTCGTTTTTTCATCAATGCGCCGCTTCCAGTAATTTGGTATGTCTTTTGCTATTCTAAGCGGATGCGACAGGCAACGCACACATTGAGTACTGAAACCGCCGGACCGGGACTCTATGATATTACAAACCGGGTGGTTGACTGGTGCCGGCAACAGGGAATGCAGGAGGGACTGCTGACCTTATTCATTCGTCATACATCGGCGTCGCTTACCATTCAGGAAAACGCCGACCCCGATGTCTGTCATGACCTGCAGGACTTTTTCGATCGCATCGCACCGCAACATGCCAATTACCGGCACAGCGCTGAAGGCCCTGATGATATGCCGGCTCATATCAAAACGGCACTGACGCAGGTCCAACTGACCATTCCACTTCAACATGGCCACCCTGCCCTGGGCACATGGCAGGGCATTTACCTGTTTGAACACCGCCACCACCGGCACTCACGACAGGTGGCGATGCATTTACTGGGTGATTAGACCGGTCTCCTTTTACAGGAAACTATAAACCGCTTAAGAAATCTTCCAGCACGTTAGCAAGATCCGGATAACCAATCTCCTGCAAATCATAATTTACACGTGTACTGGGTTTATCAATCTTAACCACCCTGTTGAGATCAATAGGTGTACCGATGACAACTGCATCGCATTCGGTATTGTTGATCGTGGCTTCGAGGTCTCTGGTCTGCTGCTCGCCATAACCCATTGCAGGCAGCAAGGAACCAATATCAGGGTAGGCTTCGAAGGTCTCTTTCAGCTTTCCAACAATAAACGGCCTCGGGTCTACGCACTCAAGTGCACCAAATTTCAAAGCGGCAACAGTACCTGCTCCGATGGTCATCTGGCCATGAGTCAGGGTCGGCCCATCTTCCACAACCAGTACTTTTTTGCCTTTTATCAGGGAAGGATCATCCACGCTGATAGGTGAAGCGGCATCGATAACAATGGCTTCAGGATTTACTTTCTGTATGTTATCCCTGACCAGTTGTATCCCTTCCGGTCCCGCACTATCCATCTTGTTGATAACAACAACATCTGCAAGCCGCAGGGTAACTTCACCTGGGTAGTAGTTCAGTTCGTGACCGGCGCGGTGCGGGTCAACGACAGTTATGTTGAGATCGGGCTTATAAAATGGAAAATCGTTATTTCCACCATCCCAGACAACGATATCACAGCCATCCGGATCGTTTTCAGCTGCCCGCAGAATGGCCTCGTAATCAACTCCGGCGTAGATGACATTGCCACGTACGACGTGCGGTTCGTATTCTTCCATCTCTTCAATGGTACAGTCGTGTTTTGCAAGATCTTCCACCGCCGCAAAGCGCTGCACTTTTTGTGCAACCAGGTCGCCATAAGGCATCGGATGACGCACTGCGACCACTTTGAGACCACGACCCATAAGGTATTCAATGATTTTCCTGGATGTCTGGCTTTTGCCGCAACCGGTACGCACGGCGCCGACCGCTATAACCGGCTTACTTGATTCGATCATGGTGGCATCAGGCCCAAGGAGAACAAAATTGGCCCCTGCCGCATTGACCAGCGCACTCATACTCATCACTTTCTTATAGGTAACGTCACTGTAAGAAAACACACAATCGTCTACCGACTCATCCCTGATCAGGCGGGTCAGGTCCTCCTCAGCAAAAATTGGGATACCCTCAGGGTATAACTCCCCGGCCAGTGCCGCAGGATATTTTCTACCGTCGATATCGGGAATTTGCGCAGCCGTAAAGGCAACGACATTGAAGCGTTCATTGTCGCGGAAAAAAGTATTGAAATTATGAAAATCTCTGCCGGCTGCGCCAATAATAATTACATTCTTTTTCATTGCTGTTCTCGTTATTTTGTCTGAATTTAGGAAATTAACTTAACCGGTCAATTTTACCATAACCCCTGTTCCGGATCACCGGATTACCACTTAAGAACACGCCTCACTGCATCCTGATTTTAGCCAGCACATAGGCATGGTCGCTGGGTTTATCAGTCGTTTGGCCGGGCTGCACACCAAGCAGCTCATTGCCATGAATAATGTCGTATTCCGCGTAACTCTCAGCCAACTTTTTGGGCACGATACCATGCATCAATACCTGCAACTTGCCACGGTGGTTGTAATCATAGCGTTGCTCGGGCGGCAACAGGTTTACCAGGTTCATGCTTTCATCACCTACAACTGCGGCCAGGGTCTCGCTTTCCTCAGTATCATTAAAATCACCGGTTACATAATAATCCAGCGCCTTGCTGCGCATGAGCGACATTTCCTCTTCCAGAATCTCAGCCTGCCTGACCCTTATCGGCAACCTCTCGTCAAAACCCGGTTGTTCAGGCGCGAAAATACCGCGCTGATGACGCTTTGAGGCCAAATGAACATTGATACACGCCAGTTCATGACCCGTTGCTTTTTCCCTGAAGTGCACTACAAGCGGTTTTCTGGATCCCTCATATGCCTCTTCTTCAGCACCGATCAGGCGGGCAGAATTTTCCACCAGTGCAACGCGCTCAGGATTGTACAAATATCCATTACGAATACTTCCACCCGGCTGCCCTCCGTCCGTACCGACACCCGGCGGAATATCCACCCAGTGATAGTCCACACCGCTAAGTATCCTGATGGTTTTAACCAGGCCTTCATAGGTGGAACTCGCATCCACCACCATGCTCATCTCCGCACCATCGTTATCCTGAATCTCCTGCAATGCCACGATATCCGGTAAATTGGCCTGAACCACCACCGCATTTGCAAGGGTATGAAAACGTCCGTCGCCCCAGTCATCATCAACATCCTGGCCGGGATTTTTAACTTTTGAGGGTGATTCAACATGCATATCCAGGTTAAATCCATTCAGTGTCATGATTGTCAGATAACCCGGTTCAGGCTTTAACCTGCTGGCAAGTAACGGATAGTCCTGGACCTCAACCCTGATCGGTTTGTCCACAATCATCTGGTATGCTTCAACGCGATAGTTCAGAGGACCGGTTATCCTTGAACGCAGTTTGGACCCGACATTTACGCGTGGTGCATGCTTGTAATTTTTTATGCGAAACCCCGGATACCAGCGTAACGGGTTTTGATGATCAATCAACGCCCCGCCCTGCTCCGTCCTGAGCACTCCTTTTGCAGGTCCATCGGCATCTAGCATCAGTACATAATCGCCGAACAGGTTACTCGGTGCGATAAAGGTCTGGCCCGCATCAACTGTCACCAGCATGCCTTCCAGCCCATTTAAAAAAACGGCCAGCTCAGCGGTTCCAGCTGGAACATTATTAGCCGTCAGCTCAAACGGTTTTATTTCCGGTCCACGCTTTTTCAGTACCCGTACGTTGTCGAGTTTGATTTGCGTTACAGGCTTGCCATGTTCCTGCTTGACGTAATCAATCACTTTGCCCATGATTTCAAGCAGTGCCCCCACCGGTGCGGGCCATTTTGGGCTGAATACATAGACAGCATCTGAAATTGACGGGTCAGGGCCTGACCTGACGTTCTGAATAAAAAAACCCCGTCTGCCCGTGCCGGTAACCACACCTTTCACCTTAACAAACTGACCAACCATGGCCGAGAAGATACCGCGGCCACGAATATCGCAAATCGCGGTGACTGCCGGACCTTTGTCTCTCAAAGCGACTCGCCTTTCTGCCCATCAATCAATATGAACTCTGTCTGCCGCCCATCGATATAGTGAACACCGGTTTCATCAAAATAGGCATCTTCCTCCAGCATGATCCGGATTTCCTTGTCCCACTCCTCAATGAAAGTGGCTGCATTCAATTCAATGGAGTAAGCGGTGTCCAGGTACATTGGGTAGTCGCCGGTAAACGGCAAACCCTCCTGCGCGTCCCATCTGCCTATGGCCGCTCCTGCACCATGACCGTGATAGCCGATGGGATGACTGTAAATGGACGGCTTGATACCTTCGGCAATGGCTTGTTCCCTGGATTCCTTCAGCACCTCGTTACCGGTTTTACCGGCCTTGAAATTTGCCATGAGAATATCCTGCAGACGATTGGCCTTTTGCAGCGCGGCTTCCAGGTATTGGGGCGCCCGGGTTTCATCGGGCTTGAGAACATAGGCATGTTGTTGTGTATCGGTATTGAGTCGTAAATATGTAATACCAAAATCAACGTGCAGCAAATCTCCCGGCTGAATAACGTTTTCTTCCGGTCGCGAGGCAAAGCTCCGCATGTGGTCAAAGCTCTCTGGATCCTGACGCTGTACCGCTACCGATGGATGAAACCAAGTGGTCAGTTTCAGCTCGCGGATTCTTTCCCGATACCACCAAACCACATCAGCGGTGGTCGTCACACCTGCTTCAATCACAGCCGCTGAGAAACCCTCTGCAATAATATCGTGAGCGATGCGGCAGATTTCCGGATACAAGGCCATTTCAAGTGATGTACGGGTTTCCAGCCAGGCAATGCTCAGCTTTTCTGCCGACACAACACGCTGTTGATATTTGCCGGGCAGACTTTCCTTAAATTCACGAAAATCCGTGGCCGACACGCCGTCGGCCAGCCCCCAGTGAGCGGAGAAATTAACACCTATCTTTTGAGGGTCACGCTCTACAATGGTCTCTGCCAGGCGCTTCCACTGGTCAGGCTGCTGCTCAGGTTCCCAGGCTCGCTTAAACACCGTACCCACGTCATAACGGGCAACAGCCAATGTTTCGATTTCCTGCCCTGCCCCGGGGTCGAACATGACCAATATGGTTCGTCGTCTCGCTGCCAGCCATGTTGCAGGTAGCATGGTCTTGATCACCGGATCCTCATTGTATTCACGCGACATGACAATCCACATGTCGAAGCCCTCACGGCGCATCAACTCCGGCAAGGTCGTCTTGAGCTTGTCTTCCAATAAGCGATCAATGGTTTCCGCACGCTCGTGCATGGAAAGTACCCGTGGCTGATCAGCGGCGAATGCAGTTGTTGACAGCAACAGGGAGAAGATAATGGTGTAAATTTTCATACTACTTTTAAATTCCAGTGAATTTTTTGAAGGTGTGATTATAGACACATTGTCCTTGTCAGATTGAGGAGGCTTTAATGATAAACTTATTGCCCGGAGGTATCCGGTTGGTCTGAACGAGAAAATCGTGTACTTTAAGCGCTGATTTTCGTTCCGACAGTAACCAGGCAAGAGAGGCTTGATGAGACATCTGACACAACTGGAACTCACGGCGGGACTGGACAAGATTCTTGAAACCCCAAAAGACAGGGGTACTCTGGTACTGATTGTGAGAAGACCCGGAACTGATCAAAGAGAAGTACTGGACCAAGGTCAGCTGGATCCAGCCTATGGTCTGCAAGGTGATAACTGGCTTACACGTGGCAGTCGGGCAACGTCTGACGGCAGTGCCCACCCGGAGATGCAAATCAACATCATGAACTCACGTGTAACCGCCCTCGTCGCACAGGACCCTAAGCGCTGGGCACTGGCAGGGGACCAGCTTTACATTGACATGGACCTAAGCCCGGAAAACCTGCCGGCGGGTACAAAACTCTCAATAGGCTCAGCCGTTTTGGAAGTAACTTCACCACCGCATACCGGTTGCAAAAAGTTTGTCGCCAGATTCGGCCGTGATGCCATGATTTTTGTCAACACAGGTATTGGCAAAGAGTTGAATTTCCGCGGTATCAATGCCAAGGTTGTGCAGCCAGGTACGATTCAAACAGATGACATAGTAAAGAAATTATCGGGCTGCTGATCGTAGGATGGGTAATTTATTACCCACGCGTTTCCCCGGTTGAATCTTAACGCTGCGTTACAGATAACTCAGCCTACAGTGGATAGCGCCCAAACTCTTCCACAGCATCAACCATGGCAAGAACGTTTTCCGGTGGTACATCGTTCATTACTGTGTGTACTGCGCCTATCATGCAACCGCCTCCCGGCCCAAGGGATTGTATTACCCGCCGCACTTCCTCGCGCACGTCCGCAACACTGCCATGCGGCAAAATTCTATGTGAATCTATACCACCGCAGAAAACAATGTTGTCTCCAAAGTGCTTTTTGAGTGAAGCGAGGTCCGACATTTTGCCTGCCGATGTTTGAATCGGGTTCAGAATATCGACACCGATCTCAATGAAATCATCGATCAGCGGTTCTACATCGCCATCCGAGTGAAAAAGCACCTTGGCATTGGTCCTGGCCTTGATAAAACTGATGAAATCCGCGTGCACCGGCTTGAGTATCTCGCGGTACATTTTGGGTGAAATCATCAGGCTTTCCTGGGTCCCGAGGTCGTCACCAATTTTAATGATATCCACGTTGTCACCCAGTTGCTCGAGGAAGGGCCCCATCAACTGCTTACAGTAAACTGCAATCTTTTCCAACAGGGCTCGTGCGAAATCCTGATCCATCGCCATATTCATCAGGAAGGTCTCCATACCCTGCATGGCATGGGCCCTTTCAAATGGAAATAACAACCAGGGTGTCGCCAGGATTGCGAAGCGGTTTTCTTCAGCCAGTAAGCGGGCCTGCTCCCTGACATGGGCGATCCGGCTCGGGTCACTCATATCCGGCCACCCCGGGTAAGCATCCAGATCATCCCGTGTTCGCGCTTCGGGGATCGGATGAATGCCGGGATACCAGTCTCCGGGAGTGGTTTCAGTCTGGCCGCTACCCCATGAATCTATAAAATCGCTGTGCGGTTCGCGTTGGTGGTTGCGTCTGCGTACACTTTCGGGCTCGAGATCCAATACGCCCCGAACATCGCTGTGCAGACGAAGCATGGTCTGTTCATCAATTTCTGCAGTGCCAAGCTCGGGCCAGTCATAAAGGTAATTATCCGGAGCCTCTATTCCCGCTAATTGCTTGATACCCTGGTACGGTTTCATCTTTATCCCGGTCGCATTACTGACCCCGATAATGAGCGGAACGCGGTCAGCTTGCCCGTGGTTGATGGTGGTCAACACACGTTCCCGGGATGTCATTGCGGGGTTCAAAACAGTATCCAAGGCGTTCTATTTCAAAATCATGATTTTCTTATAAGGCATGGGCTGTACCTTGTATAACAGGTTCAGTTCTCTGTCGTAGCTGAATGTCACAGTAATTCTGCCGCCCTGCTCTGTCACCGTAAAATCATTGGTCATATCATCCATTTCATTGATCTGAAGAAGACTGACCACCCTTTCCTGCGCAGCCTGCGCGCTGTTGATCGAACCCGATTTACTGGCACTTTCAACTGTCTTCAGAATGGAGTCTATAGACCTGGACTCGATGGCTTGCGGTACATACTGAAAACCAATAAAAACACCGTACCCGAGTATGGCCAGCATAATAATTGTGCCAATGGCGGAAGCACCGCGTTGTTGAAGTGGTAATTTGTTCATTCTTTTTGCTCCCTTGTGTCTAAAGCTTCAATTAAATTAAATATGATACGATCACCATGCGATTCCATAGTCATCACCGTAATCGCTGGCGCCACCCCACATACTTCCGTTTTGCCTGTCAAAATAGATAGCTGTAATCGGGCTGTATGGACGCTTGTTCGCCTCCACCTTGTAACCCATACCACCCAATTCGCTGCGCACCCACTCCGGCAACAATGGCGAAACGGAAAGCCGGCCGGGCTCGGACTCATGGGCACCGAAGGAACTCTGCATCTGGTAACTGGTGAAGTTAGGTGCCTCCGCAGCCTGTTGCACATTCATGTCAAATTCCACCATGTTCAGAAAGAACTGCAACAGGTTCTGATCCTGGGTATCACCACCCTGTACCGAGAAAGCCATCATGGGCTTGCCATCCTTCAGCGCGATACTGGGTGTCAGCGTGGCGCGTGGCCGCTGGCCGGGTTGAACCACATTATATGGGTTCATCTTTTCGCTCAGCACAAAACTCTGCATACGTTGACTTAGGCCAACGCCGGTTGAACCTGCAATAAATGCAGGGATCCAACCACCGCTCGGGGTAATTGACACCACCCAGCCCTCGGCATCGGCTGCCTGGATTGAGGTGGTACCTGCCAGGAAACTCTCTTCCCTGCTCATCAGCATAGCCTGCTGAAAACCCTCTGCACCCTCGGCATCGGCAGAAGGTGGAATGGGACTCCAGTTCCTCAATAATTCACTAAAGGGATTCTCATCATCCTGAAATGGATAAGGGTCTCCAGGTCGTGTCTCCACATTATTCTTTTGCGGGTCAATCAATGCCCGTCTCTGATCCGCATACTGTTTTGAAAGCAAGCCTTCAACCGGTTCCGCCGGAGGAACATAGGGGTCACCATAGTAAAAATCCCGGTCGGCAAAAGACAGGTTCATCGCCTGGTACAAGGTATGAATATAGCGTGCACTGTTATAGCCCATGCTCTTCAGGTCTATTTTCTCCAGAATATTCAAAGCCTGCAGCAACACCGGCCCTTGAACCCAGGTTGTCAGCTTGTAGACGTCGACACCCTTGTAGTTGGTAGAAACCGGCTCTTCGATATGGACCTGCCATTTGTCGAGATCATCGAGTGTGAACAACCCCCCGTACTCCTGCGAACTACGGACGATTTCCTTTGCGATATCACCACGGTAAAAACGATCATAGGCAGCGTAGATAGCCTGCTTGCGTGTCTTACCCGCCGCCAGTGCCTGTGCTTCGGTTTCGACCAGTTTTTGCAGTGTTGTCAGCAGATCTGCCTGGCGAAACATTTCACCCGCCACCGGTGCCGCACGTTGTTCAGGGTCTTCATCATTCGCGTGGGGCAGAAAAACAGCCTTGGAATAGGACCACTGGGATATCACTTCACGCCGCCGTTCGATGTTATCCGCCTGGACACCTTCAATCGGATATCCTTCGGCCATTTGCATCGAGGGTGCCAGAACCTCCGCCAGGCTCAACTTACCGTATTCAGCCAGCATTACCATCAAACCACCCGGCGTACCCGGCGTAACCGCAGCCAATGGGCCGTATTCGGGCGGGTAAACCATGCCTTTTTCGTGAAAAAACTCAGCAGTTGCTCCACTGGGCGCCACACCCAAAGCGTTGATACCTTTAACCTCGCCTGTGTGCGGGTTATAAATCAGTGCCTGGGTTTCACCGCCCCAGCCCAGTGTGTCCCACATCGTTGAGGTAGCACCCAGCATTGCGCAGGCAGCATCTACCGCATTGCCGCCACGGGAAAAAATCATGGCGCCCGCAGTTGCCGCCAGCGGCTTACCGGTAACAGCAACCCAGTGCTTGCCGTGTAATACGGGCTTTGCTGTCTTCTGGGCGATCACACTGCCTGCAAAACACATCAAGCTTACAAAACAACTAAGCACAAAAGCGGCTCTGCGCGTGGTAAAAACAAGGTGAAGGGAGATAGGCATTGGTAATCTCTTTTTTTGTTAGCCGATAAGGATAACAAATGCATTGCACCCGGTCAGTTCTGCTTGCAATAAAAAGAATCGATACTTTCAGGCGCCATGCAAAATTTTCCTGATTTTCTCTCCAACTGACCTGGCGCTTCAGCTAGAATTCACTCCTGATTCGTTTTTGTAAGGTTTCACTATGGATAGCTTTCTCATTTCAATCGCCGGCAATATTGCTGCAGGGAAGTCCACCCTTACAAAAGCGCTCGAAAAGCGATCCGGCGGCAAGATCGTGTCCTTCCTCGAACAGGTCGACTATGTCAAAAAGCATGGCTATCTGGAGAAATACTATAAGGCTGTCAGCGCCTATGACCGTTTAAAGGGTTCTAAACTCGATGGCAAGGACCCCGGTCAGTTTCTGAAGGTCAAGGAAGAAGCCGAGTATTGGGGCTACAAGATCCAGGAAACCTATTTCCTTTCAAGGTTGCTGGACCTGGGTGTCCTGAATGAACTGCTGCGCGACGGTCAGTCGGTTGCCCAGGACAGAAGCATTTACGAAGATCAGATTTTCACCAAGAACTCAAACAATTACGAATATATAACCGATGAGGATTACAGGAAATATCTTGATCTGTTCAAATTGGTGATGACCAATAAGCCGAAACCCGACCTGATTATCTATTTGGAAAGTGATGTGGAGGCGCTTAAGGCCAGGATAGTCGGCCGCAGCCGCGGCGAGGAATCCGAACTTGCCAGCGCCGAAAATTCTTACTTGTCCAACCTCAACGACCTCTACAGACCGTGGATCATGAAGTGCGGGCACCCTTATCTCATCATTGACACCGATGCTATCGATTTCAGAACCGGGGAAGGACTTGAGCAGGTCATCGAGGGTATCATCCAGTCCGTTCCAGGAACCAGAAGGCTTTTCGAATGAAACGAACCATCGGAATCATGGGGAATATCTCTGCGGGAAAGACCACCCTTTGCAAGCTGATCGAACAGCGCTGGGGTTTCGTTTTCTATCCTGAAGAAGTTGACGAACTGGTACTCAATTTCTATTACGGTGATCGCCGTGAACACGCCTACAACACCCAGGTCTTTTTTCTCTCCAGCAGGTTCAGAAACTGGTGGCATATGACCATCTCACCGCATTCTGGTGTTACCGACCGGATCAAGGAGGAGGATGTTCACATTTTCACCGAAAAGAATTACCGCGACACATTCCTCTCCAAGTCAGAGAAGATGATTCTTAACCATCAATTTGAGGCAATGAAGCACAACATTCCCGACCCTGACCTGGTGATCTACCCGCATACCGAAGTGGATGAACTCAAGAAAAGAATTGAGAAGAGGCTACTCAAGGAAGGTAGGGTTCGCGAGGGAGAAAGAGGTCTACTCGCCTCCGATGACACCTACCTGGAAGACCTGAACACACTCTATGAAGAGTTCTACCCGCGTTACGAGGGTAATAAACTCCGGATCGAGAGCAATGAGTGGAAGCTCGTTAACGACGACGGCTCAATTCGCTATGACAGCAAAGAAGCCGATACACTGTTGGATATCATTCAAAACGCGCTTGACCAAAACACTTAGATAATTGAGCAATAACAGAAGCTGACCGGATATACCGGTCAATTCAGCCAAGACTCACCTCCTCAGGACATTCAGCGGACGATCACCTGCGGACAATTTCAACGGAAACAACCGTTGGTCCACGAATTCGAGCTGAGCAGAGATTTTCAGCTTCGTTCGAATGTCCCGATCAATCTGTTCATACCGATGAGATTGGGCTCAATACGTGCCAGTAATTGCCACATCGTAAGACCAGCCTCTAGATCGACTTGCTGATCAAGCGCCAATATCCAGAAGTAATACTGGTGTTTACCATGGCCAACCGGGGGCATGGGACCACCATAGCCCATATTGCCAAAATCATTCTTACCACTGGTAAAATCCTCACAGCCCTCGTCAAGGCCTGATGTGGAGCCGGGAATATTATAAAGAACCCAGTGCACAAACCCGTAGGTTCCATCCGGGGTGACCAACGGTGCATCAGGGTCATGGCAGATTACCGCGAACGCTTTCGTCCCGGCAGGAGCACCGGCCCAGCTTAGTGCCGGTGAGCTGTCCTCACCTACTCCGGTGTACCGAGAGGGAATATCACCCCCGCCTTCAAATGCCGTGCTGCTCAATTGCATGTCAGATAGCGCAAAACCCATGACACTCTCCTTTTTTCAATGAAATTTGTGAAGTCTTAATGATAACGCCAAATAGCCAGGCTTTAAATTCCAACTATTACAAAGAGTAGGTTGCGCGTTACTCCGGTCCAATTTCAACAATTCTTTGGCATTTGAGGTTTAAGCCACTATGCTACTCAACAATTAACGACATAAAGAAGTAAATCCTTGTCAATTTTCAATGAACTCAAACGCCGCAATGTCTTTAAGGTTGGCATTGCCTATGTGATCGTTGCCTGGTTGGTCGCACAGGTATTGCAGTTGGTGTTCGAGAGTTTTGGTACACCGGACTGGGCGATAAAATCAGTGTTGGTGCTACTTGCAACCGGTTTGCCGTTCGCCCTGTTCTTTGCATGGGCATTTGAATTGACACCCGATGGGCTTAAGCGCGAACAGGATGTGGACCGATCACAATCGGTGACCTCGCAAACCGGCAGCAAACTAAATCACATGATTACTGTTGTACTGGTGCTTGCACTGGCTTACTTCACCTATGACAAATTTGTGTTGTCCGGGGAACGTGAGGCCGCCCTTGTTGAGGCCACAACGCAAACCATCAAGGAACAGATAGTCAGTTCAGACGAGCCGGCAGAATCGGGGATTTCCATCGCGGTGTTGCCATTTGTAAATATGTCGTCAGACCCTGAGCAGGAGTATTTTTCTGACGGCATCTCCGAAGAACTGCTAAACGTATTGGCCAAGATCGACGCTTTGAAAGTGGCGGCGCGTACATCGTCATTCTCCTTCAAGGGGCAAAACAAGCCGGTAGGTGAGATAGCAAAGGTACTCGGGGTCGATCACATCCTGGAAGGCAGCGTGCGAAAATCGGGTACGCAAATACGTGTCACTGCCCAGTTAATACGGGTCAGTGACGGCTTTCACATGTGGTCTGAGACCTATGACCGCGAACTGGTGAATATTTTCGCCATTCAGGACGAAATCACCGAGGCAATTGTCAGCGAACTGCGCGTGGAGCTCAATGTCCAGACACAGATTGCCTCTACGACCACCGACAACCCCGAAGCCTACCAGGAATACCTGCAGGGCCGGTATTTCTGGAACCTGCGAACAGTACAGAATCTGTACCTGGCCGTGGAACATTTTGAGCGGGCAACACAGCTTGATCCGTCCTATGCCGATGCATGGACGGGATTGGGTGAAGCGTGGGTATTATTGCCGATTTGGGAATTCAATGATCTAAAGGCACCGGAACAATTTGATCAGGCCAGGCTAGCCGCTGAAAAAGCACTTACGCTTAACGCAAAGTCAGGCCGTGCGCATGCCGTACTGGCTTATGTACATATGATGAGACTGGAGTGGCGTGAGTGCTTCATAAACAACGAGTTGGCACTGAAGTTTGCCCCGGAAGATGCCAGCGTATTGCACTGGTATGCCTATGCGCTCGTCACGGTTGGAAAGTTCGCCATGGCGGAGGAAGCCTATCAGGTGGCCGTAAAACTTGACCCCCTCTCACGCATCATCAACACAAGTGCAGCAGAGCAGTTCTTCGTTTCCGGGCAGTATGATGTTGCGCTTGATCGTATTGACAGGACCCTGGCGTTCGCACCGGATTTTGTGTTTGCCTGGCAGACCAAGGGGACTATCCACATAGCGAGAAAAGAGTTTGCAGAAGCCAGAGTAGCGTTTGAAAAAGCTTCCGAACTGAGTGGTTCAATAGTGTTTGGGCAAATTACGGTGGATTTCATCGAAGTGGCCAATCGTGCTGAGAGCCCAGCTAAATTACCGGATTGGATAAATGACCCAAATCTTCTTGATCCATACCTGGCCGCCATCGCTTTGGTTAGCGCCGGGCACTATGAGCAAGCTCTAGACTTGATTGAAAGAGTATCCAAAAGCAATATTCCTCATGCCGGAGCCTATAACCTTAATGGCGTTCTTTTTCGTGAAAAAATGGGCCATCTTCCCCGCTACCAGGAACTGGTCACCCGACTGGTTACGTTTGAATTCGATTAAGCTTTGCCCTAAAAAAATTATCACCCACTCCTGGCAATAAATCTGACCTTCTTTAAAGGACTTAACCATTATGAATACCACAAAGTTGCTAAAGCTACTTAGCCTGCTTATCTGGATACCGCTACTCAGTGCTTGCGGGCCCAACACGGGTACCAGTGAATCCGAACCTGTAGCACCCGTTACAGTGACCAACCCGGATCAGGAAGATCAGCGACTGGCTGCATTTTTTAGTGAGATATTTGAACGCGATGTCAGCCAGAGCCCGGAGTTCCAGGCCTACCTGGAGATCAAAACCGAAGACTATGGCCGGTGGGACGATTACTCGGACCAGTATGCGCAGGAAATCAATCGGCAAACAGCAGCCGACCTGGAAAGATTACACACAGAGTTTGACTACGATGCATTAAGCGATAGCGCAAAATTGAGTTACCGTATCTTTGAATATAATCAACAACGGGATTTACGCAATTTCGAGTGGCGCTTTCACGACTACGCTATTTCCCCGATGAATGATATTGCCTCTGATCTGCCCACATTTCTGCAAAACATACACAAGATCGAAACCCGCAAGGACGCCGAGGACTACATCTCACGACTGGCCGGCATTCAAACGGTAATGGCGCAGGTCATTGAACAGTTGCAGCTAGGAGAATCCATCGGCGTGATTCCACCGATGATGGTCTACCCCAAAGTGTTACCAGGGGCACAGAATGTGTTGCAGGGCGCACCATTTGACGAAACGGCAGAGGATGGAATCCTGCTAACAGACTTTCGCAGCAAACTTGATTCGCTTGAGCTTGATACTGAAGAAAAAGATATCTTACTGAATGATGCCGCCAATGCACTCAGCGGTCCGTTTCGAAACGGCTACCAGTCCCTGATTGCCGAGTTGACACGTTTGCAGGCAATTGCCAATAACGATCATGGTGTTTGGAGCTTGCCTGACGGTGAAGCATTTTATGCCAATCGCATTCAAAACTGGACAACTGTCGCCGGCACACCAGAGGAGCTTCATCAACTGGGTCTGTCAGAGGTCGCGCGTATCCGTTCCGAGATGCAGCAGATCAT
>Ga0224504_10000227_pt1 | contig 24942 bp, 23 predicted proteins | sample SF_Oct11_sed_USG_3_FD_170160 | JGI IMG/M metagenome (GOLD analysis project Ga0224504, IMG submission 170160) | Sediment microbial communities from San Francisco Bay, California, United States - SF_Oct11_sed_USGS_24 | ecosystem: Environmental > Aquatic > Marine > Sediment | place: USA...
TCTTTATTAGGTCCTATAAATTTAAACGCATCGTGGATAAATGACATTAACAAGGTGAGAGTGTTATTTAGCATTGGTTTTGTATTTAATCCTTCAATAAGATAATTTTTTTCACATTAATAGCACTGCCCCTAACGTAATAAAAAGTTGCTTTATTTTTTATATAAACCAACCCGTTTTTTTTAAAGAAAAATTAATTTACATATTTTGTTTAGTTTCTAAGGGTAGCACCTAACAAATATTTACTTGTTTATAATTGTAAAATAGTTGTAGGTTCATTTGGTAAGGAAACATAATTTTACTAATTTATTTAACATCCTATTTAATAAAACTAGACATCAAATATTGTCATTTAATTCAAAAGGTTGTTTATTTTTGCGACATCTAAAAAACAGGATACCATTTTTAAATTTAGAAGAAATGGTATTGCTACCTTAAACACTTAATAAAATTAAAATTGGACAAAATATTGAGGTTGTCTTAATGTTTTTAAAAATAAAATAGATATTATGAACTGGATTTATTTAATTATTGGGGGCCTCTTTGAAGTAGGGTTTGCTTTTTGCCTGGGTAAAGCAAAAGAAGCAACTGGCACTATTATTACTTATTGGTATATTGGATTTTTAGTATGTTTAACCATTAGTATGTATTTGCTTGTTAAAGTAACCCAAGAGCTACCCATTGGAACAGCTTATGCTGTTTGGACTGGAATTGGAGCCGTTGGAACGGTTTTAGTGGGTGTATTTATTTTTAAAGAACCTGCTGATTTCTGGAGACTTTTTTTTATCACCACTCTTATTATTTCTATTGTTGGATTAAAATTTGTAACACCTTAAAAATGAACTCATTTCTTTTAAAAAAAATAATTTTAGTAATACTGGCTTCAACATTTATTTTTAGTTGTAAAAACAAAGAAGCCGGTAAACCTAACAAAAATTCAACTCCTTCTTTTCAAAAAACCCTAGCGCTTCAAAACATTCATTTTGAAATAAGCACTACAGGTAGTGGATCTATTCAAAAATTAAAAATAAAACCTTTGGGATTGGAAATCAATAATTCTGAAATGAATATGGAGATTGATGGAAGCGTTGTAAATGCTGAAATAGGCGATTTAAATTCTGATGGATTCCCAGAAGTATTAATCTATACCGTATCAGCTGGAAGTGGTAGTTACGGTAACGTAATTGGATATTCTGTAAATAATGGAAAATCGATGAGTCAAATTTACTTCCCTCCCATTTCCAACAATCCTGAAGCTAGCAAAAGTTACATGGGACATGATGAATTTGCTATTGTAGAATCAAACTTGGTTCAAAGATTTCAAACATATAATACAGGAGACACCAACGCCCAACCTACCGGAAACATTCGTCAAATTCAATATAAATTAATAGATGGTGAAGCTTCGCGAAAATTTGTAATTGACAAAATTATAGAATACCCTTTAAAATAAATAAACTGCGCTTACTTAGGCAACTTCAATTTTAAAGCTTCAACAATATGGTATACCGCCGGACAAACCGCTGTATTTTTTAAGGTTAAATCTGTTAATTGAATAAATTTTCGTCTATCTGTATGCGGATACTCACTGCAGGCTTTTGGACGCACATCATATATAGTACAGCTATTATCAGTTATATCTAAAAAGGTACAAGGAGCCGTTTTTAACACATAAAAATCATCCTTATCTATTTCTAAATACTGTTCTGTAAATGCCCGAACTTTCATTCTAAAATATTTTGATATACGCTCAATATCCTTATTTGTAAATATAGGACTCGTTGTTTTACAACAATTTCCACACGTTAAACAATCAGTTTTTTGAAATTCCTCCTTGTGCAGGGTCTGCATCACAACATCCAAATTTTTAGGCGTTCTCTTTTTTAATTTTGCAAAATATTTTTTTGTTTCAGCATATTTTTCACTCGACAATTCGGGTAATTCCTTCAAAAATTCATCCATAATGCAAATATATACATGTTATTAATTAAATATCATTTACAATTAAAGTTCTTTTTAATAACCGTATAAAAACAACTGAATTTTGAATTAGTAATACCATGTACTAAATAGCAACTTATTTTCTATTAAAAATAAAAAAGCAATCAATTTACGGTCATATTTTATACGCTTAATTAAAATATATCACGTATTTTTTTTAACTTTAAGTGCATTAATCGTAATACTACTAATAATGAAAAGTTCATTTAAAAATAAAATTACAGCAGGTTATTTAGCAAACCTTTTAGTAGTATTAGCCATTGCATTTATTTATTGGAAACTTAGTTTAACCAATAATACCGATTTATGGCATTGGATTGCGATTGGATTAATCATACTTTCTTTAGGAATGTTAACCACCGTATATTTTATTTTAATTGCGCAGTTAAAAGCTAAAAACAAATCAAAAATCAGTCTTTTAGAAACCCAAAAATTATTACAAGCAATTATTAACAATAATAGCAACCCTATTTCTGTAAAAAAAATTAATGGAGAATATTTACTAATAAACAAGTCCTACGAAACACTTTTTAATTTAAAAGCTGAAGATATTAAAGGTAAAACCGATCACGATTTTTTACCAAAAGAAATTGCAGACAGCTACCGTAGTTCTGATCTTGAAGCTGTTAAGGCAAATAAAGAAATTCAGGTTGAAGAAGTAATTGAACAACCCGATGGCAGGCATACCTATTTGGCTGTAAAATTCCCATTATTTGATGTATCTAATAGAGTTTATGCCATTGGAACCATTGCCACTGATATTTCGGAAATAAAATTGGCCAGTGAGGCATTAATTGCTGGAAATACTTTTTTTGACATGTCAAGAGATCTTTTAATAATAGCATCTGAAAATACATTTTTAAAAGTAAATCCCGCCACTTTAAAAATATTGGGTTATAGCGAACAAGAACTTTTAGGAAAACCATTTATGGCATTTGTACACCCTGAAGATGTAGAAAACACCTTAAAAGAAGTCGATAAACTTAAAACAGGTGCACTCACTGTAAATTTCGAAAATAGATTTCTATGCAAAGACGGAAGTGTTAAATGGCTGAATTGGACTACACACCCAGATATTGAAACCGGTTATTTATATGCTGTTGCCCGAGATGTTACTGCTAAAAAAGAATACGAAGAATCATTGAAAGCCTCAGATACCTTTTTTAACATGTCAAAAGACATCTTAATAGTTGCATCTATAAATAATTTTGTAAAAATTAATCCAGCATTAAGTAAATTACTGGGATATAGCACTAACGAATTATTAAGCCATTCATTTTACACTTATATTATACCAGAAGATATCGCTACAACGAAAGAAAAACTTAAACATCTTGAAAACGAAACAACATTAGAAAATTTCAAAAACAGATGGATTTGTAAAGATGGCTCCGTAAAATGGCTATCGTGGACTGCTACCCTAGACAAGCCTACCGGATTATTATATGCCATAGCGCGTGACATCACAGAACAATTAAAATTAGAAATTGAAGAAAAAAAAGCAATCAACAACCTGTTTGAGAACGAACAAAAATTAAACATGATATTAGAAAACATTAGTGATGGTGTACTTGTTGCTAATACGTCAAAACAAGTTATTTTGGCAAATTATATGGCAAATGAGCTATTTCAAATTGAAGACGACTCTAAAATTTCCATCCATTTTTCAGATCATTTTAACTTGTATTTTCCCGATGGAAAAACAACTTTCCCATTACAAAATTTACCTATGGAACGCGCTTTAACAGGAGAATCAACAGACGATATAGATGTGTTGTTGTTAGACCCAATTACCAAAGAAAAGAAAAATGTTCTTTTAAGTGGAAGACCCATTTTAAACGCTGAAAACGAAGTGATTGCTGCAGTAGTAACCATAAAAGATATTACCAAATACAAAAAAATAAAAAAAGAACTTAAAAAAACAGCGCTCAAATACAGGCGCCTAATAGGTTTTAACAAAAATCACGAAGAAAAAAAACAAGATGACAATAAAAAATAATATAAAAAACACGGTAAACTTTCTATATTTCTCATAAATATTTAATACTTCAATTTAGTTTTACCGAATTTATAGTACAAACCCTTTAAAATAGTATTGAATTTACTACTTTTGCACTTCGAATAAATTTAGCCATAAAATATGCAAAATAGTTTAGAAATAGCTGTAATAAAGGGATTTAAGGAAATATACAAGTTAGATATTGACGCTGTTGAATTTCAAGCTACTAGAAAAGATTTTGAAGGCGATATTACCATTGTAGTATTTGCTTTTTTACGTTATGTAAAAGGAAATCCTATTGAAATAGGCACTAAAATTGGAGAATACTTAAAACAAAATGTTGCCGAAGTTTCAGATTTTAATGTTGTAAAAGGGTTCTTAAACCTAGTTATTGCCGATACTTTTTTCTTAAACAGTTTTAAATCCATTTTTGAAACCTCAAATTACGGAATTACCCCGCCAAAAGAAAATGAAAAAGCTGTGATGGTGGAGTATTCTTCACCAAATACCAACAAACCACTTCACTTAGGTCACATTAGAAATAACTTATTAGGTTACTCTGTGGCAGAAATTATTAAAGCCTCGGGTAAAAAAGTGTACAAAACACAAATTATCAACGATCGTGGAATTCATATTTGCAAAAGCATGTTGGCTTGGCAACGTTTTGGAAATGGTGAAACACCTGAAAATACTGGCTTAAAAGGCGATAAATTGGTTGGAAATTATTATGTGAAATTTGACCAAGAATACAAAAAAGAAATAGCTCAATTAATTTCGGAAGGAAAAACGGAAGAAGAAGCAAAAAAAACAGCCCCCCTTTTGGTTGAAGCACAACAAATGCTGTTAAAATGGGAAGCTGGAGATAAAGCAATTGTATCACTTTGGAAAACTATGAACCAATGGGTTTACAAAGGCTTTGATGAAACCTATACAGCTTTAGGCGTAGATTTTGATAAAAATTATTTTGAAAGCGACACCTATTTACTAGGGAAAGATATTGTAGTTGACGGCTTAGAGAAAGGAATTTTCTTTAAAAAAGAGGATGGCTCAGTTTGGATTGATTTAACCGATGAGGGCTTAGATGAAAAAATAGTATTACGTGCCGATGGAACAGCTGTTTATATGACACAAGATATTGGAACAGCAATTGAACGCTTTAAAGATTTTGACTTAGATGAATTGGTCTACACCGTAGGTAACGAACAAGATTACCATTTTAAAGTATTGTTTTTAATACTTGAAAAACTTGGTTTTAACTGGGGTAATAATTGTTATCATTTATCTTATGGAATGGTTGATTTACCAAGTGGAAAAATGAAATCAAGAGAGGGAACCGTTGTTGATGCCGATGATTTGATGGTTGAAATGACCAATACTGCCAGATCTATTTCACAGGAACTAGGAAAATTAGACGGCTACTCAAATGAAGAAAAAGAAACATTGTACAATACCATTGGTTTGGGTGCATTGAAATATTTTATTTTAAAAGTAGATCCTAAAAAGCGAATCTTATTTGACCCAGAAGAATCAGTTGATTTTGCGGGAAACACAGGTCCTTTTATTCAGTATACCTATGCCAGAATACAGTCAATTTTAAGAAAAGCTACTTTTGATTATTCAGAAGTGAATCTAACCATTGATTTACACCAAAAAGAACGCTCATTAATTAAACAATTACAATTATTTACTGAAGTAATTCAAAGTGCAGCTAAAAATCACAGTCCGGCATTAATTGCAAATTACACTTACGATTTGGTTAAAGAATATAACTCGTTATATCAAACATTACCCATTTTAGGAAATGAAAATGAACATGAAAAAATATTTAGAACCCAACTCTCTTCTAAAGTTAGTGAAGTTATAAAAACCGCTTTTCGTTTATTAGGAATCAACGTACCTGAAAGAATGTAATATAAAGAGTTGAAGAATTAATTAATTCGGCAATAAATTCAATTAAAAAATAAGTAAATTTACTGCTGAAATTCAGCATAATCATAAAAAACAAAAGAAATGAAATACGACGTAATAATTATTGGTAGTGGCCCTGGAGGATACGTTACAGCTATTAGAGCATCGCAGCTTGGTTTTAAAGTAGCCGTAGTAGAAAAAGAAAATCTCGGTGGAATTTGTTTAAACTGGGGTTGTATTCCAACCAAAGCTTTACTCAAAAGCGCTCAAGTATATGATTACTTAAAACACGTTGATACGTACGGTTTAAAAGCTGAAGCCATTGATAAAGATTTTGAAGCAGTAATTAAGAGAAGTAGAAACGTTGCTGATGGAATGAGCAAAGGGGTTCAATTCTTAATGAAAAAAAACAAAATTGACGTAATAGATGGTTTAGGAAAAATAAAAACAGGTAAAAAAGTTGATGTTACAGCCCCTGATGGAACAGTAACTGAATACAGTGCCGATCATATTATTATTGCTACCGGTGCTCGCTCAAGAGAGCTACCTAACTTACCTCAAGATGGTAAAAAAGTTATTGGTTATAGACAAGCAATGACCTTACCAACACAACCAAAAAAAATGATTGTGGTAGGTTCTGGAGCCATTGGTGTTGAATTTGCTCACTTTTACAAATCAATGGGCACTGAAGTTACCGTTGTAGAGTTTTTACCAAATTTAGTACCAGTTGAAGATATTGATGTTTCAAAACAATTTGAGCGTTCTTTCAAAAAATCTGGAATTAAGGTCATGACAAATTCTTCTGTAGAATCTGTTGATACTTCTGGAGAAGGTGTAAAAGCGGTTGTAAAAACAAAAAAAGGAGAAAAAATATTAGAAGCTGACATTTTACTTTCTGCCGTTGGTATTAAATCAAACATTGAAAACATTGGATTAGAAGATGTAGGTATTGTTGTTGACCGAGATAAAATATTGGTAAACGATTTTTACCAAACAAATATTCCTGGATATTATGCTATTGGAGATGTAGTACCTGGCCAAGCACTAGCACACGTTGCTTCTGCTGAAGGTATTACTTGTATTGAAAAAATTGCAGGTTTACATACTGAAAAAATTGATTATGGAAATGTTCCTGGTTGTACCTATGCAACTCCAGAAATTGCAAGTGTTGGAATGACTGAAGCAAAAGCCATAGAAGAGGGATACGAAATTAAAGTTGGAAAATTTCCATTCTCAGCATCTGGAAAAGCAAAAGCAGCAGGTACTCCTGATGGTTTTGTGAAAGTTATTTTTGATGCTAAATATGGCGAATGGTTAGGTTGCCATATGATTGGTGCTGGTGTTACTGATATGATTGCTGAAGCTGTTTTGGGTAGAAAATTAGAAACTACCGGTCACGAAGTACTAAAAACTATCCACCCTCACCCAACAATGAGTGAGGCTGTTATGGAAGCTGTTGCAGCTGCTTATGACGAAGTAATTCACTTATAGACTTCAATAAAATTGATATAAAAAAATACCGAAGTTTAAAACTTCGGTATTTTTTTTGTTTTTTTAGCTATTTATTAAATTATTGCTTTAATAATTCATCTATAAAATATACATAAGCTTGCTGTCCTTTTGCTAAAATTGATACTGGTATTCTTTCATTTATATTATGAATAGTTTCTAAATATTTTTTCTCTAAAATTACTGGGGAAATTGCAAATCCTGGTACTACAGCCTGCCTAAAAACACCAACATCATTAAAATTAGGAAGTAAAATTGTGATAACTTCACTACTAGGATATGTATGCTTTATTGCTTTATAAATACTCTGATAATATTTAGAGTTACTATCTGAAGATCGTATATCAGGCATAGATTGTAATATCTTAATTTTAATATTATCATTCGCTAGTTTTTTAGTCAGTTTAGCAAGAAATGACTCACTTGAAACAGTTGGAAGTAATCTGCAATCTAAGTGAGCTGTAACCTTACTTGGAATAACATTTATTGCTTCACTATAACTTTCAATACTTGTCAATGTAATGGTATTAGAAAATATTGAAAACATTTCTGGTGTTTTTCTTAACTGAGGAATTAAAAGAGATTTAAACAATTTAGGATGCTTTAAAAACCAACCTTTAAAACCTCCTTGTACTTTCCCAAGCTGCTTTAATACTTTAACATTTAAATCTGTAAAAACAGGTTTTTGCTCCTTTTTTAAAACTTGATATAAAGCAGCATTCATTTCTTTGGTTGCATACTCTATTGGCGTCACAGAACCGTGACTTGATGTTTCTATATTCAGCTCCAATTCGATCCATAATGCCCTTTTATGCGCGACTGAGATACTAAACAATGGAATTTTAGAATCAGGATCTAGCATTCCAATAAGCCCCGGTGAACCTTCACCAATAACAACTTCAGGATTTAATTCTTTTAAAAAATTATTTACAACATACTTTACACCACCATCAGATTGCGTTTCTTCACTTGAAACGGCTAAAAAAGTAATATTAAAAGGTAATTGTTTATTATGGTATTTTCTCTTAATATCTAAAAGAGCATATAACTGCATAACAGCATTCCCTTTATTATCAAATGCACCACGCCCCCAAATTTCATTGTCTATAATTTCACCGGAAAAAGGATCGTGTGTCCAAGTTGAATATTCTCCAGGAGGTACCACATCAATATGGTTTAAAAAAATGATATTAGGCAATTGTTCTGACAGCGGATATAAGGAAGCTGAAAAATTATACTTTCCATTTTCATCCCCCATTTGCTTGATAAATAAATTATTTTCAACACAAACTTCTTTTAACCACTCACCTGCAGCTTTTTCATTTCCACTTATTGAGTTATATTGAATATAATCACTTAAAGCATGTTCAATATTAAGAAACGCTCCATTATGAATTACAAGTGATTCATAAGCCATTTGTGAATAGCTACTTTGAGAAACTAAACCAAAACAATAAAAGAAAAAGGTAAACAGTATTTTTTTCATAAAACTAACAGAAACTATTATTTAACTTCTACTAATTTTTGTAGATAAAGTAGATCTTTCAGTATATTTGAATTTAACGTTTGAAATATACACCTTTTTAGTTTAGTACAAACGTATCAATATTGTAAAAAAATTAATTAGATTAATATTAAATTATTACAAGGATTTTCAACTCCAAAACATTATTTTTTTAGAAAAGAGATAAGCACATGAAAAAATAATTCACACGGTATCAATAATTTATTTGAAATAATTTTGTAAATTACTGTAATAATATTTCTAACTAAAATTTACGATTATGAAAAAAACTCTTGTACTATTAATATGCTGTATAGCATTGTTTTCATGTCAAAATCAACCACGTTACACAACTTCATCTCCTGAAATTGATATTGCAAAAGAACATTTGAAAGCCTATGAAAATGGCGATTGGAAAACCTGGAAAGAGCAATATACAGCAGACTCAAAAATTTACCACAACAATTGGGACAACTCAAGAACCAGTGATGAAGCATTAACGGGACATCAATTAATTATTTCCTACCTATCGGATTATGAATATATCGATGAACCAATGTTTTATGAAATGATTATTGATGATGATGGAAAAAAATGGGTGAACTTTTGGGGGGTTTGGCAAGGTATTATTACCGAAACAGGTACTCAAATAAAAGTTCCTGTGCATCTTTCAATTAATTATGCTGAGGGAAAAGTTGTTGAAGAATATGGTTTTTGGGACACCAGTAAATTAATAGAAGCACTTAATGAAGCCAAACCAGAAACGCCTGTAATGATAATTTCTGAATAATTTCACTAAAAGTTAATACTTATTGTAACACCTTGCCAAAAAAAATGGGAGGTGTTATTTTTTTATCATATATTAAAATTTCAATTTATAAATTATTACAAATGTCAAAATATGGACACCCAAAAAACACTGTAAATAAAGCGAAACACACTAAGTTAATCAATCAAAAGAAAAATAAACTGAAAGACAAAAAATTAGCAAACGCTGAAAAGTTAAAAGCTATTATGAGAAAAAGTAAAGAAAAAAAAGAATCTGATTAAACATCTTGTCAATTGGTATTTTAATATTCTTTTAAACAAATAATGAAAAAATTTGATAGTCATAAAATTTAATTTATCTTAGCTTATATATTTAGCGAACGACGCTCATCTAATAAGTTTTATGAAATACCTAGCAAACAATATTAAACATTTAAGAACCTTAAAGGGTTTAACCCAAGAACAATTTTCTACTATTTTAAGTGTTTCACGCTCTAGAATAAGTTCCTATGAAGAGAACAGAGCAATACCACCAATAGATTTTCTAGTTGATTTATCTGAATATTTCAATATTCCTATAGATGCTTTTATAAAAAATGATTTATCATCAGCTTCAGATGCTGCTTTTATTGAAATTGGAAAAAAACGAATTTTATTTCCCATTACAGTAAACGAAGGCAATGAAGACTTAGTTGATCTTGTTCCAATTGAAGCTTCAGCCGGGTATTTACAAGGTTATTCAGACCCTGAATACATTGAACACTTGAATAAAATAAAATTACCATTTTTACCAACAGGAACACATAGAGCGTTTCCTATTAAAGGCGACTCAATGTTACCCGTTAAAAGTGGATCTTACATTGTAGCCCGCTATATTGAGAGTATAAGACATCTAAAAGATGGTAGAACCTATATTGTACTTACTTTAAACGATGGCATAGTTTACAAACGAGTTTATGATAAAATTGAAGAACATGGCATGTTATTGTTAGTCTCTGACAATAAAAAATACGACCCTTATTATGTTCCTGTTGATGAAATAATTGAATTATGGGAATTTACCTGTAGTATCAACACCCAAGAATACGAAGAACACGAATTAAAAATTAGCAGTATCGCAAGCATGCTTACGCAATTAGGGGTTGAATTAAAGGAACTTGAAAAAGCGGTACATTAATGTATTCAATTGTAGACATAGAAACTACTGGACAAAGCTCTAAAATTACAGAAATTTCCATTTTTGTTTTTGATGGCAACAAAGTTATTGATGAATACACCACACTTGTAAATCCAGAATGTATAATTCCGCCTTTTATTACCAATTTAACAGGCATAACAAATGCAATGGTTGGCAACGCCCCAAAGTTTTACGAAATTGCACAAAAAGTTCAAGAGATTACTAGTGATACCATTTTTGTAGCGCACAATGTAAATTTTGATTACAACATAATTCATCAAGAATTTAAAGATTTAGGATTTGATTTTAAACGAAAAAAATTGTGCACCATTCGTTTATCCAGAAAATTAATTCCTGGATTATCTTCCTACAGTTTAGGGGCACTTTGTACCACTCAAAATATAGTTATTAAAGATAGGCACAGAGCAAAAGGTGATGCAAAAGCCACTACCATACTATTTGAAAAATTAGTGAGATTAGACAGCGATCAGGAAGTATTTAATACCTTTTTAAACCCAAAATCAAAACAAGCAACCCTTCCACCATTATTGCCCAAAGAAATTGTAGACAATCTTTCGGAAAAAGAAGGTGTATATTATTTTGAAAATAGTGCAAAAGAAATTATTTATGTTGGCAAAGCCAATAACATAAAACAACGGGTGCTCAGTCATTTTTACGACAAAACTAAAAAGGAAGTAACCATGTGTTTAGAAACATCAAATGTTACTTTTACCGAAACAGGCAGCGAATTAGTTGCTTTATTATTAGAATCTTCCGAAATAAAAAAAATATTTCCAAAATACAATCGTGCGCAAAAAAGATCTTCTGAAAGCATTGGTTTATTTAGTTACGAAGATCGCGACGGAATAATTCATTTGGCCTTTAACCGTTTAAAATTAGTCCCAAATCCATTAATTAAATTTCACAGCAATACTGAAGTAAGGGTTTTTCTTGAAAAATTATGTGAAAATTATGACTTATGTCCAAAGTATTGTCATCTGCAATCCAACGTTGATAGCTGTTTTCATTTTCAAATAAAAAAATGCAAAGGAATTTGTAGCGAAAAGGAAACTGTTAAAACATACAACTTAAGAGTCAAAAAAGCGATTAATTCAATTCAATTTCAGTCCGAGAATTTTGTTATTAAAGAAACGGGAAGAAACAATAAAGAGTTTGCTTTTGTACTAATTGCAAACAGTGTTTATAAAGGTTTTGGTTATGCTAATAAAGAAAAAGAAATGACCTTAGTTTCTGATTATTTAGAAGCTATAACCCCACAAAAAGACAACAACGATATTAAGAGAATTTTAAAGGCTTACCTCAAAAAAAACACCGATACCATTGAACTATTAGCCAAAAATGAATTGGAACCGCAACCTTTTAATTTATTTGCGTATTAATTTATATGAAAGCTGTTACCGTTAAAGTACTTAAAACTGAATTAAACAACCGTTCACAAAGTGAACTACTAGAAATATGCCTTCGTTTATCAAAATTTAAAAAGGAAAACAAAGAATTGCTCACCTACCTTTTATTTGAATCCTCCTACGAAGAAGGCTATATAGAAACAGTGAAATTAGAAATAGATGAACAATTTGAACTGATTAACACCAACACCTATTACTTCATAAAAAAAAGCGTTCGAAAAATATTGCGAATCATTAAAAAATACATTCGTTATTCTAAAAAGAAAGAAACTGAAATTGAACTCCTCCTCTATTTTTGCCAAAAATTAAAAGCGTTTAGGCCCTCTATTAACAATAACACCGTACTCAAAAACATCTATTTAAGAGAAATTGCATCCATTAAGAAAAAATTGCTATTACTTCACGAAGATCTACAGTACGATTACAATTTAGAATTAGAAAAACTTTAGTTGACGGTTGTTAATTGATGGATGTTTACAGTGACGTAATATTATTTTTAAATTAGAAATTAAAATAAAACCCAAATACCAAAAACTGAGACTCAAACATAAAAAAACTAAATTCTACTTTGATAGGTATACAAGTCAAAGTATCTGCCTTTTTTAGCAATTAACGCTTCATGTTTTCCTCTTTCAACAATATTCCCTTCTTCAATCACTAATATTTGATCTGCTTGTTGAATGGTACTTAATCTATGTGCAATAACAAAAGTAGTTCTCCCCTTCATTAAAACCCCTAAACTTTTTTGAATAAACGACTCACTTTCAGTATCCAAATTTGAAGTAGCTTCATCTAAAATAATAATTTTTGGATTTGCCAGTAAAGCCCTTGCAATTGAAATTCTTTGCCGCTGACCACCAGATAATTTAACACCTCTCTCACCAATTACAGTTTCTAACCCTTTATCAAATCTGTCCGTAAATTCATGTACATATGCACCTTTTACCGCTGCATTTAATTGTTCATCTGTAGCATGAGGCCTTGGAAATAATATGTTTTCTCTAATAGTGCCTTCATATAAAAAATCATCCTGAAGCACTACTCCTAAATGTTGTCTAAAACTACTTAAATTTACTTTAGACATATCCATGCCGTCCATTATTACCTTACCCAAGGAAGGGTTTAAAAAAGTGGCTGCCAAACCTGCAATAGTAGACTTTCCCGAACCAGATGAGCCAACCAAGGCTGTTACACTTCCCTGTGGCGCATTAAAATTAATAGCATGCAAAACTTCTTTATTTTCTTCATAACTAAACGAAACATTTTCAAAAATAATATGTCCCTTAACTTCATCTAAAAAAATAGTTCTCGTTGCATCATTATCCTCTTCAGTCATATTCATTAATTCCTGCGTACGATCAAGACCTGCCATTGCCTCGGTTAACTGGCTACCAATATTGCTCATTTGAACAATGGGGGCTACCATAAAACCCAATAATAAGGTAAACTGAATAAACGCACCAAGTGTCATTGTACCATTCATCATATAATAACCGCCAATTCCCATAATTCCAGCGGAGGCCAATCCAATTAAAAAAGTTGATGAACTAGTAATCAATGCTGTTGCAGTTAAACTTTTTTTAACGTTTAAAAATAAGGTCTCAACACCTTTTTCAAAAGTTTTATTTTCTTGTTCTTCGGCGTTAAAACCTTTTATTACACGCACACCATTCAATGTTTCTGTTAATCTACCTGTCACTTCAGCATTTATTTTTCCCCTAGCTTTAAATATTGGTCTAATTACAGAAAATGCTTTCATCATAACAAAGGCAAAAACAATTACCGGTACTAAAACTACAAAGGTCATAGTTGCATTTATTTTTATCAACCAAATAAATGATAAGATAGCTGTAATAGAACCACCTATTAGCTGAACCAATCCGGTTCCAACCAAATTACGCACGCCTTCAACATCGGTCATTACTCTTGAAACCAATGCGCCCGATTTGTTATTGTCAAAAAAGTTAATTGGCAATTTTAAAAGCTTTCGTTGTACTTTGGCCCTTAACAGGGAAATTAAATGCTGCGCTTCAACACTCAATAACCTTGTTAATGAAAATGAAGTCAAAGCCTGTATTAATAAGGCCGCAACTACAATAATTAAAAGTGTATATAATCCACTTAGATTGTTGTTAGGCACCACGTCATCAATCAATGTTTTTGTTTGCAATGGAATAATTAACCCAGCCAAACTCTTTAAAATTATTAGTATTAAACCAATAAAAATTATTTTTTTTCTGGGCCAAATAAACTCATTAAACGCCCACCTAAACGACACTTTATTTTTACTCATAGACAAATATAGATCATTTTTTTTTTAAGTATTACACTAAAACTCACGTGAATATTGAACAAAAAAAATATAGCAGGCTAATTTTTATTTCGATTTTTAATTACTGTTGGCATTAGTGCCTGCTTCTTGGAAAATTATGTTACAAATTTTAATACTCAAAGCATCACTTTAAATACATTACTAATAGCACTTCATAAAATAAATTTCATACCTTTTAATTGAATATTCACTACTGAATTTTTACTTAATTAACATAGCGTTACTAATATTATAATCAAAACATTTAACTATTTGAGCAACCAAATTATTTGTTCTATATTTATATTCAACTTAAACATAAACATATTGATAAATGCAGCGTTTTCTGATAAAAGAATGGGACAGTCATCATTGATTTTAAAAAATATATTTATCAAATCGGCAACTTATGAAGGTATGTTTAAAAACGGCATACCAACACAAAAATTAATTACACATCATGTTTTAATGGCCAAAGGAAATGTTGGACTTACTACGGTATCTTACGGTGCCGTATCTTCTGATGCCCGCACATTTAATAATCAAATGTATATCAATTCTAAAAGCTTAGAAAAGCTTAAAATATTGGTTTCGGAAGTTCATAAAGCCAACGGAAAAGTTTCTATGCAACTCACACACTGTGGGTACTTTTCTAAAAACAAAGATATTAAAACACCTTTGGCACCTAGCAAAGTTTTTAATGAATATGGGTTTATGAGCGGAATTGTTTTTTCAAAAGAAATGACAAAAATTGATCTTCAAAATGTATCAAACAATTTTGCAAAAGCTGCTTTAAAATTAAAAGAAATTGGTTTTGATGCTGTTGAAATACACATGGGACATGGTTATTTATTGAGCCAGTTTTTGAGCCCATGGACCAACAAACGAAAAGATGAATATGGAGGATGTATTGAAAATAGAGCGCGTTTCCCATTAGAAGTATTAAAAAATGTAATTTCAAAAGTTGGTAAAGATTTTCCTGTATTGGTAAAATTAAATTTGAGTGATGGGTTTAAAGGCGGCTTTACATTAGATGAATGTAAATATGTTTCCTCCCAATTAGAACGCAACGGCTGTTCAACTATTGTACTTAGTGGTGGTTTTACTAGTAAAACACCTTTTTATTTAATGCGAGGTGCTGTGCCTTTAAAAGGAATGATAAAAAATGGCGGCTCTTTTGCTGAAAAAATAACCATGGCTTTATTTGGGCCGTTTATTGTAAAAAAATACAAGTTTAAACCTAATTTTTTTTTAAATCAGGCCATAGAAATAAGAAAATCGGTTACTATGCCACTAACCTATTTAGGTGGTGTAGATTCGAAAAAAGACATCGATGAAATTTTATATCACGGTTTTGATTTTATAGCCTTGGCACGTCCCTTAATTCATGATTCAAATTTTTTAATAAAAATTAAAAATAATACAATTGATAAATCAGCATGTACAAGATGTAATCAATGTATAGTTGAAATGGATAGAGATGGTGTAAAATGTATTATTTAAAATAAAACTGTTTATCTAAATATTAAAAATAATTAAATTAGCACCAAAAATAGATGTTAAAAGCCCCAAAAATAGCAATTACTGGTGGAAGTGGTCATTTAGGAAACTGCCTTATTGATAAACTGCTTTCTGAAGGTTACTTAATAAATGCACTTTACACTTCTAATTTACCATCTAAAAAACACAATAATTTAAACTGGATTCAAGGTGATATTTGCGATTTGAATGTAATTACCACATTGGTTGAAAATTGTAATGTTTTAATTCATAGCGCTGGAATAATTTCTATTGGACATAAAAATAATGAAGAAGTATATCGTGTTAATGTAGCTGGTACCGATGCGATAATAAATATTTGCATTAAATTACCTACAATACGATTGATTCATATTAGCTCTTCAAACGCGGTAAAAGAAAGTAAAGAAAATATTATTTTTAATGAAGATAGGCCTTATAAAACAGCTAATGATTTTATTTATCCTTATTCAAAAGCATTGGGCGAACAGTTGGTTTTAAAAGCTGTTACAGCTCACAATCTAAATGCTATTATTATTCGCCCTACTTCAATTGTTGGTCCATCAGATTACAAACCTTCACTTTTAGGACAAACAATTTTAGATTTATCACGCAATAAATTACCAGCAATAACAACTGGAGGCTACGATTTGGTTGATGTGCGTGACCTTTCTCAAACCATTATTAACAGTTTTACAAAAGGTAAAAAAGGGTCCATTTATTTAGTTGGAGGAGAATATATGACAGTAAAACAAATTGCGGAAGCTTCAAATTCAAATAAAACACCTACCGTAATATCATTAAATATTCTACTATTATTAATGCCTTTTATAAACATTTATCAAAAATTATTTAAGCTTAAATGGCCTATTACAAAAGAGAGTTTGGTTACGCTTAAATTAGCACCAAAAAAAGTAGATATTTCCAAAGCAAAAAATGAATTAAATCATAATTGCAGACCTATTACCGAAACTATTAATGATTTAAAAACTTGGTTTAAAAAAAATAATTAAATGACTTTAGAAACTTTTAACACAATTTGTATTATTTGGTCGGCAACAGCCATAGCCACTTTTGTTTTATTGCAATACATAACTGCTCCTTACGGTAGGCATATTACAAAAGGCTGGGGAATTGAAATTTCAAATAGAGCTGGCTGGATTTTAATGGAACTTCCTTCATTTTTACTTATTTTATACTTTTATCTAACTTCTAACCAAAGTAGCTTTGCTACAATGTTAAGTATGTTTTGGTTGTTTCATTATTTAAACAGAACATTTATTTTTCCATTTAGAATTAGAACAAAAGGTAAAAAAATGCCTTTAACAATAGTGTTTTCAGCTGTATTTTTTAATTTTATTAATGCTGGATTGAACGGATATTTTTTGGCTAATTTTGAAACTTATTCCTCTATAAACTTCACAAGTTGGAATTTTATTTTAGGAAGTATCTTATTTGTTATTGGTTTTATTTCAAACCAAATAAGTGATACTATTTTAATACGTTTAAGAAAGCCTCACGAAACAGGTTACAAAATTCCAAAAGGTTTTTTATTTAACTATATCTCTTGTCCAAACCTATTTAGTGAATTAATACAATGGACAGGTTTTGCTTTAATGGCTTGGAATTTTCCTGCCACTACCTTTTTAATTTGGACTGCAGCAAATTTACTTCCAAGAGCTATTAAGCACCATAAATGGTATAAATCTCATTTCGAAAAATATCCTAAAAACAGAAAAGCAGTGATCCCAGGAATTTGGTAGTTTATTTAATTTCAGTGAATTTAATTCCTAATTCTTTTTGAAGCTCATGAATTTTCTGTACTTCGCTAGGGGCAATTAGGGCAATAGAGTATCCTGTTTTACCGGCTCTTGCCGTTCTACCACTTCTATGTGTATAGTATTCTAGTTGTTCTGGTAATTGATGATGAATTATAAAGGCTAAATTATCAACATCAATTCCTCTAGCAGAAACATCAGTAGAAACAAGTACTTGCAAACTTTTATTTTTAAAAGCGCGCATTACTTTATCACGATCTTTTTGTTGCATATCTCCTTCTAAAGCTCCCACTGAAAATCCTTCTTCTTTTAGCAATTCGGTTAAAGATTGTGTACCTGCTTTGGTTCTACAAAAAATAATTCCTCTATCGTTATTTCTTCTTTCCAAAATATCAATCAACACATTTACCTTATTCTTTACTTCTGTTTTAATATATTGATGTGTAATATTAGCATTTACCAATGCATTTTTATTGACAGCTATTTTAGGGGTGTTAACAGCCATATATGCTTTTACAATTTTTTGAATTTCTATGGGCATTGTTGCTGAAAATAGCCAAGTATTACAAGTACTACCCGTGAATTTTAGTATGCGGTTTAAATCTTGTTTAAAGCCCATACTTAACATTTCATCGGCTTCATCTAAAATTATCGTTTTCAGTTTTTTTAGATTCACTTCACCACGTTCTATTAAATCAATTAACCTACCTGGCGTGGCAACAATTATATGTGTAGTCCTTTTTAAGGCGGCAATCTGTTTTTCAATTTTTTCTCCTCCGAAAACACCTTCAACAAAAATTTTAACATCCAAATGCTTTGTGAATTTGAACAATTGTTTTTTTATTTGTTGTGCTAATTCTCTTGTTGGCGCTAATATTAAACCTTGAACATTATTTGATAAAGGATCAATACTTTCTAACAAAGGCAATCCGAAAGCTGCCGTTTTTCCGGTTCCCGTTTGAGCCAAACCAATAAAATCAGTTTTAGATTTCATCAAAACTGGAATTGTTTTTTCCTGAATTTCTGTAGGATTTTTTATTCCTAACTCTTTTAAAGCTGTTACATATTCTTTTTGAATACCTAATTCTAAAAATGTTGCCATAATTCTATTTGTAAGAGTGCAAATGTACGTTTATTTAAATGTCTGAAGAACTACAACTTTCAATAATGCATAGAAACACTTTATCTAGACTTGTAGCCATAAAAAAAGCTACCTTAATAAGTAGCCTTTTATATGTTGTTGCGTTTAAAAATTAAATCTTTTTAACTCTAACAGCATTCATTCCTTTTAACCCTCTTTCAAGCTCAAAAGTAACCTTATCATTTTCAGCAATTTGATCTATTAAACCACTTACGTGAACAAAATGTTTTTCTTGAGAAACGCTATCAATAATAAATCCAAAACCTTTTGAAGTATCAAAAAATGAAACTTTTCCTTCTTTAGCTACTTCCGCTTCAACTACTCTATCCTCTTTCTTTGGAATTCCAATTTCTATACTAGAGGCATCAACTTTAATTTTTTTGTCTGGATCTGGTGGTGTATCTGTAAGTTGTCCAAATTCATCAACATATACAAACATATTCTCCTGTGCATTAGATTTACGCTCCTCTTTTCTAAGTAGTTTGTCTTGTTTTTTCTTTAAACGTTTTTTTTCTCTTTCTTTTTTACCAAAGGTTTCTTGTGATCCAGCCATTAATTACTAAAGTTAATTTTTTAAAAGTTAATCTGTTATTTCCTAAACAGTTAAGGTTGTGTTTTTTTTAATAAACTGTATTCTTTTTATTCCTTTTTAATAAAACCAATTATTAATTTATAGAAACAACTAGTTTACAGCTCCTTACAAAAGTACTAAAACTTTTGCAAATATATAATTTCCTTTTTAATTGCAATCACTCTTTAACGCAAATTAATTGTTTTAAATGTTTTAAATTATGCCCCCCCTCACATAAACAACTCTCAACAACACACCTATCAAACACACAACCAACACATTACACCATTAATACTTCGTTATTTTTTTATCTTTAAGTTGGTATTAACAAAAAGTTAAATTGATCACCCGCTTTTTTTTGAGCCAAAATTGATATCGATTTTTCGGTTAATTGAAAAACTCTCGGATAACCTCCAGTGGTTTGGGCATCTTTCATTAATACAATTAATTGCCCTGAAGGCACTATTTGTACCGTTCCTGGAATAACAGGGCTTGTTATTATTGATTTGTTATGTACAACCACCTCTTCTTCCAGTCTATACCCCATTCTGTTGATATTCTTAGAAATGGTATATTTGGTTGAAATTAATTTTTCTTTTTCTTTAGTTGAAAACAACTCCAAATCGGGACCTCTATATACTTCTATTATGGACGTTTGATAAAATTGTCTTTTATTTTTCAGGATACCAACCTGCTCCACGTTTTTTTCTTTATTGGGATTAAATAATAGCTCATCTCCTTTTTTTAAAATACCCTTTAAAGTAATTCCATTATAAAAAGATTTACTGTTTAAAACAGTAGACGAATCAAAACCATTAATTACAGCTAAATAACATCTTGCCCCATTCACTAGCTTTCCAAATGAAAGTATATCACCAGCACACACCGAATATACTTTATAATTTGTAATTGGATTTTGATTGAGTGATGGTGAAATTTCAGCACCTGTTAAAACAAACTTTGTTGCGGCTGTAAATGCTAATTTTGGTCCCAATATTGTAATTTCTAAAACGGCATCATTCTTATCATTGTTCAACAAAGCATTACCAAAACCAGCAGAAATAGCATCCATCACGCCACTTACTGGAACGCCATAATTTCTATAACCAAAGCGTCCTAAATCCTGAATAGATGAATACAAACCCGCCTGTAAAACCTTAATCATGAATCACAAATTTATTTGGTTCGTAACTATTATTATTACAAGCCTGCTCTATAAAATAAAATTCATCCTTTAAAATGGGAATAAACTTCACTTCATCAGCTGGCCTAATAAAACAAGGAATTTCATTATTTACTTCAAACAAATTCAAAGGTGTTTTACCTATTATGTGCCACCCCCCTGGAGATGTTTGTGGGTATATGCCAGTTTGGCTACCTCCAATTCCCACCGAACCTTTTAACACATTTAATCTAGGTGTATTTCTTCGTGGAGAATGTATTTTTTTATCTAAACCACCCAAATATAAGAATCCAGGTAAAAAACCAATTCCATATACCGTATAACTAACAGCACTGTGTTTAGAAACAATTTCATTAATACTTACCCCTTTTTCTAAAGATAAAAAATTTAAATCAATTCCAAATTCTTCATTATAACAAACAGGTATTTCCCATAAAGTTCTCTTAGGTCTTAGTATTTCAACATTTTTTTTATAGGTGTTATTGAGCTTATCTGAAAAAGTTGAAAAATTAGTTACTCCCTTATTATATACAATTAATAATGAACTATATATAAAGTTATACTCTACTATTTCTTTAAAATCTTCAATTTTTGAAACAAAAAAACGAATATCATTCAATATTTCATTTGATATTTCTGGTGGCCATTCAATTAAAAGAGCTGAAGATCCAAGTTGTTTATATTGAAGCTGAAACTTATTCAAAATTTTGATGTAATTTATTCACAATTACTATGGCATTTTCAGTATCGGAATGAATGCAAAAAGTAGTTGCTTTTATAAATACTTTTTTTCCTGAAATAGTTGTTACTTTTTCAGTATTTACCATTTCTAAAATTCGTTTTTTAATAATTTCAACATCGGTTATTACAGCATCTTTTTGTGTTCGTGAAACCAAACTTAAATTGTCATTGTAATTTCTATCAGCAAAAGCTTCATATACAATTGAAAAACCTAATTCTAACGCACAAATCTCAATTTCAGAATTAAAAGGCACAAATAATTTCACCGAATTTTTATAAGGTAAAATCGCTTTTAAAAATTGCTTGGCTAACTGTTTGTTTTTGGCAACATCATTATACAAAGCACCATGAGGCTTTATATGAAACAAATTTCCACCTTGTTCAATAACTATTTTATTTAATAAATTAATTTGCGTTTGAATTGATTTTATTAATTGAGAAGGTTCAATAGCCATTGTTTTTCTCCCAAAATTTTCCACATCAGGATATGAAGGATGTGCGCCAATATTCACTTGATATTTCAAAGCCAAATTAACAACCTCCTCTATCAATTTTTCAGTTCCGGCATGACCACCACATGCTATATTGCAAAATTGAATATAGGGCATTAACTCTTTTTCATTATTAACCCCCTCCCCTACATCACAATTTAAGTTTAACCGACTCATATTATAACAATTCAAACACTTTTAAAATACTTTTTAAGCCTAAAACAATAGTTATTAAAATAATTACTATTGATATTACATTTTGATATATTTTATTTTTATAAGCTCCTAAAACATTGGTTTTATTTACAATCCACAGTAAAAATAACGCTATAAATGGAAGTAAAATTCCATTGGCTATTTGGGCAAACTTAATAATTTCAATTGGATTTATTTTAAGTGATGAAAATGAAACTCCCATTATTAATATTACCATCCAAACAACTCTAAACTTCGTATTTTTCAAGTCTGCATTCCACCCAAAACAACTATTGGCAACATATGAAGCCGCCAAAGGAGCGGTTATAGCCGAAGTAATTCCTGCAGCAAACATTCCAATTCCTAAAAAATATTTTGCCAAATTTCCGTATAAAGGCTCTAACCCTTTTGCTAAATCCATTGCATTTTTAATTTCATTTCCTTGAATAGAAGTAGCAGCAATAATCACAGCCATGGATACAAAGCCACCCAATAAAATTGAAATAAGAGTATCTCTTCGAGCTAATTTCAAGTCACTCTTTTGTTTCCACCTTTCTTTTACCAAAGAGGTGTGTAAAAATAAATTATAAGGTACAACAGTAGTCCCAATTAATCCAATAATAGTAAGTAGACTTCCATTTGGAAATGATGGTGTAAACATTCCTTTTAACACTAAATCAATTGCAGGTTTTGTAATTATAGCGGTTATTATAAATGAAAAACTCATTATTAAAACCAAAACAACCAAACTACGTTCTAATACTTTATAATTGCCTAAAAACAATAATATAAAAGCAACTACACCAATTACAATCGGATATAGATAATAAACAGAGTTCCCAAAAATAGCCGACATTCCTAGCGAAGCGCCGCTAATATTACCAGCTTCGTAAGCTGCATTTCCAATTACAATTGCCGAAAAAATTAACAAAACAGCCATTTTTCTAACCATTGGAAATTGTATTTGAGATTTAATTACTTCGGCCAATCCCTTTTGTGTAATAATTCCAATTCTAGCAGCCATTTCCTGTAAAACAACTGTTGCTATTGTAGACAATGTCATTGCCCAAAGTAATGCATAACCAAATTGAACACCTGCTATGGTGCAAAGGGTCACAGTTCCAGGACCAATAAAGGCAGCCGCAACAAGCACACCCGGTCCAATATTTTTAAACCATTTAAACATTTAATAAAGATTTAATCATTGTTATGATTTCAAAAATAACATTTTAAAGGAAACAATTAACATTGTTCTTTACAATTCGTTTTTCACTTAATTGTGTATCAATAATTATTTCACTAATTTGTACTATTCATTTTGAATATTCAAATAATTTTTAACTAACTTTTTTAATTATGTCAAAATCAATTAATCAACCAACCATGGTATTCTGGATTATAAGTGTTGTGGCATTGCTTTGGAATATTATTGGTGTATATGCCTATTTAAGTGAAGCTTATATGACCAGCGAAGTAATTGCAACCTTAACAGCATCTGAACAAATGTATTACAACAATGTTGACGCCTTGGTTACAGCAGCCTATGCAACAGCTGTTTTTTCAGGTACACTAGGAAGTTTACTTCTTTTATTTAGAAACAAAATGGCCTTCACTTTCTTTATCTTGTCTCTTATTGCCGTTTTAATTCAGGCTACCTATAATATATTTATTCAGGACTTTATGCCTGTTGCATCTGAACAAATGATTTGGTCTGCAATAATTATATTTATTGCTCTTTATTTAGTTTGGTTTTCTAAATCCGCTTCAAATAAGAAAATACTTTCTTAATTTATTTTGAATATTATTTAAAGCCTGAATAAAAACATTCAGGCTTTTTTATGCTTAAATTTTATCTTAAAACTGTCGTAACTTTGTTACTTTTGAATTAAATGAAAAAATTACTAATTATTGGTTTTGTTTGGCCCGAACCAAATTCTACAGCTGCCGGAAATCGAATACTTCAACTAATTGATTTATTTCAAAAAAAAGGCTATACCCTCACATTTGTTTCAGTTGCAGCAAAAACCAGCAATTCATTTCGTTTAGAAACATTACATATTGAAACATTTGAAATTAAAATAAATAACGTTTCATTTGACGCACTTATAAAAAAAATAAATCCCACAGTTGTAATGTTTGATCGGTATTTAACTGAAGAACAATTTGGCTGGAGAGTTTCTGAAAACTGTCCAAATGCAATAAAGATATTAGACACTGAGGATTTACACTTTTTAAGAAATGCACGTAAATCTGCTCATAAAACAAAAACTGAAATTTCTTTAAACTTTTTGATTAATGATATTACAAAACGCGAAATAGCAAGTATATATAGATGTGATTTAACGTTAATAATCTCAAAATTTGAAATCAAATTACTTGAAAAAACTTTTAAGATTGATAAAAGTATACTAGTATATGTTCCTTTTTTATTAGAAAAAATAGACGCTACAAAATTTAAAAAGTATCCTTCATTTAAAAATCGCAATCATTTTATTACTATGGGTAATTTTAAACATGAACCCAATTGGAATGCGGTTCAATACTTAAAATCAACCATTTGGCCTTTAATTAAAAAAGAATTACCCCATACAGAAATGCATATTTATGGTGCATATACCACCGAAAAAGTTTTACATTTAAACAATCCCAAACAAGGATTTTTAATAAAAGGCTGGGCAGAAAATACAGAAACTACATTTTCAAATGCTAGGGTGTGCTTG
>Ga0224504_10000229_pt1 | contig 24891 bp, 27 predicted proteins | sample SF_Oct11_sed_USG_3_FD_170160 | JGI IMG/M metagenome (GOLD analysis project Ga0224504, IMG submission 170160) | Sediment microbial communities from San Francisco Bay, California, United States - SF_Oct11_sed_USGS_24 | ecosystem: Environmental > Aquatic > Marine > Sediment | place: USA...
ACGTGACTGTCGCACGGACCCGGACTAATCCCTGGTTGCCAGATCGATACCGGCCATGGCAACATTCGCCATCAGCTTTATCTCATCGGCGTTGATGACGTAAGGGGGCATGAAGTAAACAACATTTCCTATTGGACGCAGTAAAATTCCCTGGGCCATTGCATATTGGTACACCTGCATACCACGCCGTTGTTTCCAGTCGTATTGAATCATTGGCTCACGCTGTGCCACCATCTCTAACGCCAGTATCATACCCGTTTGCCGGATATCACCCACATGGGCATGATCGCGCATGGGTGAAACTGCTTCGAGCATCTGTGCGGCCAACAGGCGATTGTCAGCCAGCACATCGCGCTGTTCGAAAAGCTCCATGGTTGCCAAAGCCGCTGCACAGGCCAGTGCATTGCCGGTATAGCTGTGCGAATGCAAAAAACCTCTCAGTGTTGTGTACTCATCATAAAATGCTTCATAAACCTTCTGACTGGTCATCACGGCTGACATCGGCAAATAACCACCCGTTAACCCCTTGGAAAGACACATGAAATCCGGTGCTATACCACCCTGCTCACAAGCAAACATTCTGCCGGTTCTACCAAAACCCACGGCAATCTCATCCGCGATCAAATGGACACGGAATTCGTCACACAATGCGCGCAAGCCAGTCAGATAGGATGGCGGATACATACGCATGCCGCCGGCGCACTGAACCAGGGGTTCGATAATGACCGCAGATATTTCGCCTTCATGGTTCGCAAATATTTCACGCATATCAGCCAGTCTTTCAGCGGCATGCGCATCCCATTGCTCCGGAGGCAATGCAAAACAATCCGGACTGGGTGCAACAAGTGGCTCCATCAGCAAAGGTTCGTAGGCCGCCTTGAAAAGGCCGGCATCTCCCACACTCAAGGCACCCAGCGTGTCGCCGTGATAACTGTTGGACAAGGTCACAAAACGCACCCGGCCTTCTTCACCGATATTTCGCCAATAGTGGAAGCTCATTTTCAGTGATATTTCGACAGCGGAAGAACCGCTATCCGCAAAAAACACCCGTTCTAGTCCTGGCGGCGTGATCTCAACCAGTTTTTCCGCCAGACGCACTGCTGGTTCATGGGTAACCCCTGCCAGGATGACGTGTTCAAGACAGTTGGCCTGCTCACTGACCGCAGCACTGATATGCGGGTTGGCGTGCCCAAACAGGTTAACCCACCAGGAACTGATGGCATCGATATAGCGTTTACCTTCCATATCTTCGAGCCAGACACCCTGACCACTTTTGACCGGCAGCAATTGCAGCCACTCGTGATCTTTCATCTGTGTCGTTGGATGCCAGAGCACATTGAGATCACGCTTACGGATTTCTTCATTCTTACCCAAATCTGTATTCCTTTTCAGTACGGAGCAATGTCATGAGTCTGGTATCATGGGCAGTCGTGGTCCGCCATGCAAGTCGCATGGGAGGTCATTTCAAAATTTTTAACCCAACGCTTAAACGACAACCAATTCACTTCGAAAACACTATGACCGAAACACAGATGAAAGAATTCCTGGCGGTGGCCTTACAGGCTGCAAAAAGCGCGCGCAAACTGATCCTGTCTTACTACAATGGCGAGTTTGATATTGAAATCAAATCCGACCAGACTCCGGTCACGGTTGCCGACCGCGGTGCCGAACAGGTCATCCGCAAAACCATTCAGGGTGCTTTTCCGGACCATGGTATTTTTGGTGAAGAATACGGCGCAGAAAACAAGGACACAGAGTACCTATGGCTGGTCGATCCTATCGACGGAACCAAGAGTTTTGTGAAACGTTACGGCATGTTCTCAACCCAGATTGCATTGATGCACAATGGTGAACTGATACTCGGTGTTTCCTGTGCCCCGGCGATGGATGAACTGGTCTGGGCAACACGCGGCGGTGGTGCCTTCAACACTAAGGGCCCACTGAATATAAGTGACGTAGATACCATCAACCAGGCAAGCATATCCACCGGCAATATCCAGAGCCTTGCTGCAAGCAAGCAATGGACAGCACTTGGTCGAATACTCGCAAACACCAACCGTACACGCGGATATGGTGACTATTATCACTACCACCGGCTGGCGGCCGGACAACTGGATGCGGTTATCGAATCTGATGTCAATATTCTCGACATCGCAGCGCTTTACGTTATCGTCACCGAAGCCGGGGGCCTGTTTACCGATCTCGACGGCCGCGCTCCCAACCTGGATACATGCTCTGTACTGGCGGCAACCCCGGGCCTTCATACCGCCTTGTCAGACGAGTTGAACCAGGTCTGACCCGTATGGCGAAGCTGCCCAAGGTTCACGCGAGGCGGAAGCATGATGCCGGCAAACTATTCAAAATCGAAAAAGTCGATCTTGAATTCAGTAACGGTGTAAAGCGCACCTATGAGCGGCTCCTGTCTCATGGCCTGGGTGCGGTGATTGTGGTGGCAATGCGTGATGCTGATACGGTTTTACTGGTCAATGAATACGCAACCGGCTTGCACCATTATGAACTGGGACTGGTCAAAGGCCGGCTCGAGCCGGGTGAAACCGTCCTCGAAGGCGCTCAAAGAGAACTTAAAGAAGAAATCGGATATGGGGCACATGACCTGCTAGAGTTGACTGCGTTGAGCCTGGCACCAGGCTATATGACACACATCACACACGTGGTGCTGGCCAGAAACCTTTATCCTGAAAAACTGCAAGGGGACGAGCCCGAGGAACTGGAGATCGTACCCTGGCCATTGTCTGATCTCCACACACTGGTACAAAGACCAGACTGCACCGAGGGACGCAGCATCGCTGCGCTCTACATCGCCAGAGACTACATGCTTAAGGAAAAAGAATAATGTCAGAGTTTAACCCAGGGATTGTCCTTGAACAGCTGGTAGACATCAGCCGGCGTGCGGGTTTAGCTATCCTGGAATGGTACGACGGTGATATGGGCATCACACAGAAGTCCGATGACTCACCGCTGACAAAAGCCGATCTCGCCAGCCATGAACTGATTCAGGCAGAGCTCTCAAACCGTTGGCCAGAGATTCCGGTTTTGTCGGAAGAATCTGCAGATATCCCGTGGGAAACCCGCCGGAACTGGACACAATACTGGCTGGTTGACCCGCTCGACGGCACCAAGGAATTCATTAACCGTAATGGAGAATTTACGGTCAATATCGCCCTGATACGCGATCACCGGCCTGTTATGGGTATCGTGCATGTGCCTGTGACTGACACAAGCTATTACGGCGCTTATGATTTTGGCGCCTGGCGCCAACAAGGCACAACCGAGGCGCAGCCTATTCAGACCAGGCGCCCCGCTGCACAAACGGCAGTCATCGTTGGAAGCCGTTCACACGCCAATCCTGAACTCGTGAACCAGTTGCAACAGCTTGGCGAGCATGAACTGGTCAGTATGGGTAGTTCACTTAAGTTTTGTCGTATTGCGGAAGGTCTCGCTGACTTTTATCCGCGCACAGGCCCGACCTGTGAGTGGGATACAGCTGCTGCGCAAGCCGTGGTCGAGGCAGCAGGTGGCCAGGTTGTAAAAATAAATGGTTCCGCATTGAGCTATAACACCAAGGAAGTCTATTTAAATCCCTATTTTTTTGTTTTTGGTGACCCGGCAAAGGAATGGCTGCGACCATTTCAGAATTTGGATTGAACCTGCGATTTGAAATTCTCCAGACCAGCATTTAAAGAATAAGCACTAAAAAATAGCCGGCGTGATTGGTGAAAATGCTGCCGCGCTTCCTTACAAAGCAGTAGATCAGTCCTTTCCTTACGCTTAGGGGGGGACAGCGATAACCAGTGTTTCCGTCACCGGATGGAAAGGACTTGTTAATAAATTACCACTTGAAGCAGGGCAAATCTGTTACAGAATGTTAAATAAAAATGTGCGTCAACTTGACGCAGGCGCTCTGTAGGAGTATAAAATGCGCAACCATCCTGTTGGGGCTTGCCAAATAACTATAACGATTGACAAAACCAATAATAGAACACAGGAATGTAAGCGGCTTAGGCCGCTTTTTTCTTGCCTGAGGAACCCCTGATTGTTTATGAACTACCCCAATCTTCCCAAGTGGCAACTTATCGCTGTACCTGCCGTAAGCATTGCCCTGGCTATTTTCTATTTTGGAAAATATTACGTAGTCGATGAATTGATCTATGCCAACTACCAGATAGAGGCATTGCAAGGGGACCTGCAAGTCGCACTTGACCAGCTTGCTGCGGAGCGGTCACGTTCGACGGTCGCCGAACGTGAAGCCGATGTGGTACGGCGCGCCAATGCGCTGTTACGGGCGTCCGAGCGAAAGCGTCAGGATGAAATTTCCGGCTTACAGGCTGACCTGGAGTTTTACCGCCGGCTTGGAGGCGCCAATGGTTCACAGGCCCCATTGAGCGTTCACCACATTGAACTACAGGCAACACAATCTCCACGGGTTTACCGTATCATTTTCAGCCTGACACAGAACCTGCGCTGGGCTGCGGAAATTTCAGGGCAAATTCAACTGGGTATCGATGGTATTCGTAACGGTGCTGCCGAGTACCTCACCAATGAGCAACTACTGGCTGAATCCGTCGAACCTTTGAATTTCAAGTTCAAGCACTTTCAACAACTGGAGCGTCTGATCACACTGCCAGAAGGTTTCGAAGCAAGCCGGCTAACCGTACAACTCAAGTCCAGCAGTCTTAGAACACCCGTGGAGCAGTCCGTGGAGTGGCAGGATCTTTTTACGCAAGTAATAGCTGATCCTCCTGCAGACGAAATACCGGAATCATAGTGCCAGTGTCAAGGTATAACGATTGAAAAAGCCAGTCCGAACCGCCATAGTTAATGCACCGATGGATAAATAGCAAACCGCATGCAAAACCAGATACCAACAGACCTCATCAAGTTTACCGATGCCGCTGCCAGGAAAGTGATGGAACTCATCATGGAGGAGCACAATCCGGAGCTCAAACTGCGTGTTTACATCTCCGGTGGTGGTTGCTCCGGCTTTCAGTATGGCTTCACTTTTGATGAGAATGGCGAAGACGACGATATCGCAATCACTAACGAAGGTGTAACGCTTCTTGTTGATCCCCTGAGCTATCAGTACCTGATGGGCGCTGAAGTGGATTACAGTGAAAATTTACAAGGTGCACAGTTTGTCATCCGCAATCCCAATGCTGCTACAACCTGTGGTTGCGGCTCTTCTTTTTCTATTTGAAACCAATGAACACAGCCAGTACAGACCACCTGGCACGTTCGAGACGAAATCAATTTACCTCTGTTCGCCTCAACCGGGAGGTCGAGTTTCGTGATGATGCGCAGTGGGTAGCCAAGACACTCATCGATTCAAACACACGGCTGGTACCACTTTGGCGTAGCCGAAGTCTGTTGGAACGTAATACCGAAGGCACCCTTTCAGTTTACCTGTCGCCGGCTGAACTCACTGAACCGGATCGAATCCAGCCACCGACGTTACTGGGTAACGATGGCAAACATCAGTATTTTGCTGCATCGGTTACAGATTCGCAGAAAGATGCCATCCTTGCGAAACTCCCAAACGCAGAATTCGCTGATCTGCGCAGGGCCTCTATCGATATGGCGGCCAAACACGCCGGTATACTGGCCTATGCCAAGGCACTGCATTACTGGCAATACCGCCATGCATTCTGTGGTATCTGCGGTAGCCCCAACCTGTTGCGTTCAGCGGGTCACAGAATGGTATGCAGCAATGAGGAATGTGCACGCGAATCTTTCCCACGAATTGATCCGGCCATCATCGTACTGGTAACCCACGGGGATTCCTGCCTGTTGGGCCGAAATGCCAAGTGGCGTCCCAAACATTTCTCCACCCTGGCAGGCTTCGTTGAGCCGGGTGAAAGTCTGGAGGATGCGGTCGTTCGAGAAGTTTACGAAGAAGTCCAGGTGAATTTGAATGATATCCGGTATGTCTCTTCACAGCCCTGGCCTTTTCCTGCCTCTGCCATGTGCGGTTTCTATGCGGAGGCGGTTGACAAGAACAGCGGCAGTAGCGAAGAAGTCGATGAAGCGCGGTGGTTTACGGTGGAATCCCTGATTCAGGCCGTCATCGCCGATGAAGTCCGCCTCTCACCACCGGTTTCTATTGCATTCAGGTTGCTGGCCGACTGGTTTCGAAACAATGGCGGCGGAAACCTGGAAGAACTGGTCCGTCGGCAGCGTCAATGAATGTTTCAGCACCAACCTGTTAGAATAAAGGCTTAAGTCCATTGGTTTCTGTTAGCGGCAAGTACAGACTTTAAAAAGGCTAGGGTCAATGACCATTATCTCGATACTGATTGCATTCATACTTTGCCACTTTGTGCGCGAAATGCGCCATTTGCGCCGTTTTGAGTGGATCAGCTGGTATACCAATTTCTGCAACGACAAATTTAAGAAGTTGCCGGGCTGGTCAGGCCCCACTGGTTTTCTGCTATTTATCGGCCTTCCGCTTGTCGCTGCCTACTTCATTAACTACGTTTTTTCTTCTGTTTTTGGTCAGCTTGGCGAATTCATTGTTGCCATCGCCATTCTGATTTACACCTTTGGCCCACGCGACCTCGATATTGATGTACGCAGGGTTTTCACCCGGGACGATGACGAACAACAAAAGGAGGCCCTGGAGGCATTGCTGGATGGACCGGTACCTGAAGATGAGGAAGCCTGTCAAAATACTGCAATAGATGCAGTATTTCGCAAAGCACTGAAGCGCTGGTTCGGTATTATTTTCTGGTTTGCTGTTCTTGGTATTTACGGCGCCGTGCTTTACCGGGTAGCAGTTTGGCTCAGTGGCGAAGACTTTGAACTTCTTGATGAGCAAAAAGACCTGATGACACGTCTGGCCAAAATCATGGAATGGCCTGTTGCCCAGTTAATGACGCTTTCTCTCGCCATCGCGACAGATTTTGATTCTGTTTATCGCGCATGGAAAAAATACCATAACGAGCGCGGCCATGGTTTGTTTGAGGGAAATAACGAATTCATGCTCACCAGCGCCCGTACCATTGTGAAAACCGGCCACGCGGAAAAAGATGGTTATGCAGACCAATTGACAGGTCCGATGGCAAGTATCAAGTTATCCATGGACCTTGTCTGGCGATCTCTCGGCGTCTGGGCCACGGTACTTGCAATACTATTGCTGGTAAACGTGATCGCATGAGCAAACGCTCGGTCCGGGCTGATATCGGCCGGATTTTATTCACCCTGGCCATTTTTTTCGGACTGGGTACAGCACAGGTGTCCAGTGCAGAGATACGTTTATTGCAGGCCAACGGTGAAATTCTCACTCTACCCAAACCGGCCGCTCGCATTATTACCCTGGCGCCCAACCTTGCCGAGATGGTATTTGCCGCCGGTGCCGGACAGCAGCTCAAAGCAGTCGTCGAATATAGTAATTTTCCCGCGCAGGTTGCTCAAATACCGCGTGTTGGTGATGCATTCCGTATAGACCTTGAGCGCATCATTGAATTGAACCCTGACCTTGTCATTGCCTGGAAGTCAGGCAATCCTCAAACAGCACTGCTAAAGCTCAAGCAACTCGGTATCACGGTTTGGCAAATTGAAATTACCCGACCGGAAGAAATTGCCGACTCAGTGGAGAATATTTCCCGTGCCGCCGGCACCCAATCCACTGGTGAAGCCAAGGCGCTGCAATTACGCAAAATGCTCACCCGTCTAAAGCGGGAAAATACAGACAAAACCCAGGTGGGTTACTTCTACCAGATAGCCCCCCGACCCCTATACACTGTCAACGGTCAACACATAATCAGCCACAGCCTGGCAGTATGCGGTGGTCACAATGTTTTTTCCGATCTGCCGGCACTGGCACCACAAATCAGCCGTGAATCGGTCATCATCGCAGATCCTCAAGTGATGTTTGCCCCGGAGACTACTGGTGAACCTCCGGCACTGGTCGCCTGGCAGGAGTGGCCGCAATTACAGGCTGTTCAAAACGAAACCATGTTATACCTGCCGGCTGACGAAATCAGCCAGGCAACACCCCGGTTACTGGACAGCATCGAATTAGCCTGTAAGCTTCTTGATGAAACACGTTTGACGCTCAAACAGGTACAAGAAAAATGACAACAAGTATTATTACTTCTCCCGTTGGAGTCATGACCGTTCTCATTGCCGTCGTAACATTCTGGTTCTGGCTTGAACGTAGTACGCGCTGGAAGATATTTGAATTTCTACCGCCATTGGTATTTATCTATGCCTCTCCCGTGTTGCTATCGAACTCGGGAGTCATTCCATTTGAAAGTACGGCCTATGATTTTCTACGTCATTACGGTCTTCCGATATTCATCGTACTCATGCTCATCAAGGTGGATGTGGTCAGTGCCGTGCGCATCATGGGCAAGGGTGTTTTCGTGATGTTACTGGGTAGCATAGGTGTGGTTTTCGGTGGGGTTATGGCCTACAAATTGGGGCAGGTATTGAGCTTTGGCGATTACTTCCCATTGGCACCGGATAGCTGGCGCGCTTTTGGAACGCTGGCCGGAAGTTGGATTGGTGGTACCGGTAATATGACAGCTGCGTATGCAGGTCTGGAGGGCGCCCCGGCTGACCTGACGATGGCCGCAGCCGCTGACCAGATGGTCTACCTGATCTGGTTGCCCATACTGCTGGGCAGCAAATCATTCGCTGACAGATTCAATCGTTGGGCAAGAGTGCCGCACGGACGGCTGGAGGCAATGGAAACTGCTGCGGCAAATTTCAAAAGCACCGAACACCCGCCTACCATGACCAGTTTGCTATACCTCGGCTTAATTGCAGTCGGATTCACCTGGATTTCCCTGGCCTTGTCAGAGGTATTGCCACCCGTGGCTATCGGTGGGGCAACTGTTATTACCGCAGGAACCTGGCTGATATTATTGGTCACCACAATGGCGCTACTGGCTTCCGTTACACCGGCACGCAAACTGCCGGCGGCACAACCCATTGCCATGGCCATCATTTATATTTATGTGGCAAGAGTGGGTGCCACCATGGATCTGAGTGTTGTGGACTGGGATAAGATGATCGGCTTTATCGCAATGGCCTATGTCTGGATCATGATTCACGGCATGTTCATTCTTACCGGGGCATGGATTTTCCGTGTTGATATTCACACGGTGGCGATCGCATCTGCAGCCAATATTGGTGGGGCAGCATCAGCACCGATCGTGGCCGCACATCACCGGGAAACACTGGTACCGGCTTCCATTCTGATGGCTCTTATCGGTTATGCCGTGGGCAACTACCTGGCTATCCTGACAGGACGAATTGGACAGTTGATCGGCAGCTGACTTCCGACTCTACCAGTCATGGAAAAACGGCGAGCATGGCTATGATCATTCGGGAATAGCCCGGCTCTCTAATGGATGTGAACTGCGGTTGATTCTAAAAGATAGACCCCAAACCGCCACCATTCATATTCCATTGGAAAAAATTCAAGACCCAAAGAAATATTAACCATGCCGCCAATGGCAGCATCAGGGTAGAGGCCTCCTGCTTAATCGGTCTGAATGTCTTGATAACAATCACAACCACAAGTATCCACAGGCTGATGACTCCCAGTGACCAGCCAATACGCTCCAGGCCAAAAAACATCCATGACCAGCAAATACCCAACAATAATTGCAAGCCCCACAAACCCAGCGCGACACGTGCAAGACCCCTCATTGTGTCCCAGATCATCCATCCGGAGACCGCCATCAATACATAAAGCACAGCCCATGCTGAGGCCATTACCATGGCGGAGGGACTCCAGGAAGGCTTGAGCATGGCCTGATACCACTCACCGCCAACAAACTGACCACCCACCACCGCTGCGATAACGACCAATAATAAAAAGACTGCCAAAGATACCAATCTGTGCATGATCAATCCGTGCTGTTCAACCCAACGGCAATGCTACCCTAAACACAGGTGCAGATACACCAAATCAAGCTATTGGCAATGCCTATGGAATTGATCATAAAAAACAATTTTACCCAATAACAAAACAGGTCTATGCTTTAACATGAGCCATCCCGGTTTATCATGAATCAATGGAGGACGTAACAATGTCACTAAAAGGCAGTAAAACTGAACAAAACCTGAAAGATGCATTTGCCGGCGAGTCCCAGGCAAATAGGCGCTATCTTTACTTTGCACAAAAAGCGGATATCGAAGGCTACAACGATGTGGCAACTGTATTTCGTTCAACCGCAGAAGGTGAGACAGGTCATGCACACGGCCATCTCGAATATCTTGAAGAGACAGGAGACCCTGCAACCGGCTTACCCATTGGCCCCACGGGAGACAACCTCAAAGCAGCCATCGCGGGTGAAACACATGAGTACACGGACATGTATCCGGGTATGGCAAGTGCCGCACGCGAAGAAGGTTTTGACGAGATCGCTGACTGGTTTGAAACACTTGGCAAAGCAGAACGCTCCCACGCCAACCGTTTTCAAAAAGCACTGGATAACCTGGACTAACCACGACCGGTTAGACAGCCCCATTTGTTTGAGTTTGAAAGGGGCGCGCTTGCGCCTCTTTTTTTGTCTTGCTTAGTGTAATCCCGGAGGCACCAACGATGAACAATTCGCCAACACCGCCACGTGAAGGTAGTCTGGATGCGCCAACCCGCCATCCGCTGAACTGGAAAAAACCGGAGTTTTATAACGAGGCCGGTTTATTTGAAGAACTGGAACGTGTATACGATATATGTCACGGCTGCCGGCGCTGTGTTTCCCTGTGTGATGCTTTCCCTACCCTGTTTGACCTGGTCGATGAGTCGGAAACTTTCGAGGTCGACGGCGTCGCAAAGACAGACTACTGGAAGGTAGTTGACGAGTGCTATCTCTGTGACCTGTGCTACCAGGTCAAATGTCCCTATGTTCCACCACATGAGTGGAACATCGACTTCCCGCACCTTATGTTAAGGGCCAAGGCAATACAATTCCGGAAAGGTGAACGCAAGATCAGTCACAAGCTGATTAGCAGTACCGATATGGCAGGTAAAATTTCGAGTATTCCGGTCATCAATCAAACGGTAAATGCCGCCAAAAACAGTCCGGTCATGCGTAAAGCCGCATCCAAACTGCTGGATATCCACCCACAGGCGCATCTGCCTGATTTTCACCAGAACACACTTAGAAAAAGACTCAAAAACCACCAGGCAAGAGGTATACAGGCGCTCGAAGCCGGCCCTACACGTGGACGGGTAGCCCTTTTTGCTACCTGTTATTGTAATTTCAATGAACCAGGTATCGGTGAAGACCTCATCGCCGTTTTTGAACATAACGGTATACCGACCAAACTGACAGAAAAGGAATCATGCTGCGGTATGCCGAAGCTTGAGCAGGGCGACCTTGAGACCGTCAACAGACTCCGGCAGAAGAATATCCCGCAACTGGTCAGCTTGATAGACGACGGTTGGGATATCGTGGCCGGAGTGCCTTCCTGTGTCCTGATGTTCAAGCAGGAGTTGCCTTTGATGTTTCCTGATGATGAAGATATTTTAAAGGTCAAAAGGCATATTTTTGACCCGTTTGAATACCTGCTCCACCGTCACAAAGCCGAATTGCTGAGAACAGAATTTCAGCAGGGCCTGGGTACTGTGGCCTGGCACGTCCCCTGTCATCAACGGGTTCAAAACATTGGCCCCAAAACCAAACAGGTTCTGTCACTGATACCGGATACCGAGATCAACGCCATTGAAAGGTGTTCAGGTCATGACGGCACTTACGGAGTACGAAATGATACCTATACCAAATCCCAGAAGATTGCCCGCCCGGTCATAAGCCGCGCAAAGAAAATGGAAGCCGATTACCTGGTATCCGACTGCCCCATGGCAGCCACCCAGATTGCCGACGGGCTTGATCTGAAAAACGGTGAAACCAATCCCATGTCCCTGTTAAGAAAAGCGTACGGAATATAAATATGGCAGCACAGCTAGAACGATCTGAACTGATGAGCCTGGAGCAATACTCGCAGCAGCGAAGCGATTTCCGCAGCAAGGTGATTGCACACAAGAAACACCGGCGCGTGGGCATCGGCCCGAACTTGTTCCTGTACTTTGAAGACCGCCTGACCATTCAGTACCAGGTCCAGGAAATGCTGAGAATAGAAAAGATTTTTGAAAGCGACGGCATCGAAGAAGAGCTCTCAGCCTATAACCCCCTGATACCGGATGGCCACAACCTGAAGGCAACGGCAATGCTGGAATACCAGGATGTCGATGAGCGTAAACAGCAACTTGCCCTGCTCAGGGGTGTCGAGGACCTGGTGTGGATCCAGGTTGGCGATTTTGACCCTATCTATGCCATCTCCAACGAAGATCTCGAACGGAGCAATGCAGAGAAGACTTCTGCCGTGCATTTTATGCGGTTCGAACTGGAGCCGGATATGATTGCTGCCCTGCGAGGTGGTGCAACCCTCAAAATGGGATCAAATCACGAGTCCTACCGCTATAGCACTGATATCGAACAGCCAATACGTGAGGCCTTGTTGGCTGATTTGGACTGATATTCGTAGCGTGGGCAACTTGTTACCCACGCGTATTTCCTGAGCTGAATGCCAACGTGGTCTATCTGAAACTACTGCTATTTGATTACCCACTGAGCCGAGGGTGCGCGGTACCTTGCTTCAGGACTGTACGAGACAGGAGTCGAGTATCAAGCGCCACAGGACGTGTTTAAGCGGGTCCTGAAGCAAGGTACTGCGCGGCCTTGGCGCCGCTACAAACAACGTTTCCCAAGTTGACGCTAATGATGCGTAACTTGTTACGCACCCTATGGAAAGTACAGCAGTGCCAAGGAAGCGCATCTTTGATACCCTAATGAGATCAATGACACTCAAGGAACACCATCATGAAACGCCTGATATTCGATGAAGATCACGAAATGTTCCGCGACGGTGTCAGACGTTTCATGCAGTCTGAAATAGAACCTCATATTGAAAAATGGCGTGATGAAGGCTGTTGTGACCCGCTCGCTTTCCAGAAGGCCGGTGAACAGGGACTCCTCTGTATGTGGGCCGATGAAAAATATGGCGGTCTGGGTATTGAAGACTTCCGTTTTGAGCAGGTCCTGATCGAGGAAACCATCCGCCATGGTGATATCAGCCTGTTCCTGTCATTACATAGCCGCCTGGTCGGGCCCTATATCGGACGACTGGGCAGTGAAGAACTCAAATCGCGTTTGCTTCCCAAGTGTATCAGCGGTGAATCCATACTCGGTATCGCCATGACAGAACCCAATGCAGGTAGCGATCTTGCGGGTATCAAATCCAAGGCGAGCCGGGATGGTGATGACTGGATATTGAACGGGTCCAAGACTTATATCTCCAACGGCATCAATGGCACTGCCTTTGTCGTTGCTGCCAGGACAGTTCCGGACAAACCACACGGCATCGGTCTGTTTGTCGTCGAAAGCGATATGGAAGGATTCAGTCGTGGCCGTAACCTGAAAAAAATGGGGCTCAAAGCCCAGGATACTGCTGAGTTGTTTTTCGAAAACGTGCGGGTGCCCGCCGAAAACGTATTGGGAGACCCGGAAAAAGGTTTTTATAGCCTCATGCATCATCTTGCCGAAGAACGCCTGATCAGTGCCTGCCAGGAAGTCGCCCATGCACAGGTCGCCTTTGATATCACCATGGAATACATACTTGAGCGCAAGGCCTTTGGAAAACCGATAGGCGCCTTTCAAAACAGCCGCTTCAAGATGGCCGAGATGCGAACATCGCTTGATATTCTGCAAACCTTTATTGACCAGTGCGTACTGTTACACAACCAGGGTGAACTGAGCGCGGAACTGGCTGCTGAGGCCAAGCTGAATGCCAGTGAACTTGAATCTACAGTGATGGACAACTGCGTCCAGCTTCACGGTGGCTCGGGTTACATGAGCGAATACCGAATCTCGCATATGTTTACCGATGCCCGCGTATCACGTATCTATGCCGGTAGCTCGGAAATCATGAAGGAAATCATCGCCCGCAGTATCGGTCTCGATGAACGTAAGCTGTCAGGTTGAGAGGCTGTTCATACCCGAAGAACCGGCCAACTTTAAAGAAGCCCGACCAACAGGGCCAGGCCGACCCCGAAAAGCAACACACCAACCAGTGTCTGAACACTGGTCATGGTGACTTTATGCAGATAGCGCTTACCCAATAAAACACCACAAAACGCAGAAACGGCCCCGGTCAATACCAATGGCCATCCGCTGAACTCGCTGATATGGCCGCCGGCGGCGGTAAACAGTGCCACATATACCGAGATACGGGTCAAATCGACAAGAAAACCAATGACTGCATTGCTGCCGACAAATCGCTCTGTTGTTAAACCGGACTTGGCAAGGAAGGCAGATCTTAATGCGCCCTGGTGTCCCGATAGACCTCCGAAAAATCCTGACAGTACACCACCCAATGACAGGTAACGCCGCTCAAACTTCATCGATCTAAAACGCGGCAGCAACTCAAACAATGCAAAACCGATCATCATCAGACCAATGATTAACTTCACAGGTGTGATTCTGAAAAGAGGGATTTCATTCACCTCGATGGTAAGAGCTGATTCGGATTGCGCGAACCAGCCAAGAGCCAGGGCACCGAAAACCGCCGCCGCAATTGCGGGTAGACCGAATTTCAATACCACTTCGCGGTCCGCATGGCGGCCCAGTAGTGATACCTTGAACACATTATTGGCCCCGTGTACGAGTGCCGTGGCAACCACGGCCATTTCTACCGGAAAAAACAGGGCAAAAACCGGCAGCATCAGTGTTCCCAGGCCAAAACCTGAATACATGGTCAGCCCGGCAGCCATTAAAGCAGTCAACGAAACGATGAGATAGGCGGTCATGGGTTCAGTTCGCCCACAATCGAAAAAGATGATGCAATTTCACGAAGGAACAAGCCGGTCAGGATTTTTAGGGTAAAACTCATCTTTTTTTTGCATTCCAGGAAAGAGTCAGGGCTTGAATATGTACGGAATTCCATCGACGAAGTATAAGTGAGCAACTTCAGGAATACAGCATGGAATGGCCAGACCCGCTCAATCCTGCGCACCTGCTCTCATCTGAATGACCTCAATTTCCTCCGTAAGTCGCCGTGGGATCGTGGGGTCTTTAAATGCCTCGAGTAGCCAGTTTTCTGAATGGCTGATTTTTGTTTTCATATCATCCGCCATTGTTAAAGTAGATTCGGCCATGGCGGAATCTCCAAGCTTTGAATAGGTAGCGGCCAGGAACTGTAACTGGCCGGGACCGATGGGTCCGCCGCGCTCCTGGTTTCTTAACAAACTGCTCAATGCCTCGTCATAACGCCCGGAAAGAAATTGTATTAACCCCAGGATATTCAGATAAGGTGTTCGGGCATTTAGAGGGTCAAGCCTCAAAGCACGATTAGCAAAGTGCATTCCGCTCTCCAAATCACCGCCGAGGGCAAGAATAATTCCGTGATAAACCGTGACGTAGGGGTCACTTGGTTGTATCTCGATGGCTTGCGATGACATGGCAAGTGCTTCTTCAAAATTCCGCTCTGAAAGATGAATAAAAGCCAGTGCACTATAGGTGAGTCCAAAAACGGGGTCGATCTTGCGGGCCTTTGAGGCGAGGCTCATCGCTGATTCCCGGTCCGCATCATGGTGCTGACTGTGCCCGAAAAAGACCATAAATGACTTGATATAGGCGCTTCCGGCAAAACCACCCGCAAATCCTGGATCCATTTCAGACACCTGTTCAAACGCCTGCAACGCCAATTCCAGTCGGGCGGGGTCACTGGGCGGGTTAGCCAGGTTCATAGCCTGCTTGTACAAAAACCAGGCCTGTTTATTGCTTGTATAACGCTGACCGAACCTGTTCGCCTTCTTTTCAGGCAGGTTAATGGAAAGACTTGAAACCACCTTACGAGCGAGTTCTTCCTGCAGGGTTGCTACATCTCCTGTCTGACTTTCAAATCGCTCGGCCCAAAGCTGTCGCCCCGACTCAGTATCACCCAGTCGGGCCGTGACCCTGAGGTTCGGTGTAAGCTGCCGCACGCTCCCTTCCAAAACATACCCAACACCCAACTGTAGACCCACTTTCTGGGGACTCAGTTGCATTCCTTTGTATTGCATGACTGAGGAGATGGAAATCACATTCATTTCAGACACACCTCCAAGGTTGATCACGATATCCTCGGTTAGTCCGGTGGAAAACGAGTCTCCATCGGATTGACCTGTCATATTCTCAAATGGTATGACCGCGATTGCGGGACGATTATCCGGAAGAACGATCAGTTTGCCTGGTGCATCACGGTCCTTTAGCCAGAACAGGGAAACCACCAGGGCTATCAAAGCGAAAGTTGCAACCCAGGCAAAAGGGCGCTGGAATAGTGGTTTCCCGCTTGCTAACGAACCCTGGTTTATCCGTGCCGGGCGAATGCTCTCATTCCCGGTAAATAACACCGAGTAACCACCCTTGGGCATGCTGATCCGGATGGGATCATCTTTACCTTCATTCTCGTAATAATCCTTTAACCTTCGCCGTAGGCGCCCTGCCTCTACCCGCACAACCGTAGTTGTCTGGGCATCAGATGGATCATCCTTCTCAAAAACCTCACAGGCAATGATGAAACCTTTCAGCCGGTCACCTCTTCCTTCCATGGTTTCACGTACAGAATAATCAAGGAATTTTTTAAGCCGGAAGACTTCCGCAAAAGTATCACTGGCGAGCACCCGTGCCAGCGCGTCCAATAACTGCTCATTGTTTGTCGGTTCAGGGGAAATTTCGAGTTCGTTTTTGGTCATGCCGGATACACGGGTGGCTTCCTGAAGTGAGGATCAATAATAACAGTATTAATTCGCCCTTTGTGCAGTGGAGCAGATGTTAGTAACGGTGAGTGACTTACAAGGTAACTTCCCCGGGGCTATTGTTTACGAGGTTTAACAGGTACTGATGCCGTGGTTCCTCACTTGGTTCAAAAATCGTTGATTGACCGCTTTCCACATCTGCGGCATGACATTCACGCTTTAGCGGAATCAGATCCGGTCTTCCAACAGTTGGTTGACGATTACGTACTGCTAACCCGGTCAATTAAGAACATTGAAGCTGAAATGGGTGCAGAACTGGAGGAAATGATGAGCCTTAAAACCTTGCTGGAAGTCGAAGCCCTGGAGATCTTGTCCCGGGCCAATTGCAGACAATGAAACAGAAGCCTGCTTTGTGATGATGTGGCGCTTCTCAGTATTAGTTGATTGGAGACAGGTATGAGCCAGGACCAGGAAACAAAAATTGTCACTGATGAATCAGTGCCGCCACCCGAACACCATGAAGCAGGTTTGAATGACAATGGCACTATTCTTGATGATCGGGGTCGTCGTACTTTTCTGAAACGTGCTGCCCTCGGCGGTGGTGGGGCCTTGCTGGCAGGTGCAGGTTCATATGCTTTCGTTAAAAGCGAATTGAAGGGCGAACCTGTCAGTGATTACCCTATGATCGATGAAGCGATTTTCAAACCCAAGGATCAACGCGATACCATTCTGACCTTTATTCACAATGAGGCTCTGGGCAAAAAGCATCCTGAGCGGAATATCCAATACAACAAACTGCAAAACAAGAACTTCAACATGCACACAGGTTTCGCAGATATGTACGGATTGCCCTGGGACAACAGCAAACCGGGTTACACGCAACTGGATCGGGCGTTGCAACAGGCCGGTTGGGAACCACTGGTTGTAGCCGGTAGCCGTTATGTGGCCAATCTGCAGCCCGATACACCACTTCATGCCTGGGATCAGTCGGCTGTGGTGGATGAACAGTTCCAGTTTGAAAGCGAGAAACACGCAGGTGACGCAATCAAGAGTGCGGCACGGGTATTTGGTGCCGTAAAGTGCGGTATCGCCCGGCGCGACAAGCGCTGGGATTACGATCCACTGTACGATCTAGAGAACAGCAAAGAGTTAAGCTGGGAAAAAGATTTTCCCTTTGTTCCCAAGACCGTGATCGTCATGCTGGTGCCAATGGATTATGACGCGATGGCAACCGCCCCGGCATGGACCGCAGACGGCACTGCTGCCGACGGCTACACCAAAAGCTCGGTACTCGCGAACCAGATGACCAAATTCCTGCATGGTCTCGGCTATCAAGCGGTGGGTGCAGGTAATGATCTTGGCAGCAGCGTACCCTACGCGATCATGGCCGGCCTTGGCGAGGGCGGCCGAAATGGCGCCCTGCTATCACCCGGCATCGGTCCACGACACAGAATCTGCAAGGTCTATACGGATTTCGAATTTGTAGAATACGATCAGCCACACACCTGGGGAATCACCGATTTTTGTCTCAGTTGCGGCAAGTGCGCTGATGCCTGCCCTCCGGGTGCCATTCCCAAGATGGAGTCAGAGAACGGTGGTTATGGCTTCGAACCCAACTACGAATTTTCCGACGAGCCCGGCTACACCTGGAACAATCACCACGGCATCAAGAAGTTCTACAGCGATGCGAAGAAGTGCTACAACTTCTGGGTTGAGAACGGCAGCGCCTGTGGCGCCTGCATTGCCAGTTGCACGTTCAATGAACCGGATATGTGGCACCATGTTTTTATCATGGGTATTACGCCTAAGACGCCCGGATTTTTACATGCCTGGATGGCCGAGCTTCATCCGAAGTTTGGTTATGGAAGCACCGGCGATCCCAAGAAAGCAGAGAAATTCTGGAAGACCGGTGAGGGTATGCGAACCAACACCGAGATGAAGAATAATATCGGCACATCGAATAAGAGTTAGAGAGGTACCAAAATGGAACTTATGCAATGGTTTTTTATGGGTGTCCTGTTCACGATTGGCGTTTTCGGCCTGTCCTATCTGTCCTTGAAGGTCAAGCTTAAGTGGTACACCTGGGCCTGCCTGATTACCGGGATTATTGCGATTCTATTTGGAATTGGCTGGGCCGGTGGTTCTTTTCTGGAAGGCGTCGCCCAGTCAGGTGCTATGGGCCTGATAATTTTCAGCGGTGGCGGCCTCATTCTGCTGCTACTCACCTGGCGTTACCTGGTAGCACCTGAATTAGAGCCGGAGGGCTCCTGATTCCTGTCAGCCGAAAATGGTAGAACCATGTGACTGATCTCATCAACATCAATCCGCCTTCCGGTGAGTTGCCGGTAGAGGACTCAAAAGACTTTCCCTGGCGCAGGGTCATTGAAGGGATTGCGTGGGTATTGCTTGTTGGGGCGTTTATTGTTGGGCAAATAGCAAGCAAGCCGGACTATGACAACATGCTCAGGCAGGCGATGCCTGGCAAAGTGTTAATCCTCTCGGATACCAATGACAGTCTGCCGGTTGTTTACCGGGTAGAAGGTAGCGAGGATGTTGTCATCATGGCCGAAGGTGAGGCTTATGGTGGTCCATTGGTCGTGGGTGTCCGCGCACGGCGCAGTGAAGACGGCGGTCGCCTGGCTGAAGTGCTGATGCTATCGCATAAAGAAACGCCAGCATTTATGCAGCGCTTGCTGCGTGGTCATTTTTTCCGGCAGTTTGGTGGCAAGAATGTTTCTGATGATTTTATCGTGGATGAGGATATCGATTCGGTTTCGGGTGCCACCGTATCGGCAAAAGGCTTCACAACAGCGGTGCGGAATGCAGTCCATCTTGGTGCAGTTAACCACCTCGGTCTCGACAGGACATGGCAACAACCGTCCTGGTCTCCTGGTGTAAATGAAGGGGTGCTGCTGGTACTTTTTATACTCGCTTTCACTGCAGGGTACCGGAAAGACAAGTTTGCAAAAATTGCAAAATATATTGTCATGATTGGTGCCCTGGTTTTTATTGGTTTCTACGCCAATATTTCACTCAGCCTGTCAAACATCGCTGGAATTTTCATGGGCTATATTCCCAGCCCGGTTGAACATCCCATGTGGTGGATCATGATACTTGGTGTGTTGGGCAGCATCGCATTTCTAGGGCGTAATATTTATTGTCAGCAACTTTGTCCATTCATGGTGGTGCAGGATCTGGCGCAGAAAATAAGTGGTGTTAAATTACGGATTGACAGTCGATTCCAGAAAAAAGCTCGGACGCTAATTTTTTCATTGAGCTGGGTTGCCTTGATGCTAATTTTCCTGTCTGCCCATCCTGCAATGGGATCATACGAGCCTTTCGCCATGATGTTTTCACTCGAAGGTCTTGGAATTCAATGGTATATCCTGCCGGCCGCTCTGCTGGGCTCATTTTTTGTACCACGATTTTGGTGCCGCCTGTTTTGCCCTGTCGGGTTATACCTTAATGAAGTGGTTCGTTTACGTCGCCGGGTTCGCATGTGGTTTGCAAAGAACAACTCCGGGGGAGGATGAAAAGATGGCTAGGAAGAGAAAAGACAAACCCTGGCACCTGAAAATTACCTGGACCCTTTCAATCGTGATGTTGTTGCTGATTTTTGGTTTCTTTTTCCAGTCTTTTCAGGAAGTGCGAAAGATTGCCCCGGTGCAGGTTGCAGTGGAACGGGTGAGCGGATCAACGGCGCAGACGAACCCCTATAAGACTGACCCGGATTGAAGGTGACGCATTCACCGTTATAATTAACTAGGAACATCTGAATATTATGGAACAATCAAAAAAAGACGCGGGTACCATCGCTGCACTGATGATCAGGCTGAAGGAAACCCGTCTGCCCCGGGCAAAGCTGCTGCTGGATAAGGTCAATGGCGGTGATCAGCTCAGCGATAGTGACATCCGTTTCCTCAAGAGAGTGTATGAAGACAGCAGGAGCAACCATGCATTGGTCACTCGTAATCCTGAGTATCACGGCCTGATCACCCAATTCATCGATTTGTACACGGAAATCACTACCAAGGGCCTGGAAAACGAAAGATCTCAGTGAGAATTTTCATTTGAATCAAGCTATGCATACAAAATGGTAATAAAGAGCTAACCACTTATTAAATGAGGCAAGAAAATGCTTGAATACGTCGCTTTAGGAATATTGATCACAATGGTGATATTTGTGGTCTACCTGGTCATTTATATTCATGACATCCCTTATGAGATTGCGGTGAAACGCGGTCATCCCCACCAGGATGCTATCCACATCGCGGGTTGGGTGAGTTTGTTCCTGGCACACACAATATGGCCCTTGCTATGGATATGGGCTTATCTCTATAAGCCTGGCGAGAAATTCATGCAAATGGAACTCACGGGTGCCGGTTCCGAAGAACAGGGCAAAAGAATAGGGGAGCTTGAGAAGGAACTCAGCGCGCTTACAACAGCGCTGGGTGAGATGAAGGTCACCTTGTCACAGGTGCAGACCGGGGAGAATCAAAATGGTTGAAGTACTCATCATCGTTTATTCCATGATCATGTGGGTTGTGTTCAAAGTATTTAAGGTTCCGGTGAACAAATGGACCGGTACAACGGCAGTTTTGGGTGGGGTTATTAGTATTGGTTTTATGCTGTTGATGATGGGTATCTATCACCCGTTTACGAAAGAGGCACGAATTTACACATTGACAACTCCGGTACTTCCAACGGTCAAGGGTCGTGTAACCGAGGTCAACGTCAAAACCGGTGACAGGGTTAAGGCAGGGGATCTGTTGTTCCGTATTGATCCGGAGCCATTTCAGTATGCGGTCGACCAATTGGTGGCAGACCTGGCACTGGCCAATAGTAACCTTTCAGATGCTACAGAATTATTCGAAAAGAAATTTGCATCAGCCAAGGACGTCGAGCGCGTGCAGGCAGAGGTGGATAGTCTTACAGCACAGCTTGGCAATGCCCGGTTCTCACTGGCCGAGGCCGATGTCAGGGCGGAAAGTGATGGCTATGTGGCCCAGGTTCGTTTACGGCCCGGCGTGCTGGCCGTACCCATGCCTTTTAGCCCGCTCATTACTTTTGTCCACGAAGATGACCGCTTCCTGTTGGCGGGATTCCAGCAGAACCCCCTGCAGAATATTAAGCCTGATTTTGAAGCAGAGGTGATATTCACTGCCCTGCCAGGCAAGGTCTTTGCCGCCTCGGTCGTTGGTATGTCGGACGTCATGGCTCAGGGACAGTTGTTACCCGATGGCCGGTTGATAAGCCTTGACAGGGTGACGCCGGCAGGACGGGTATTGGTGAGGATCAATATTGATGACGACCTTTCGGAATACCAGCTACCAGCGGGCGTCAAGGCCTATGTTGCCGTCTATTCCGACACATGGAAACCGATAGCGGCGGTCAGGAAAATGGTGTTAAGAATCATGAGCTGGGAAAACTATTTGTTCTCAATTATCAGTTGATGGGTGTGTAATCATAGTGAGGATCTGACCCGCATGTAAAATGTCCGTCTTTGCCTAGCGGGAACGTGTTGTTCAACGGTGGATACCAATATCTCGCCATTGCGCCGCACAACCATAGTAGCCACGCTTGAGCCGGTCACCTCTGATCCGGACACGATCAAGCCACTTGCCGAAGCGGGAATGAGTGTTGCGCGAATCAACTTGTGGCAGTTCATGACTGGAGCGCTCATCCGTTTCACGGACCGTGGCAAATGTGGCCTGCAGCGTTATCGAGGAACTTGATGCCCGGTTCAACTGACGTTATGAAAATCCATAGGTTCCAGGCTTCTATCAAGCTCCACCCTTCTTCGCATAAGCCTCGACTTCACCCCAGACCCTTAGCAGGTTACCACCAAGAATCTTGGCAATGTCGCTTTCTGAATAACCCCGGCGCAGGAATTCGGCGACCAGGTTCGGGTATTGGGAAACATCTTTCAGGCCAATGGGCAGGCTGTCACCCACACCATCGTAATCGGAGCCGATACCAACATTGTCGACACCCACCAGTTTGATGACATGATCAAAATGATCCACAACCTGCGCCATCGTGGCATAGGGGTATGGGTATTTTTCACGGTAGTCCTTGTTGAATTGCCTGGCTTCAGGCCCGTCCTCATCGAAACCATGCTCTTTCAACCAGGCTGCCCTAGCTGGCCACATCTTCGCTGAATAGGCATTGGCCTGGGCCGTCAGAAATCCTGAGCCCCAATTAATCTGAATGACACCACCATTCTTTGCCAGCGCGACGATCATTTCATCACTCATATTGCGCTCGAAATCAGGGGTGTATTTGCGTGCAGATGAATGCGATGCGATAACCGGTACTTTTGTAAGCTCCAGTGTCTGCCAGAATGCGTCATCGGAGACATGGGAGACATCTACCATGATGCCAACACGATTCATCTCGCTGATCACTTTTTTACCAAATGGACTCAAGCCGCCCCAGGCGCGATTATCATCATAGGAAGAATCAGCAATTTGATTGCTGAGTCCGTGAGTCAGGGTAATGTAAGAGATGCCACGATCAGCAAAATACTGAACATTCTCAATCTTGTGATCGATAGGAGAACCATTTTCCATGCCCATCGCCAGTCCGATACGGTTGGTTTCCATGGCCTTTTTAGCATCCGCTACCGTATAAACCAGCATGAACTTATCCGGTGCACGTCCGGCGATGGCTTCCACCGAATCAATCAGTTGATTGGCCAGTTCAAAACTACCGCCTTCCTCTTCCATTTCTGCCGGTGTGTATATAGACATGAATGGCAGGTTCAGGCCCCCTTCAACTGCGCGGGGGTAATCGAACTGCCCGTCAGGCGCTGAAACGGTCACATCAACCCAGCCGCCATGCAGTCGGTAGGGCACATCAATATGGCCATCGGTCAGCAGATATTTTTGGGTAATCTCTGACGCCTTTTCTTCTACGGAAGACTGATCTGCCCACACGCTGGAAACTACCATTGGCAAACAGAAAGCCATCACTATCAGCTTCATGCCTGGTTTTCTAATTTTCATGTTAAATCTTCTCCTGACTAATTCCTGGACCACTTTCTGATGGTGGACCTGCTAAAAACCTGTGAAATCTGTGGGGCCGGTGGATACTTCCCTCAGGGAACACAAACCGTTGTATTCAGAGGGGCTTCCTCCAACAACTCGTAATCAAGCATCGTATCATCGTCAAACAACCATCGGCCCTGGAATTGCTCACCACGCAACAACATGGGTAACCACAAGCGGTCATCTTCCCACATTTGCTCATAGGGAATCTCCTCCACCGGAAACCAGAGGGGTTTTGCCTCAATCGTTTCAACCGGAATACCTTCAAAGGTGTCGCTGCTATAGACCCAAACCAGCAGTGAATAACCATCAACAAACTGAAACCGGTGCTGACCACAAAAGCGAAGCTTTGAAACGGTGATGCCCAGTTCTTCCTGGCATTCACGCACGGCACAGGCTTCAGGGCTCTCACCCTTCTCAACCTTGCCGCCCGGACCATTGATTTTGCCTTTTCCCAGACCGGTCTTTTTGTCGATTAACAGTATTTGCCCATCCCTGATGACAAATACCAGGGTGGCGGGGTCTTTGGGCTGCCAATCAGCCCAGTCGATATCCGAAAGCTTTTTCACGGCTGTCCGTTTTCTGACATACCTTCATCACCCGCCAGGCGTTGTTTCGCAGCCTTCATGTGACGGGTGAATACTGCCTCGTCACGCCGGGTTACTGCCGAAACAAGTTCACCCAGCACTTTCTGGAAGTGTTCGTTCACCTCTTCGGTGTTCACATTTCCCTGCTGGATCTCGTAATACAAATGCGGGTTTTCGGATACAACCTGCGTTGCCACGTTCAATTGCGCATTGAAGGTTGAACTGGAAATCTGTTTAAGCAAAGGTACCTTTTCGTCGCTTTCGGCCAGGGTGCCTGCAAACGCAATGTTTACAAGATGAGAAAGCCCGAGCACCCACGCCATCACCTCATCGTGCTCTTCAAGACTCAACTCCACGCAGTCGGCAGCGGTATGCGCAAACAGCGCACGGGCCTCTACAATGGCCTCCTGGCTGCCCACATCCACGAACAGGATGTGTCGACCTGACAAACCGATCTCATCCGGGCCAAACATCGGATGCACCGAACACA
>Ga0224504_10000230_pt1 | contig 24841 bp, 18 predicted proteins | sample SF_Oct11_sed_USG_3_FD_170160 | JGI IMG/M metagenome (GOLD analysis project Ga0224504, IMG submission 170160) | Sediment microbial communities from San Francisco Bay, California, United States - SF_Oct11_sed_USGS_24 | ecosystem: Environmental > Aquatic > Marine > Sediment | place: USA...
TAGATATCTAAATTGGTTTTCATAAAGGTTTTTATGAATTATTGTTATACTTACTGCAAAAGTACAATAAAATATTTAATGAAAGAATGAATTAAATAGTGATTAATATGATAATTGTCATTCTTTACAAACCCTTATTTCACTGATAAATGTCATAGAATTAGTGAGATATTCGTTGTTTAGATGTATTTTAAATAAGGATATATAACTTATAACGATAATAATAGTACTTTTAGCGATATTTTGTAGCGATTTAAACTTGTACTTTTGTCGATACTTATTGATAATACTATTTTTATGAGTCAAGATGCAATGCCTACTAAATTATACAATGTAGGTTTAAGTTATAAAAAGGCAGATGTAAAAGTTCGTGGTGCTTTTAGTATAACTAAAGAAAATCAAAAACTATTATTGAAAGAAGCTAAGGCTAAAGGGGTTGATGGAATTTTTGTTTTGTCTACTTGTAATAGAACTGAGATTACTGGTTTTGCAAAACATCCGTTTGAGTTAATTAGTTTAATGGTTAAATATTCAAATGGGAGTGTTGAGGATTTTATAAATGTTTCTAATGTTTATAAAAATAAAGATGCAGTCAATCATTTATTCAATATTGGTACAGGGTTAGAAAGTCAGATTTTAGGAGATTACGAAATTGTTTGTCAATTAAAAGAATCTTATGGTAGGGCAAAAAAAGCAGGTACTACAAATGCATATTTAGAGCGATTGATGAATTTGGTTTTACAGGCTAGTAAAGATGTAAAAAACAATACCAAGTTAAGCTCTGGAACAACTTCGGTTGCATATGCGGCAATTCAATATGTCATTGAGAACGTGGCAGATCATTCAGATAAAAAAATTCTGATATACGGCTTAGGGGAAATTGGTAAAAACACTTGTAAAAATGTGTTAAACTACACTTCCAATAAACAGATAACCATTGTTAATAGAACAAAAGAAACCGCTTTAGAATTTGTTAAAAGCAATCAAGAAATTATGGTTGGAGATTATGAAAATTTAACAGAACAAATTCACAATTCAGATATCTTAATTGTGGCTACAGGAGCAAGTACTCCAACAGTTACTAAAGAACATTTATCAGCAGGTCAAAAATTATTAGTATTGGATTTATCAATACCAGAAAACGTAGATGTTGCTATAAAAGAAATTGATGGAATTACACTTGTAAATGTTGATGAGTTATCTAAAATTACAGATAAAACTCTTGAAATTAGAAAAAGTGAAATTCCTTTGGCTGAAAAAATAATAAGTAAGTATAAAGCGGAATTTAACGATTGGATTTCACATCGTAAATTTGTGCCTGCAGTAAATGCTTTAAAAGAGTCACTTCAAGTAATACAGCAAGATGAAATTGCCTTTCATTCTAAAAAAATAAAGGATTTTAATGTTGAACAAGCTGAATTTGTAACCAATAGGATGATTCAAAAAATAACCACACAATTTGTAAAGCATTTAAAGGAAGATGAAACTGCTGTTGATCAAAGCATAAGTGTGATTGGTAAAATATTTAATACGGAAATTACAGAACTACAGAATGGATAAAATTATTAGAATTGGTACACGCTCCAGCGAATTGGCAATGTGGCAGGCAAATACAGTTGCACAACAATTGGAGCATTTTGGGTGTAAAACTGAAATTGTTAAAATAGATTCAATAGGGGATGTTGTTTTAGATAAACCATTGTATGAACTTGGGATTACAGGTGTTTTTACTAAAAATTTAGACATTGCCTTGTTAAATGAAAAAATTGACATTGCAGTACACTCATTTAAAGATGTGCCAACAAAATTACCTGATGGAATTGTGGAAGCTGCAGTTTTAAAAAGAGGAGATTTTAACGATGTTTTAATTATGAAGGAAGATGAAAATTTCTTCACAAAAGATAGTGCTGTAATTGCTACTGGTAGTTTACGTAGAAAAGCACAATGGCTCTATCGTTATCCAAATCACACCATCACAGGTTTAAGAGGGAACGTAAATACACGTTTGCAAAAACTGGAAGACAACCAATGGGATGGAGCTATTTTTGCTGCAGCTGGTTTGAAAAGACTTCATTTATTACCTGAACAAGAAAAACATCTTAAATTAGATTGGATGATTCCTGCGCCAGCTCAAGGAGCAGTTATGATTGCAGCTTTAGATAAAAATGAAGAATTAATTGAATTTGTAAAGCAAATTAACAACGAAGATACTGCAAAATGTGTTCATGTTGAACGCGAGTTTTTACGTGTTTTAGAAGGTGGATGTACAGCACCAATTGGCGCATTGGCATTTGTTAATAAAGAAAAAGAAGAGATGATGTTTAAAGGAGTATTATTTAGCCCTGATGGGAAAAATAAGCTTGAATTTTCAAAGTCTGTACCTTTAGATAATATTAGCGATTTAGGTGAATACGCTGCTACTTATATTTTGGATAGAGGCGGTAAGAAGTTAATGAGACCTGTTCATGATATTGAAAAATCGACCCTCGTTTACTCTACTAAAAGTCTTTCTTTAGAACAAACCAATGCATTATCTTCAAAAATAGGCGCTGTGAGTAGCGATTTTATTACTATTCGAAACAATAGATTAAAGCCTGTGATTGTAAAGAATAACATAGAGAATGTGTTGTTTACAAGTCAAAATGCAGTTGATGCCGTTCTGAATAACTTTTCACCTTTAGAATTGGATTTTACCAATATTTACTGCGTTGGAAGAAGAACAAAAAGGCTTATTGAAAAAAGAATAGGAAAGGTTACCCATATAGAAAACGACGCTGAAAAATTGGCAAATTACTTGGTTGAAAATTTAAAAAATTCAAGCGTTACTTTTTTCTGTGGAAACAAAAGAAGAGATGAATTACCAACTATTCTAGAAAAAAACAATGTAGTTGTTAATGAAATAGAAGCTTATCAAACAATTTTAACTCCAAGAAAAATTGAAGAAAAGTATAAGGGGATTCTTTTTTACAGTCCTACCGGGATTGAAAGCTATTTGAAAGATAATTCAGAATACAATGGTGTTGCATTTTGCATTGGTGAAACAACCGGGGCAGAAGCCAGAAAACACTTTGAAAAAGTGGTGGTTGCTAAAGTATCAACTGTTGAAAGCGTTATAGAATCAGTAAATGATTATTTTAAAGAAACTGAATAGAAATTATTAGGTAAGTTAACCGTAGTAACAGAAGTTAAAGAATATTGGTATGATAAATAGAACAAGACGTCTTCGTAAAACTGAAAATATTCGTCGCTTAGTTAGAGAAAATAAATTAACAATAGATGATTTAATTTATCCTTTGTTTATTGAGGAAGGTCATAATATTGAAACAGAAATAGTTTCAATGCCAGGAATTAAACGTTTTTCTTTAGATAAAATTTCAAAAGAATTAGATGAAGTTGTATCATTAGATATTCCAGCTGTATTATTGTTTGGAATTCCTTCAAAAAAAGATGAAGATGGTTCAGAAACTTGGAATGATGATGGGATTATGCAAAAGGCAGTTCGATTCATTAAAAAGAATTATCCAGGTTTATATGTAATTACTGATGTTTGTTTTTGCGAATATACGAGTCATGGACATTGTGGTATTATTCACAATAATGATGTAGACAATGATGCCACTTTGCCAAATATAGCTAAACAGGTAATTTCACATGCAAAGGCGGGTGTAGATATGGTAGCACCATCGGGAATGATGGATGGTATGATTGCGACTATGAGAGAAGCTTTAGACAATACAGGTTTTCCAAACATTCCAATTATGTCTTATGCGGTAAAATATTCTTCTGCTTTTTATGGACCATTTAGAGACGCAGCAGATTCGGCGCCAACATTTGGGGATCGAAGAACCTATCAAATGGATCCATCAAACAGAGATGAAGGAATGCGTGAAGCAACTTTTGACGATCAAGAAGGGGCCGATATTTTAATGGTGAAACCAGCACTGTCTTATTTAGATATTATTAGAGATTTAAAAAATAATTTTGATCGCCCTATTGCTTGTTACAATGTTAGTGGTGAATACGCTATGGTAAAGGCAGCTGCAGCGAAAGGTTGGATTGATGGAGAGCGTGTAATGATGGAAAGTTTATTATCTATGAAAAGAGCAGGTGCAGATATTATTATTACTTATTTTGCTAAAGAAGTAGCAAAAGTGTTGTTGAAAAAAAATAGGTTGTAGAGTGTTTTCGAAGTTCATATTTTAGATGGATAATATTTCGATTACTCTTAATTATAAAGAAAATAAAACATGAAATTAGAAAAGTCTATAGAATTATATTCAAAAGGAAAAAAACATCTTGTAGGTGCAGTAAATTCTCCTGTAAGAGCTTTTAAATCGGTTGGTGGTGTACCTATTTTTATTGATAAAGCAAAAGGGAGTAAAATTACCGATGTTGATGGTAATGAGTATGTTGATATGGTTTTGTCTTATGGTCCTATGATTTTAGGCCATAGAAATAGTGTTGTTGAAAGTACCATTAAAAAATATTTAAAAAAAGGTTATTCTTTTGGAGCTTCATCCAAAGGAGAAATTATATTGGCTGATTTGGTTTGTAGTGCTTTTCCAGGAATGGATAAAGTTAGGTTTGTGAATTCGGGAACGGAAGCTGTATTTAGTGCCATTCGTTTAGCAAGGGCATTTACAGGAAAAAATAAAATTATAAAATTTTCGGGTTGTTACCATGGACATTCTGATGCTTTATTAGTTGCTGCAGGTTCAGGATTGGCTACTTTAAGTTTGCCAGGAAGTGCAGGCGTACCTGATGATGCCGTTAAAAATACGTTAATAGCAGAGTTTAACAATATTAGTAGTGTTGAACAGCATTTAGCTAAAAATGATGACATTGCCGCTGTGATTTTTGAGCCAATTGCTGGAAATATGGGGGTTATTCAACCAACAAAAGAATTTTTAGAAGAGTTGAAAGATTTAACAAAAGCATGCGGTGTTTTATTAATTGCTGATGAGGTGATGACTGGATTTCGTTCAAAATTTGGTGGTGCTCAAGAACTGCTTGGAGTTCAGGCGGATATTACCTGTTTAGGAAAGGTAATTGGTGGTGGATTTCCTGTAGGAGCTTATGGTGCAAGAAATGAAATAATGGAAATGGTAGCTCCGCTAGGACCTATGTATCAGGCCGGAACATTGTCTGGGAATCCAATAGCAATGTCTTGTGGAATAGCTACTTTGAAAGAATTAAAAAAGCAAGATCCATATAAAGATTTTGACAAAACAGCTGCCTTTTTAGAAAGAGCGTTAAAAGTTGCTGCGGATGAAAATGGAGTTGACTTGCAAGTGAATAGATTCGGTTCAATGATTAATCCTTTTTTTACAAAATCAAAAGTAGTTGATTATAAAACTGCTCAAACAAGTGATACCGATAAATTTAAAATCTTCTTTTGGAAAATGATGGAAAACGGTGTGTTTTTGCCACCGTCACAATTTGAAGCTTGGTTTTTAGCAACAGCAATGACTAAAAGAGATATATATAAAGTGAGATCAGCAATAAATATAGCTATGAAAGCGGTTGCTGAAAAAAGTGTTTAGGTTTTATGTTAATGATTCTATTGAATTTTGAGATAAAAACTAATAAAAAACAATAAAAAAGATGATTAAAAACGATTTATTTTTAAGGGCCTTAAAAGGTGAAAGTGTTGAGCGTCCTCCTGTATGGATGATGCGTCAAGCTGGGAGATATTTACCTGAGTTTATTGCAATTCGTGAAAAATATGATTTTTTTACACGTTGTAGAACTCCAGAATTGGCATCTGAAATTACGGTTCAGCCTATTCGAAGATATGGAATGGATGCGGCAATTTTATTTTCAGATATTTTGGTGGTTCCACAAGCCATGAACATTGAAGTAGAAATGAAAGCAGGAGTAGGACCTTGGTTGCCAAATCCTATACGATCTCAAAAAGATGTGGATAATGTAATAGTTCCCGATGTTAAAGATGCTTTAGGGTATGTAATGGAGGGAATAAAAGCGACGAAAGAACTTTTAAATGATGAAATACCTTTAATTGGGTTTGCAGGATCTCCTTGGACTATTTTATGCTATTGTGTGCAAGGTCAAGGTTCAAAAAACTTTGATATAGCAAAAGAATTTTGTTTTACACAGCCATTAGCCGCACATGCGTTGTTACAAAAAATTACAGATACAACAATTGCGTATTTAAAAGAAAAGGTAAAATCAGGTGTAAATGCAGTTCAGGTATTTGATTCTTGGGGAGGTATGCTTTCGCCAGCTGATTATCAAGAGTTTTCTTGGCAATATATCAATCAAATAATTGAAGCATTAAAAGATGATGCTCCGGTAATTGCATTTGGTAAAGGATGCTGGTTTGCATTGGAAAAAATGTCGAATTCAAATGCTTCAGCTTTAGGAGTTGATTGGACTGTTTCACCAGATGTGGCTCGTAAATTAACAGGAAATAAAATTACATTACAAGGTAATTTTGATCCAGTTAGATTGTTGTCACCGCCAAAGGTTATCAAAAAAATGGTAACAGAAATGATTGATGCATTTGGGAAAGATAAATATGTTGTAAATTTAGGTCACGGAATTTTACCACATGTGCCATTAGATAATGCAAAAGCATTTATAGATGCAGTTAAGGAATACAATTCATAATGAAAAAATTAATTCAAAAATATAACATTCCGGGTCCAAGATATACCAGTTATCCAACGGTGCCATTTTGGGATAAAGAGGGAATTGCTTTAAAAGATTGGGAACGAACCGTAAAAAAATCTTTTGATGAAAGTAATGATGTAGAAGGAATTAGTTTGTACATTCATTTACCATTTTGTGAAAGTTTGTGTACTTTTTGTGCTTGTCATAAAAAAATTACCAAACGCCATGAAGTAGAACAACCATATGTTGAAACTGTTTTAAAAGAATGGGATTTATATTGTGATTTATTAGTTGAAAGACCAAAAATTAGAGAAATTCATTTAGGGGGTGGAACACCAACTTATTTTTCATCAGAAAATTTGAGAAAACTAATTGATGGTATTTTTAAACGAGCTGATAAATTTGAAGTTTTTGATTTTAGTTATGAAGCTCATCCAAATCTTACTTCAGAAGAGCAGTTGCAAACATTGTATGATTTAGGAGCAAGACGAAACAGTTTTGGAATTCAAGATTATGACCCTAAAGTTCAAAAAGCAATACACAGAGTTCAAAGTTTTGAACAAGTAAAAAAAGTGAACGATTTGTCGCGAAAAATAGGATATGATTCTATAAGCCATGATTTAATATTTGGATTGCCTTTTCAAACCGAAGAAAGTATAAGAACAACAATAAAAAATACCATTGCTCTTAAACCAGATAGAATTGCCTATTATAGTTATGCTCATGTGCCTTGGATAAAGGGTGTGGGACAACGTGGTTTTGATGAAAATGATTTGCCAAAAGACAATGAAAAACGCCATTTGTACGAGTTGGGTAAACAGTTGTTTTTTGAAAATGGTTATGTAGAGGTTGGAATGGATCATTTTGCTTTGCCTAGTGATTCCTTACACCAGGCCATGGAGTCCAAAAAATTACATCGTAATTTTATGGGGTATACCGCGGGAAAAACTGAATTGATGATTGGTTTAGGAATGTCCTCAATTAGTGATTCTTGGTATGCATTTGCACAGAATGAAAAAACGGTTGAAGATTATACTGAAAAAGTAAATAAGGGAATTATTCCAATATTTAGAGGGCATTTGTTAACAGAGACCGATTTAATTATAAGAAAGCACATTTTAAATTTAATGTGTAATCTTGAAACTGAATGGGAAAATGAACTTGAACCAAATGTGAAATGTGAAATTGTGAACCGTTTACAAGAAATTATTGATGATGGTTTAGTAGCTGTATCAGAAAATAAAATTACTGTTAAGGAAGAGGGTAGAATGTTTGTGAGAAATGTTTGTATGGCATTTGATTTAAGGTTACTTGAGAATAAACCTGAAACGAGAGTGTTTTCTATGACAATTTAAATACAATAGATATAAAAAAAACCGAGCAATTGCTCGGTTTTTTTTATATATCTAATATTACACTTTATTTATTCAGCTAAAGTTCTCATATAGCTAATAATAAACCACATATCTTCTTCGTCTGGAATTTTCTTTTCGTAGTTTGGCATATCATCTCTACCAAAATAACTTTTGTAAAATAACGCTCCATCAGATTGGGCTTGGAATTCCTCAGAAGAAAAATCTCCTAATTCTCCTTCAACTTCGTCAGCTTTAGTACCGTCTCCATAACCTTCTTTACCGTGGCATGATTTACAATGTTTGTTATAAAGCACTTTTCCATCGGCTAAATTATCACTGTCTTTTGCGTCTGTAGGATTTGTCATTTTTTCGTATTTAGCTGGCACTACCCATTCTTCTTGTAAAATTGAAGAAAAGGATAACAATCCAACACTGACAACTCCGATAATCATTAAAATTTTAAATTTTTTCATTTTTTTTGTGATTTTTATTTTACTCTATTAATTAAATATCAAGAACAATACCAATTTTATATTTTAGTATTGTTGATGTTTATTCTTCAGTTGTTACTTCTAATTTTTGGCCTTCATTTTTAATTTTAAACAAATTAAAAATGGTGTAAATATAATTAGCCCAAACACCTACAAGTAATATTGTTAAAACAATGTACATCCATAATGGTGCCGAATCTGACCATAAGGTATTTTTAGCCTTTTTTAAAGGTGTTACATTATGTATGCCCCAATTTACGGATTTTTCTTGAATTATATTTCCAAAATCATCGTTATCTTCAATGCTTACCACAACGGTTAGGTCTCCATCATCGTCTCCTGGAATATCATTTGGAAATTCGTATTCAAATAATCCTTCCTCAATTGTTCCTTCCTCTACTGGCATGTTTGAAAGCATTCCTTTTACAGAAACTATCAGATCTGCTTCTTCTATAGGAGTTTTAATACCTAAGCTATCAATAGTAAAGGCCTTCACAATAACTGTTTTTACACTGTCAATTTCTGTTAATGTCAATTCAAGATTTAAATCTTTTACAGCGATGTCTTCGTCTTTGCCTTTTAGTTCTTCTGTTCCATTGAAGCGTGCAATTAGATTGATATAACCATCTTCATCAACCAAATATTGTTGAGTAGCAGGTACGCTATATTTCGCAATTCCTTCTTCAGAAGTTTGTGCAGATCCCAATAAAATTTCTTCATCTCCCAAAACATTATAAAAATCGATGTCAGCTTTGAAAACTGGAATTTTATCTTTTCTATTTTTTTTGTTTTGAACAACAAGGCTAACTTCAAGTAAGCGCGAATTATCAGTTTGTTTTAACGAATTAAATTTATAAATGGTTTTATATTTTGATAAATTGAACTCTTCTTCTTTTATCTTGTCCTGAGCAAAATTCTTATTGCCAACTAGTAATAGAACAATAAAAGAAGCTAAAAATGAATATTTAAAAAATGTATTTTTCATAATTTCTAATTTTAATGTACTTACTTGTTTTTATTTTTACCTTTCAGTTTTTTGCGCTTATTTTGTTCCCTCTCGTAATCAATTATTCCTGACATTGGAATAATTGGTACAAGCTTAATTAATAGGGTAAACAATAAACAAAAGGCGGCAATACCTGCAAAACTCAGGGCGTATTCGACCCAAGTTGCTGAATAGTGAACAAAAGCTTCTCTTGTATCTTGAATTGGTAAATAAGGCGTTTCTAGGGTTGGGACAACTATTAGAAAACGATTTAACCACAGTCCTAATACTGCAATTACTGCTGCAAAAGTTATTGATTTAATGGTTCTAAATTTCTTAAAGAAAAGAATAAAAATAGGAATCAAAACACCTATATAATTGGCGAAAATAAATTCCCAAAAATAACCAGAAAATAAAGTATGAAGTAATTGTCCATCTGTAGATTTGTGGCTAAACCATCTGGCGAAATATTCGCTAAAAGTAAAATACCCAAAAAGTAAAGATAATACCAACAATACAATTCCTGCTGCTACAAAATGAACTTTTCTAATATGTCTTTCTAAGTGGAAAAATTTTCGTGTTGCATACATAGCAATAATTATAACGCCTACTCCAGAGTATAATCCTGCAACTATAAAATAGGGAGCAAAAATAGTACTATTCCATCCTGGTTGAAGGGTTAAACTAAAAATCCAAGCTAGTACGGTATAGGCAACTAAAGCTAAAACAATAACCATAACAGACATGGTTCTAGTTATTTTATGTAATCTTTCACGTTGACTTTTAGTGTCCTGATAGTTCATAGCAAGAAAACGATATAGCTTTTTCTTCCATTGTGAAACTTTAATATCATCATTGTCTCTTAGAATGGCAAAATCAGGAATAAATGTTAAATACAAGTATATAAAACACCCAACTAAATCAGTCATTATTGCAATAATATCCCAAGTAATAGGTGATTGAATTCTAGGATATAGAAATATATAATGAAGTCTGTCTAATCTACCAATACATAAAAGGATAAAAATGGGACCTATTAATAATGATAGTACCGTAATTAATTCCACAATTCTGGATACTGAATTTTTCCAAGGTGTTTTAAAAAAATGTAAAATACCTGAAATAAATGCTCCAGAATAACTAATACCAACAAAAAATATAAAGTTAATAATATAGATACCCCAAACAACATTATCTCGCATTCCGGTAACAATATGCCCATTTATTAGTTGTACAAAAAAGGCATACACCCCAACTAAAATAATTGCAACTAAGCTACCAATCCAAAGTTTGGTTTTTAAACTATAATGTTCTAATGTAGGAGAAAATTCTTTAACCAATTCTCTTTTTCTTTTATCTAAATTCATAATTAAGAGTTTTTAAGTTAAATTTTTCCTTCTTTTTTTAATTTCTGAACGTAAGGAACATCTTTGTAGCGTTCAATAATATCCTCATCTACATTAAATCCACGTTCAAGAGGGAATTGACGATTTACGGCCGGTAAATAGTAAACATTCGGTTTGGTTCCTAAATGTTCTAAATGGCGATAACCACCTCGTTCTTCTATCAAGGTTGAGAAACGAACCGTTTCTTCACCATTTGTTACAATATCTTCGTTTTTATCACCAAAATAAATAACTCCCATTGGACACGATGTAGCGCAATGAGGTAGTTTTCCTTCTCTTAACATGTCTGGACAAAAATCACATTTCATAACCGTTCCTTCTGCGGCAGGAACACTTGTTTCTGGTGAGTAAGGTTCTGATTTGTCTTCGAATTTAGCTTTGTGTCCCCAGTTAAATTGTCTTGCAGAATAAGGACAACTCGTTACACAAAATTTACAACCAATACAACGGTCGTTGTCAACTAAAACAATATTATCTTCTCTTTTAAAAGTTGCTCCTGTAGGGCATACGGTTACACAAGGAGGTTCATCACAATGAAAGCAAGGTTTAGGAAACCAATAGGGTGATCCATCAGGATTGTCTTGTAGCAATTGTACTTTCATAAACTCTTCGTTGTAATCAAGCTTGTGTGCTTTCTGACAGCCTTCTACACATTTACGTGCATTTTTACATCGTGCTAAATCTATGACCATAACAAACTTTCTATTTGGAATTCCTGATCGTGATTCTTTCGGTGTAATTAATGCTTCTGGGTAGCCATTTATATTTTTGGCATCAACTTCAACTATTTTTCCTTCTGGAGTTAGTAAACGCATTTTTTCTTGTTCATGTGAATGCGCTGCTGAACCTTCCTCATCAGAAGCTAAACAGGAAACTAATGATGATCCGGCTACTGCTGTAACAGTGGAGGCGAGTCCCAATTTTAAAAAATTACGTCGGTCAGTTGTATTTTTAGTAGGTTTTTTATCTTTCATAAGATGCGATAATTTAATTATGCAAAGTTAGTTACATAAGCCCTCATTTTTGATGATTTTTATCATCAAAAATATTTTTTTTGAGATTGTATACCTTTGATTGTGAATTGTATAAAATTGATTGTGAAAAATAAAAAAGCCAATTATTTGTTAAAAAATAATTGGCTTTCTTTAATTAAATGCTATTTAATAATCTAGAAGTTGTAATTTCTTGTAATATTAAATCCAACTAAGATATTAGCTCTTCCGTCGTTTGTATTAGCACCTGTTCCAAAAAAATCATTTTGGTTATACATATAATTGTATTGAGGAACAATGGCTTTGTTGTTTGTAGCAAATATTGAAAATGTATGTGCTGAAGTACCAAATTCAAAACCTATACTAAACCCAGGGTTCGGATTATTTTGATCATTTTTTGTTAAAGGTTGGCTATAATCAACAACAATGGAGGTTCCATCTGTTATTTTGTATCGCCCTCCAATAGCCAAACCAAACATGTCATTTTTCATCCCGTTTTTAACTCTATTTATATGAGAAATACTAGGAGAAACAAATGCAGAAAACTTTCTATTAAATCTTCTAGCAATAATTATTTGATTAAAAAATGAATATCTGTCTTGACGATAAGCAAGCTCAGAGTCGGTTGGGCTCATAGGTCTTGCATCAATTGTAAAATTACCATAATACGAAATGCTTAACGGTATTTTTCCAGAGCGCGTTTGTTGTAATATTGCACCTTTTAAGTTAAAATCTTGAAGACGTCGATCTTTGGTAGTACCAAATCCAACAGTAAGTCTATCAATTATTGCATACGAAGCTGCGATTCTAATATTTGCAGCCCCATAAATACCTAACAAAGTATTATTGCTTTCTATTAAATCAAACCTATGTTGCATCATAATTTCTAAAGTGTTTTTTTTAAATAAAACATTTGTAGGATTATCAATCAACGTTGCGCTTTCAAAGGCTGGTCTCTCAGGTTTGTCAATTACTTTCTTTTTTTTAGTATCATCTTCTTGGGCAATACCAATAATTGGTATGATTAAAAAGATAAAAAGGAGTTTTATATAATTTTTCATATTTATAGTCTTGTAAGGTTAATTATTTTCAGCTCCTTGGTTAATCCAGGCTTTTATTTGTTGCATATTGTCACTGCTTGCTCCTCCATGACCTGTATCAAGTTTTATATACAAAGGACTATTATCAGCATCATTAGCGTATACATACTCAGGTACAAGTTCATTAAAAGACACTTCTGGTTGTAAGTCTAATTTATTGTTTTCATTATGGCAACCAGTACATTTAGCATTCCAAATAGGTTGGATATCATCACCATATTTAACCTTCACAAATCCTGGTTCATCGGGATTTGTAGGAATATCTGGTGATAGTTCGATTTCATCATAATAGCAAGAGTTCATTAAAAATGCACCACATACTATTAGTAGAATTTGAGTTATATTTTTCATCTCTATGTTTTAAAATTAAATAATAGTTTTAATAACAGTAACAGTTCATTAAAAATTTGAACTGTTACTGAGTGAAATAGATTATTACTCGATTTTTAATGTTAAGTTATTAGTCTGCCCATGTCCAATCGCGGCATTGTTAAATATTGCTAATCCGAAAGGCATTTCTTTACCAATTTCAAATACCGCATCAGTTGGGTCTCCAGTATCTAATTTTCTCATAATTTCTAGCTGCCATCCAGAACCAATGTGTTTTGCTTTCACACGAACTTCAGATCTACCGTCGTTTCCTTGTCCAGCTGGGTTAATAATAATACTAGGTATTCTTTTGTTTCCAAAACCTTGCATATAGGCAGGGTCGTCATTAGGATCAATAGATCCACCTTCGAATGTTATAACACCATTTTCAGCTATAGCTGTTACAGCTTTTGCAGTACCGTTATCAATATCAGATTGAGCAATCCAGTAGTAGTTCTCAGTGTTAGGAATTACATATTTTGGTCCCTTTAAACCAGTATTAAGATCTTCAAAGTATTGATTGTTACTGTATGGAGAAATTCCTTCGTCATTCTTTCTACCATTGGCAGAAGCTTTACCATGATCTTCTTCCCATTGTACAAAACCATCATCACAAGCTTCTGCTAATGCATGTCTGTCTCTTTTCCAATGCCAAAAATCAACAATTTCACCTTCATTTTTCATGTAGTGTCTTGTTACTTTATGTCCTTTGTCTGTTTCATTGTCTCCTGTTAAAGATAACCCACCATGACAAGTAACGGCACAAGTTCCTTCTGAAAAACCTTCAGGATAATCACCATCTAAATTTTTAATAGGGAACATAAACCCAAATTTATCTTCATAAAATTTGTCGTTTTTGTGATTTGCATATTTGTTTTCTTGTTTCCATTTGCTGTCTACACCATCAAAATACCAAGATTGACGATCTTGACTGTCTGACTCATCTTCCCATTCAAATAATAGGTATAAATTTTCACCATCATGACCACCTCTTAAAGAGTATTTGTATTCTTCACCAGTGTATGGATCCATTAAATCCGTAGGTTCTAGAGAGGTGTCAAAATTACTTGAACTATTTAGTGTAATTTTTCTATCACCAGCAGGATAAACAGGTGCAGTATTTACTAATGGTCTGGCTTCACCCCAAACTTCATCTATATCACCATCAAAAGTAGGTGCAGAAGAGAATTTTTTTACTAATAATACATCTGAACTTTCTCCTACGCCATTATTGTCATTGGCGTCATTTTCATTCTTATCTTCGTATACACAATTTACAAAAGTAAAAAGTATTGCAATAGCCAAAACAAGGCTTAATTTAGTTGTTTTCATATCTGTTTAAGTTTTGTGTTTTAACAACGCTTACGAATAAACTTTAATAAGTTTGAAGTTTTTAGGAGCGCTATTTGTTTAGGTTAAAAGTTATTAGGGAGTAATAATCCTCCCTAATAACTTTTAAAAATATCTAATAATTATTTTAAAGCTTCAATTGAGTTTTTAAGTAAAGCTTTTATGTATTTAGGGTTATGAACACCATTACTTTTATCTCCTAAAATAGTTCTGTAATTCCAAACAGCTTGAGCTTGTATAGAAGGGTACGTACCAGGAACAACAGAATTGTCCTCTAGTAAAACACCAAGATCAACCAATTGCTGTTTTAAAGTAGCCATATCAGATGTGAAATCGCTAGATTCTGAAGGTGCAGATGAACCATGGCAAGTTGAACAAGATTCTTCTGAAGGCAACCAAGTATGACCTCCTTTTGAATTGTCAGAAGATTCTGACATATGGCAAGAAGTACAAGAAGATCCAGTTCTATGAGTAGATGAAGCTACACCAGGATACCCTTCAGGGCCTGGAATATTTGCTCCCATAATCCCTTCAACTAATGTAGATTGAGGTCCGTAGTGTGGTCCGTACCTAGAACTAGTAATCTCAATAGGATCAGTTCCACCAGGAACAGGGTAACTGTTACGTGGTTGGTGACAAGTAGTACAAGAGTTGCTTAACCCAAGTGGGTCAGAATCATTTTTAAAATCTATTGAAATTGAAGGATCAATAACTAAGTCAACTGGATCAATATTTCTAAGTGCAAAATCATTACCATCATTTTCAAAGTCAAATGAACGGTGATCTGAATGACATCCATTACAAGTAACAGCGTTCATGGCTGTATAGCCATCAGGGTTTACCGACTGTACACCGTCAATTGTGAAGTTTTTTGAAAGATAATCTATATATCCTTGATTATTGTGACACTGCGCACAACTAGTACTAGTAGCAGCATATCCGTATTTCCAAGAGAAACCAGAACTATGTCCAGAAGATGTATAAGCATCATGTATTGGGTCTGTGTGACTGTTAGAGTGGCAAGCAATACATCCTTCGGCACCAATACCATCGATACCATCGATACCATCAGTACCATCAATACCATCAATACCATCTGCTCCTGGAGGGCCTTGAATTGAATCTGTTGTACATTGTACAAACATAAAACTTGATGCAATAAGAATCAAGAATCCTATTAATTTTAAATTTTTCATAATATTAGATATTTATTGTTTTTAAATCCATGGATAAAATTAACATGATATTAACTTTATAAATATGATTTAAGTCATTGTTTTTCGCTTTTTTTATTGTTTTAAGTATGTGTTAGTCAGTGCATTGGTTCTTATTTAGAATGGTTAAATATAAAAACGCTTAATTATCCTGCTATTTACGGAAACTTTAGTGCAATAAATGTTACAAATTATTGCTATAAATGTTACAAAAAAGGTTTTTAAATTGAAAAATAATTGACACGTTTATTCAAAAGTAATTATGTTATTTAAAGATATAAATACGAAGAAATTGAATTTTTATTTTTATTGTGTATACCTTATTATAATACATGATTGAAAGCATATGTTAAAGATGTAATTTTTTGTAAATTTGTTCACTTAAAAATTAATATACATGTCAAGATTTGAAATTAAACTTCCTAAAATGGGCGAAAGTGTTGCAGAAGCAACCATAACTTCATGGTTGAAAAATGTTGGGGATAGTGTTGAGTTAGATGAGGCTATAGTTGAAATTGCGACAGATAAAGTAGACTCAGAAGTGCCAAGTGAGGTGGAGGGTATACTTATTGAAAAACTATTTGAAGTTGATGAGGTTGTGAAAGTAGGAGGAACCATTGCTGTTATTGAAACGCTTGAAGATACAATTGTAGATACAGATATAAAATTTATAAGAAAAGAAGAAGAAGTTTCCGCTGAAACTATTGAAAAAGAAATAAACGAAGCAGTTGAGAAAAAAGTGCTAAGCAATGTTTCTGATTCAGAAAAATTCTTTTCTCCTTTGGTTAAAAATATAGCTGTTACTGAGGGTATTTCTATGGCGGAGTTGGAGACTATTGTTGGTACAGGTAGAGATGAAAGGGTAACAAAGAACGATATTTTAGCCTATATTGAAAGTGGGAGAGAATCTGTACAGCCAGTGATTGAGGAGCAAAATATGCAATTTCAACCTAAAGAATTGGGGCAAAAAGTTATTCGAAAGGAAGTAAAGAAAACTACTGTTCCAATTTCTGTAAATGGTGATGATGAGATTATTGAAATGAGCCGTATGGGTAAATTGGTAGCGCAACATATGGTAGCTTCTGTACAAACATCAGCACATGTACAATCATTTATTGAGGTTGATGTAACCAATATTGTAAATTGGAGAAATAAGGTGAAAGAGGCTTTTTTAAACAGAGAAGGTGAAAACATGACCTATACACCAATTTTCATGCAGTCGGTTGCAAAAGCTATTAAGCAATTTCCAATGATTAATATAGCCGTTGAAGATGATAAAATAATTAAAAGAAAAGCCATTAATTTAGGAATGGCAGCAGCATTGGCAGATGGTAATTTAATTGTTCCGGTTATTAAAAATGCCGATCAGTTAAATTTAGTTGGTATGGTAAAAGCTGTAAATGATTTGGCAAATAAAGCACGTAATGGTAAGCTAAATCCAGATGATATTCAAGGAGGAACATACACGGTAACCAATGTTGGAGGTTTTGGAAGTGTTTTTGGAACGCCTATTATTAATCAGCCGCAAGTGGCAATTTTAGCTTTGGGTGCTGTGCGTAAAGTACCGGCAGTTATTGAAACTCCTGAGGGTGATTTTATAGGAATTAGACACAAAATGTTTTTATCTCATTCTTATGATCACAGAGTGGTGAACGGAGCATTAGGAGGGATGTTTATTAAAGCTATAAAGGAAGATTTAGAAGCTTGGGATATAAATAAAAAATACTAAAAAATATTTGATAAAAAACCTTCAATAAACATTGAAGGTTTTTTATTTGTTTTTAGTTTTCACTGACTTTTAAGCGTGCAGTTGCAGTTATAGAATCTTCAGAAAAAGTGTTGTCGAGGTATTTTAAATAACCTACAATAGCTATCATAGCGGCGTTATCAGTTGTATATTGAAACTTTGGGATATAAGTTGTCCATCCAAATTTTTCTTCGGTCTCTTTTAAAACTTTTCTAATTTCTGAATTGGCGCTAACACCCCCGGCAATTGCAATGTGTTTGATACCTGTTTCGGTTACTGCTTTTTTTATTTTATCGAATAAAATTTCAACAATTGTGTATTGAATTGATGCGCAAATATCGTGTAGGTTTTCTTTAATAAAATTTGGATTTTCTTTTACTTTTTTCTGAATAAAATATAAAATACCAGTTTTTAATCCGCTAAAACTAAAATTTAAACCGTTAACTTTTGGCTTTGTAAAAGTAAAAGCTTTTGGATTTCCTAGCCTTGCATATTTGTCAACTAAAGGTCCGCCCGGATAAGGTAGTCCTAATATTTTAGCTGATTTATCATAAGCTTCACCAACAGCATCATCTAAAGTTTCACCCAAAACTTCCATTTCAAAATAACTCGAAATTTTTACAATTTGGGTATGTCCTCCGCTAATGGTTAAACATAAAAAAGGAAAAGGAGGTTTTTGTTGATTCTCCTCTTCAATAAAATGAGCCAAAACGTGTCCTTGCATATGATTTACAGCTATTAACGGAATATCTAAAGCCAACGAAAGTGACTTGGCAAAGGAGGTTCCAACTAAAAGTGACCCCATTAATCCAGGTCCACGCGTAAAAGCTATGGCATGTAAATCTTTTTTGTCGATATTTGCTTGTTGAATAGCTTGTTGAATTACGGGAACAATATTTTGTTGATGTGCACGAGAAGCTAATTCAGGAACAACACCTCCATATTTGGTGTGTATTTCCTGATTGGCGACAACATTGGATAATATTTTTCCGTTACAAATTACAGCAGCGCTGGTATCGTCACAAGATGATTCAATACCAAGAATATAAATTGGTTTATTTTTAATCATTGAATAAAATAGTAAGGCACGATTTATGCCGTTAAAAAAGCAAATTTAAGACATATCAAACGAATAAAAAAAATAGGAATTCGCGTATTACAAGTAATCCTTGTTTTATTGGCAATAATAAGCTTATTGTTGGCATTTCCTGCTGTCCAAACAAAATTGGGGAAATCGGCAACAAATTATTTAAATACTGAATTTGGAGTTGATATAAATATAGAAAAAGTTGATCTGTCTATTTTAGGGAAAGTAAACTTTAAAGATGTACATATTAAAAATCATCACGCAGATACATTAATTTATGTAAAATTTGTAAAAAGTTCGTTATACAGCTTTAGAAAAATACTAGATAATAGATTGGAATTTGACAAAATTTCGTTGGACAAGTTTAAGTTAATTATAAAAACTTATAAAAATGAAACAGATGATGCTTTAACAATTTTTGCTGATAAATTTAATGATACTACTGTTGTAAGAGAGAAACCATCAACTTTTAGGTTGACAGGAGATGAAATAGCATTAAACCGTGGCTATGTTGAAATTGTTGATGAGAATAATGTTGAAAGAGATCCAATTTTTTTTAACAAAATTAAAGGTTCGGGAGATAACTTTAAAATTATAGGGCCCAATGTAAATGTGTCTGTTAATAATTTTAGTTTTATTGAAAATCACGGACTCGAAGCAAAAAGTTTTTCGGCAGATTTTGCGTATACTAAAACTGAAATGAAGATTCTAAATGTTAGTTTAGAAACACCCTCATCAACCCTCTTAGCTAATATTCAATTTAGCTATGCCAGAGAAAACTTGTCGGATTTCAGTAATAAAGTGGACCTTGATGCTGAGGTTAAAGAAGCAAATATTTCATTAATAGACTTACAAAAAATTTATAAAGAAATTGGGGATGATGGTCATGTGTATTTAACAACAAAAATAAATGGGCAGCTTAATAATATAGTGTTAAGTGAGTTTAAATTAGAGACAGACCAACGAACAACTATTGAAGGGGTATTAAATTTAAAAAACTCCTTTAATACTAAAAATGGTTTTTCGCTCGATGGCGATTTTACTAATTTAACATCTGATTATTTCCAGTTAAAAACATTGTTGCCAGATATGTTAGGGAAATCGTTGCCACCTACATTTGAGAAATTTGGCAGATTTACTTTAATTGGAAAAACATTTATCAATGAGGAATTAATAGACGCTGATGTTACTATAGATACTGAAATAGGTTCAACTATTGCTGATGTAACATTGACTAATATTAAAAAAATTGATGATGCTTCTTACACAGGTAATGTTGAAGTTATAAATTTTGATATGGGGACAATGGTGAATGATTCTATAATAGGGTTGGTTTCCATAAATACATTTATAGACGGAAAAGGGTTTGCTTTTGCAAATATGAGTGCTTCTTTAAAAGGTGAAATTTCTAAATTTGAATATAATAATTATGCGTACAGCAACATTACCTTAAATGGACTTTTAAAAAATAAACTTTTTAGTGGTGAAGTAGAAGTGAATGATGAAAATATAAAGCTTAATTTTAATGGTTTAGCTAATTTGTCAACCGATATATATAGATTCGATTTTAAAAGCACTGTAGATTATTGTAACTTATATAAAATAAATGTTTTTAAAAGAGACAGTATTTCAAACTTAAAAGGAACCATAGAAATTAATTTAACAGGAAATACACTTGACAACTTAGTTGGCGCTATAAATTTTAAAAATTCTCTATACACCAACCAAAAAGACAATTACTTTTTTAATGATTTTTCGGTAACATCTTCTTTTGAGGGGCTAGAAAGAACAATTACAATTGACTCGCCTGAAATTATAGAAGGAAAGCTTAAAGGTCAATTTTATTTTAAAGAATTGAGTAAATTAATGCAAAATTCTTTGGGTAGTAATTATTCAAATTACAAACCATATAGGGTTAAGGCAAATCAAAATTTAAATTTCAGGTTAGAGATTTATAATAAAATTGTTGAAGTATTTTATCCTGAAATAATATTATCGGCAAATTCAATTATTTCTGGAAATATAGATTCAGATAAGAATTTATTTAAACTAAACATTAAATCACCTCAAATAGTTGTTTATAGCAATATTATTAATGATATAAGTTTGGAAATAGACAACAAAAATCCACTTTTTAATACCCAGCTAACCATTGAAAAGGTAAAATCTAATATGTATAATATTTCCAAATTACATTTGGTAAATAAAACATTGAATGACACCCTTTATGTAGGGGCTGAATTTAAAGGAGGTGTCAATAATACTGAGCAATATAGCTTATCACTCTACCATACGTTTAATAAGGATAATAAATCTGTTTTTGGAATACAAAAATCAAATTTCACCTTTAAAGATAATCAGTGGTATATTAACCCCGAAAATAATTCAGCAAATAAGGTTGTATACGACAATACCACAAAAAAATATACTTTTGAGCAATTTGTAATGGTTTCAGGAGATCAAAAAATAAATTTTGAAGGATTTGTTATGGATACCATTTCAAAAGATATACGCCTTAGTTTTAAAGATGTAAATGTAGGTAGTATTACACCTGCTATTGATAGTTTAGAGTTAGTTGGTCTTATAAATGGATCGTTTGAGTATGCGCAATTAAACAATCAAATAAATCCAAGTGCGAATTTATCAATTTCTAATTTTGAAATTAATGATTCACGTCAAGGAGATTTAAAAATAAAGGTTGAAGGTAAAAATTCTGTTAGAGAATTTGATATTGATGTTTCATTAATGTTGGATAATAACACGAGTTTTTCTGCTATTGGTAATGTTGATTTAACTAAACAAGAACCAACTCTAGATGTTCAATTAGAGTTTGAAGAATTTAAGTTAGATGCTTTTAGTCCGTTAGGGGAAGAAGTTTTTAATAAAATAAGGGGGTTTGCTTATGGCAGTGTGCATTTTACAGGTTTGTTAAGTAATCCAACTATGGATGGGAATTTATTTTTAGATCAGGCTGGTTTGTATTTCCCATATTTAAATGTTGATTATGATTTTGTAGGAACAAGTGTTATTTCTTTAAAAGACCAAATGTTTGATTTTGAGGATGTAACTATTAAAGATAAAAAACACAGTTCTGTAGCAATTTTAAAAGGAACTTTGAGACATAATGAGTTTAAAAAATGGCTTCTAAATTTGAGAATTAATACAAAAAACCTGCTAGTTTTAGATACCAAAGAAGAAGAAAACTCATTGTATTTTGGAACCGCTTTTTTTGAAGGTGAAGCTACCATAGTCGGACCTACCGATAAATTGTTGATTGATATTATTGGTAAAACTAAAAAAAGGACTCATTTTGTGTTGCCTATTAATTATGTGAAAACGGCTGAAACATCGCAGTTAATAAGATTTGTAAACTTGCATGAACGTGTAGAGAATGAAAAACAAAGGAAGGCGTTTATTTCTGAAAAATTAAAAGGTTTAGCAGTTAATTTTAATTTGGAAGTTACAAAAGATGCTGTTTTTGAAATGGTAATAGATAAAGTTTCGGGTAGTAATTTAAAAGGAACAGGTACAGGAAATTTACTTATTGAATTGGATACAAAGGATAAATTTAATATGTATGGTGATTTTGTTGTAGATAAAGGTGTTTACGATTTTAAATATGGAGGTATTCTTAGCAAACCTTTTAAAGTTAAAAATGGCGGAACCATATCGTGGGATGGAGATCCCCTTACTGCCGAAATAAATATAGAAGCAATTAACAGGGTCTCAGCTAATCCAAAAGTATTATTAGAAAATATTTCATCAACTAGAAAAATTCCAGTTGATTTAATTACACGATTTTCAGGTGATTTGTTTAATTCAGATATTGAATTTGATATTGAGATACCTAACTCTAGTTCCACAGTAGCGTCAGAGTTAAAATTTAAATTGAGCAGTAATAAAAATACCCAATTTATTTCACTGTTGGTTACCGGAAGTTTTTATAACGAAATGGACGCAAGAATTGATGGTAGCACAGCTTTATATTCTACAGGAATAGATATGTTAAACAATGCATTTGATGATATTTTTAATAGCGGTGATAGTAAATTTAAGCTAAAGCCGGTATATACTGTTGGTGACAATAATAAAATAGATAATTTGGATGTTAGTGATGAACTAGCTTTTGATATGGATTACCAGGTAAATGACAGGATAATTATAAATGGAAAAGTAGGAGTTCCAATTGGTTCTGAAACCAAGGCCAGTATTATTGGTGAGGTAAATGTTGATTTTTTAATGAATGAATCTGGATCATTTCGTTCATCGGTTTTTAATCGCCAAAACGATATTCAATATTCCAATGAAGAAGAAGGTTATACACAAGGCGTTGGATTAAAGTATCAAATTGATTTTGATGATGCTGGTGAATTGTTAGAAATGTTATCTTTGAAAAAGGAAAAAGTAAAAGATTCAGTTGGTGATAAAGAAAGATCAGATACTATTTTGAATCAAAAATTAATAAATTTTAAAAATAAAAAAAATATACAAAATGAATAAACCAACCTTGGTAATATTAGCGGCAGGAGTAGGAAGTCGCTATGGCGGATTAAAACAATTAGATACCTTTTCAAAACAAGGAGATACTATATTAGATTTTTCAATTTACGATGCAATTCAAGCAGGATTTGGAAAAGTTGTATTTATCATTAGAAGAAGTATTGAGGATGATTTTAAAGCTTTTTTCAATGATAAATTAAAAGGTAAAATAGAAGTTGATTATGTTTTTCAAGAAACTGAAAATATTCCTGAAAAGTTTAGAAGTAACAATAGACAAAAACCATGGGGGACAGGTCATGCCTTGTTGATGGCTAAGGATGCTGTTTCTGAAAATTTTGCTGTAATTAATGCGGATGATTTTTATGGTAGGGAAGCTTTCGAGGGTATTGCTGAGTCTCTTAAAAATACTGATAAAACATCAACTAATTTTAATATGATGGGCTATGTCTTAAAAAATACAATTTCTGATTATGGCTTTGTTTCAAGAGGAGAATGTACCGTTGATCAACAAGGATTTTTATCGGGAATAGTTGAGCGTACTCATATTGAAAAAGTAAATGGAGAATTGATGTTTAAAGATGAGAATGGTGAGTTAAAACCAATTTCTGAAGAAACCATTGTTGCTATGAACTTTTTCGGGTTTACGCCAAAATATTTTGACATTTCTGAATCAATGTTTGAGGCGTTTTTAGAAAAAAATTACAAAGAGCCTAAGGCTGAATTTTTTATTCCGTTGGTTGTAAATGATGTTATAGTTAATAATACAGCAACTATGGAAGTTTTAAAGTCAGATGCCCGTTGGTTTGGTGTAACTTACAAAGAAGACAAGCCATATGTAACATCTGAAATTCAAAAATTAAAAGATTCTGGTGTGTATCCCGAAAATTTGTGGTTATAGAATGGGTAATTATATTACATTTCAAAAAAATCATGAATATTTGAGTTATTAACTATGGGAAAAAAAATAAAAAAAATAGGAGTTTTAACTTCTGGTGGTGACGCACCAGGAATGAATGCTGCTATTAGAGCAGTGGTAAGAGCCTGCTCTTATTATGATGTTGAATGTGTTGGAATATATAGGGGATATCAGGGGTTAATTGACGGTGATTTTGAATTGTTTACATCTCGTCATGTAAGTAATATTATCAATAGAGGTGGAACCATATTAAAATCGGCCAGATCAACTGAATTTAGAACAGTAGAAGGAAGAGAAAAAGCGTATAATAATTTAAAAAAATCAAATATTGATGCCTTAGTGTTAATAGGTGGTGATGGAACATTTACAGGTGGAATGATTTTTAACAATGAGTACAAGTTTCCATGTATAGGAATTCCAGGTACTATTGATAATGATATTTTTGGTACCAATTATACAATTGGTTATGATACAGCTTTAAATACGGTAGTTGAAGTAGTAGATAAAATTAGAGATACGGCGAGTTCACATAACCGATTATTTTTTGTGGAGGTTATGGGGCGCGATGCTGGTTTTATAGCTTTAAATGCAGGTGTTGGTGCCGGAGCTGAAGAAATTTTAATTCCTGAAGAGGATTTAGGTTTAGAGCGGTTGTTAGAGTCGTTGAAAAGAAGTAAAAGATCGGGAAAATCATCA
>Ga0224504_10000231_pt1 | contig 24839 bp, 18 predicted proteins | sample SF_Oct11_sed_USG_3_FD_170160 | JGI IMG/M metagenome (GOLD analysis project Ga0224504, IMG submission 170160) | Sediment microbial communities from San Francisco Bay, California, United States - SF_Oct11_sed_USGS_24 | ecosystem: Environmental > Aquatic > Marine > Sediment | place: USA...
GAGAGCGTCGTCTTGCCGGCGCCGTTGCGGCCGATGATCCCCAGGGTCTCACCCTTATAGACCCGGAAGCTGACGTCCTTGAGGGTCCAAAGCTGGCCGTCGCCCCCGTCGTTCCCGACCTCGAACACCCGTTCGGCGCCCTTGCGGGACTTGGCGGGCTGCTCGTAGCGTTTAGATACGCCGTCGACCCAAATCGCCACCTCAGAGGACATCCGCGAACCTCCCGCGGCTCCGTGCGAACCACCTCAGTCCGAGCCACGCCGTCACGAGCCCCGCTACTAGGAAACCACCGAGGGCGGCCCAGGCCGGCGGTTCGCCCCACATGGCGACGCGGCGCGCCTGTTCGATCGTGAAGGCGAGAGGGTTCAGCAGGAAATAGCCGCGATAAGCAGCCGGCACGAGTGTCACCGGATAGAAGATCGCGCTCACGAACATGGCCGCCGTTACGATTACGTTGATAACCTGATCAAGGTCCCGGCTGAAGGTGCCGAGGGCGGCCAGGATCCATGAGATTCCCAGAATGATCAACACGAGCGGCACGATCACCAGGGGAAGCAACAGGATGGTCCAGGGCGCGCCGCCATGGACCGCCGCGAAGGCCACCAGAAAAATGAGGAACCGGAGGCCGGCATGGAATACCGCCTCGCCGAGTGTGATCCACGGCAGGATCTCGAGCGGGAACACGACGTTCTGGACCAGCCCAGCGTTGCTGCGCATCAGGCTGGGCGCCCGCGTAATGCAGTCGCTCGCCAGCCAGAAGACGATCAGACCGAGGAAGACGGCGAGTGCGAAGTCCGCCCGGTTCGCGCCCCAGGCCGCGCCGCGCGACGGGAAGATCACCGTGAACACGAAGGTGAAGACCGCGAGAAAGAGCAAGGGCTGAAAAATGGCCCAAAACGGGCCCAGGAGCGCTCCGCGATAGCGCGCCTTCACGTCGCGGACCGTCAACTGCCACGCGAGCCCACGATGCCGCCAGAGGCAGACAAAGGGCATCAGCGGGCCACGGCGAATGTTCAGGGCCTGCGATGTCACGTGCGAGTCTCGGTCTTCACAGCGTGTCCTCTTTGTCGGGCCAAGCCCGGGAGGGCGGTGGTGTGGGCCCCCAAAGGCCCGAGTGGACCCATCCGATCGGCCGCTCGCGATTGCGATCCTCCAGTCCAGGTGATCCCGGATAGAGCGGGTGCCGCGAGACTCGCCGACCGGCCCCGCCGGGCGCGCGGTAACATCCGTGATCGCCCTTACGCGGTCAAGGCCTCTTCGCGTCAGCGCAATTGCCCGGGCGGCCTTTTCTTGGACTGGGGGTGTTGCGAACCGATGGTGGCGGTGACGCCGGCTTGCCGCCTCCTCCGTCGTGCGACCCGACCCCTCACCGCGAGAGGCGGGAGGTTGGCTCCTCGGGTCCGCCCTTTGGCGCGAAAGCTCGAGGCTGTGGCTACAGGTTCCGCGCAAGTTGGTCGCTCTCGAGATCCAGTTTAAGTTGATTAACTTTAATAGATTATCACCGCCTCTAACCGGAGAGCTTCAATTTTTTGTTTGCACAGAAAATATATAAAATACTAATAAATTAAAAATTAATTTTTATACTTTGATTTTTACAAATTCGTGAAGGGTTTGTAAACGATTTGTATACTATTGGCTTTTTATACTTCTGTCCGAGGCGGGCTTGGTCGAGTCGGCCTGCGTGTGGGACCCAATGGAGGACTACTATGAAACACTTGGTTTTTGGCAGGGGCTGGGCCGTTGCCTTGGCCCTACTGTCGGTTCTGGTTCTGGCCCCGCAGGCGGGCTTCGCGGCCGTGCCGCAGACCATCAACTACCAGGGCGCGCTTTCGGATGCCGGGGGCCCCGTGAACGCCACGGTCAATATGACGTTCCGTTTGTACAACGTCGAGACCGGTGGAACTCCATTGTGGGAGGAGACGATTTCGGTGACCGTGACCGCCGGCACCTTCAACGTTACGCTCGGCGAGACCCTTCCGGTGCCCTCAAATGTGTTCAACAATCCCTCCTTTCTGGGCATCGAGGTGGAAACCGATGGCGAGATGATACCGCGTCAGGAGATGGCCGCGACCGGCTATTCCATGCGCTCCGTCGTCGGCTTCAACCTGATCTGCGTCGCCTGCGTCGCGGAGGCCGAGCTCGGCTTCGACCCGGCCACCCAGGCGGAGCTCGACACGCACGGCGGAACTGCCGCCGCCCACCACGCCCGCTACACGGACGCCGAGGCGATCACGGCGGTCGGTCCGCACACCACGGACACCGACACCGTGGGTGCCCTCAGCTGCGCCAGCGGCGAGGTCGCGAAGTGGAACGGCGCGGCCTGGGCCTGCGCGGTGGACGACAGCGGCGGGGCGGCCTCCGACCTGACCTGTACGAGCTGCGTAGACGAGACCGAGCTGGGATTCGACACGGCCAACCAGACGGAGCTCAACACGCACGCCGCGACCGTCGATGCCCACCACGCCCGCTACACGGACGCCGAGGCGGTGACGGCGGTCGGTGCGCACACCGTGGACACCACGCTCACCAATGCCGAAGTGGACGCCTTCGTCATCGACAGCGCGCTCAATCTCTTCGCCGGCACGACCCTGAACGGGGCGGCGATCCAGACCGGCACCGAGGCCGACACCGTGGGTGCGCTTAGCTGCGCCAGCGGCGAGGTCGCGAAGTGGAACGGTGCAGCCTGGGCCTGCGCGGCCGACGTCGATACCGACACCAACACCGACACCTTGGCCGGTCTCAGTTGCGCGACCAACCAGGTCGCGGAGTGGAACGGCGCGGCCTGGGCCTGTGTGACGCCGAGCAGCGGCGGACTGACCGGCGTGAACGTCGTCTCGTCGGCACCTACGAATGTCACGGCGGGCCTGCGCGGGACCATCACGGCCTCCTGCGCCGGCGGCGAGAAGGTGCTGGGCGGCGGCTTCCAGGGTGCGCCGGGCATCATCGCCGAGAGCAGCTATCCCGTCGTTGGCTCGCCGGACCAATGGTCGGGCACCTTCCTGAACACCGACGCCCTGGACCATAGTGTGACCGTCTACGCGGTCTGCGGGACGCCGTAAGAGAGGCCGGGGTCCGTCGGGTGCGACCCGGCGGCCCCCGCTTATCAGGAGGTCAGGTGTTGATCAGTAGGTGGAATGGGACCTCGGCGCTGCACAGGAAGGCCCTCGGGCCGAGTCGGTCGGACCCCGGTGCGGCAGGGTCGCCGAGGCCGCGCGGCGAAGAACGCAGCCCGCGCGGAACCGGGACCCGAAGTCCGGAAGGAATGGAGGATCTGATAATGTCATTCTCGTCGCCCAAGCGGCATGCATTCGACCGGCAGCGGACGCCACGCGCCGCGCTTCTGTCGGGCCTAGTCCTCGCTCTCGGGCTGTTCGCCAACGGCGAGGCCCGGGCGGCGCTGGCCTCGAGCGCCACGTACGGGCTCGAGAGCGCGACAGCCGCTTCGGCCGGCGGGCGCGCCTCCTCCACCAGCTACAGTCTGCTCAGCACGGTGGGGCAGTCCTCGCCGCTCGGATCGGCTGGCTCGACCAGCTACGCCATGTTTCCCGGGTTCCTGTCCACCTTGGACACCGACGGTGACGGCACCCCGGATGGCTTCGACGCCTTTCCGACCGACCCGACCGAGACCACCGACACGGACAGCGACGGCATCGGCAACAACGCGGACACCGACGACGACGGCGACGGCATACCGGACGCCTACGAGGATACCATTGCCGGCCTGGATCCCTTGGATCCCGCGGACGCCACCGGCGACATCGACGGCGACGGATTCACCAACCTAGAGGAATACCTGGTCGGCACCGACCCGGAGGACGCCCTTTCCTTCCCGATGTACGTCGTCGACTTCAACGGCGACGCGAAGTCCGACATCCTGTGGCGCAACTCCAGCAACGGCAAGTTGGTTCTCTGGCAGATGGACGGTTTCACCCTGCAGACCGCAGAAACGATACCCGCGCCGTCGGCCTCTTGGTATATCGCCGATCTCGGCGACTTCGATGGTGATAATCGGACTGATATTCTCTGGCGCAACGGCGCCTCGAGCGCCGTCGTCATCTGGTTTATGGATGGATCCACGCATACATCCGGGGGTTCGTTGGCGAACGTCAGCAGCAGTTGGGATGTGGCGGGCCTCGGCGACTTCAACGGCGATGGCAGTCTCGACATCCTGTGGCGCAACAATACCACCGGAAGCAACGTCATCTGGGAGATGGACGGCTTAACCCAATTGGGCGCCTCGGTGATCGGTGTGGCCGGTCTCGGCTGGCAGGTCGCTGGCGTTGCCGATTTCAACGGCGACGATCAGTCCGACATCCTGTGGCGCAACTCGAGCACCGGAGCCAATCTCGTCTGGCAGATAGAAGCGGCTGTCCAGACCGACGTTGTTTCGATCGGCGCGGTGTCCTCCGTCTGGAGAGTCGAGGGCCTGGGCGATTTCGACGGCAGCGGCCAGGACGATATCCTGTGGCGCAATTCGAGTTCCGGGAACACCATCATCTGGGAGATGGACGGCTACACCACGCTGGCCGCGGCGAAAATCGGAACTGTCAGTAGCGCGTGGAAGGTCGTCCGTCTGGGCGATTACGACGGCGGCAGCAAATCCGATATCCTGTGGCGCAATCCCAGCACCGACGCCACCATCATGTGGCTGATGGACGGGTTCACCACGGTGGCCGCGCAACCGATCGACCCTGTCTCCTCGCTGTGGAAGGTCCAATAGGCGCGAAACGCCATCCCCGTCCCCGGTCGCGATCCGTCGAGCGGCCGGGCGCGGGGTTGGGCGCGCGGGTTCTCCTTCGGACCGTTGAAGATCTCACCGGGCGCTGACCCGGCCGCGCTTCATCCGGTCCCGCTTCATAACGACTCCCCTGCGCGAATAGAAACGCGGTCCGCCGGACACCTCGGGCACATGGGCACTGTCCCATGGTGGCCCCCGGGCACGGTGCTGTCGCTCGAGCGGGGGACCACGCACCCGGACGATACAAGTTAGGTCGCTGGTTAGGTCGCTGGTTAGGTCGCTGGCGGGGTCCGACCGACCCTTTCGAAGTCGACTGCGGACCGGCGCGGGCCGAACCCGCCCCCCGGGCCGACCGCATGGCCGGAGCGAGCACCGCAGGGCTTCCGGGCCGATGCGCCGTCACGGTCGCCGTGATCCCGCAGGGCGCGGGCTACGTGATGATCCTCGGCAGGGACTTCTTCAACGCGGTCCCCGCCGGGACAGTGGGGGCAGTGGAAAGCGGCTGGCACCGCGTGCTGAACGCGGCGGTCAACCAGGCGCTCGATCCGACCAAGGCCGACGTGGCGTTGTTTAGCAACACCACCTACGTGGACTATCGCCTGGGAGAGCTCGGCGCGGAGGCGAGCAACGTCCAGGCCTCGGCGCAGGAAATGGGGCACAAGGTGATGCCGTTCACCGGCTTCACGGCCGCGCCCCTCTCGAGTGTGCTGAACGGCCGGGAAGCCTTGGCGATCTCGGAGCTGAATGCCGACCTCTTTGCCGCCATGACGGTCGGCGCGCGGGACGAGGTGGAGGCCTTCGTCGAGGGCGGCGGCAACCTGCTGGTGTTCGACGCCGGCGGCACGTTCGAGCGCAATTTGGTCAACGGCTTGTTCGGGTTCGCGCTGGCGTCCTCGGCAACCGCGTCGCCCTATTCCCTCGATGCCGCCGGGGCTGCCGGCACGCCCTTTGCGGGCGGGCCCGGGTCGCTGACCGGATTCAGCGCGACCTCTGCGGTCACTCTCGCCTCGCTGCCGCCCGGCTCGCGGGCCATTTACCGCACCGGCAGCGCGGTTGCCGTGGCCAGCATCCCGGTGGGCTGCGGCACCGTGACCCTCATGGGCTGGGACTGGTTCAGCGCCCAGCCGGAGGGAGCCCAGGACAGCGGATGGCTCGACGTGCTGAACCGGGCGCTCGGCCAGGACAAGCGGATGCTCGTCGACAACGACTTCAACGGCGACACCCACGCCGACGTCTTCTGGCGCAACACCAGCACCGGGGCCACCGTCATCTGGCTGATGGAGGGGAATACCGTACGGGATTCGGGACCGCTCGGCGCCGTCGCCAACCCACCCTGGGAGCTGGCCGGCACCGGCGACTTCAACCGGGACTGCAAGGCAGACATCATGTGGCGCAACACGTCCACGGGAGCAAATTTCCTCTGGCAAATGGATGGGCTCAGCCTAGAGGCTTCGGGGTCGATCGGTGGCGTGGCTACGACATGGGAGATTGTCGGCATTCACGACTACGATGGCGATCGCGCCTCTGACCTCCTGTGGCGCAACACCGCCACGGGGGGCAACATCATATGGTTCATGGACGGATTCGGCCACACCACAGGTCCGTTGGGGCCGGTGACGCCGGCCTGGGTCGTGGAGGAGTAAGCCGCGCCACGCCCGGCCCGCGCCCGGACACCGGACCCCCGGTGGGTGGGCGCGGGGCGGGCGGCCCTTGCCGCCGTCGCTCGAACCGTGATTTGACGTTCTTTCGGGTCGGACCAGAGTGGCCGGCCCGCATTTTCTCCGTGAGCCGCAGGGAGCCGCAGGGCCGCGGCCAAGGACGCTCGGCCGCGTGCTGCTGTTCGCCGACGTGGACATCATCTCCGACGGCACGGTGTCCTCGGGTGACGGGACCACCGGCAGCAACGAGATCTTCCTCGCCAACCTCTTCGCTTATGCGGACCGGAACCGGCCGGTCGCCAACGACTTCAACGGCGATGGCCATGGCGACATCCCGTGGCGCGACACGGGCAGCGGAAAGACCGTTATCCAGTTTTTCGAGGACTTCGTCGAAGTCGCTTCCGGAGGCATCGGTACCCTCCCTGCACCGATCTGGGACACGGTCGGCACCGGGGATTTCGACCGGGACCGCCGGGCCGATATCCTGTGGCGCCACACCGGCACCGGTGACACCATCATTCGGCGGATGGAGGGGTTCGCCAAGGTGGCCGCGCAGTCGATCGGCGGTGTCCCCGCTCAATGGCACGTCCAATAGGCGCAAAACACCGTCCCGTCCTCCGGTCGCGATCCTCTGAGCGGCCGGCGGACAGGGTTGGTTGGGCCCTCTCGTTCAGGCCGTTGTATACGATCATGGGCGCTGACCCGGGCCCATCCGGTCTCAAGGCCCCCCGGTTTCGGCACCAGCGGTCCCGCGGACCGTTTCGCCCAATTTCCCCGCGCGTGCGAAAATTCTCAGTGGACCTCGCGTCTCCGAGGTAGACCCTTCAACCAGCTGCTCAATAACCCGACTGGAGTTAAATCTTTGTTATAAATCATGAAATTTGTTCGATCGGGGATGGTGTGCTAGAATATGCCATAGATGCTCTGCGGGCTTGGTGAGGCTGCCGGGAGGGGTCCCGGAGAAGCCTGGTGCTTCGACGGGGAGAGGGAGATGCCAAGGCGGTGCCGAGCCGGGCCCGGACCCGGACTACGGTTCCGAATCGCACGCACACAGCCGGGTCGCCTGCCAGGCCGGTTCCTACACCGCTTTTCCGACCCATTTCCCTGTTCCCGAGTATCGCCATGGGCGGCTTCGCGTGCTGTCGGCCTCTTGAACGTGTCCGCGGTGGAGGCGTACATGAGAACCCGTCCTTCGTTCGATCACGTGGCGGGACGGTGGAACACTTGAAGGAGAATTTCCGTATTATGACCAAGCTACTGAGAACCCTGGCCGTCGCAGCCGTGGCGTCGACCGGCGCGGCCCAGGCCGCCGACGTGGCGATCTTCACCGACACGACCTATGTGGACTACGATTCCGCAAGCAGCGGCGCGGAGGCCAGCAACCTTGAGGCCACCTTGACCCAGCAAGGTCATGCGGTGTCCAGGTTCTCCGGGACGTCCGATACGGGCCTGGCCTTGGCACTGGCGGGCAAGGACGCCCTCGTACTCCCGGAGCTCGAGAAATCCCCGGCGACCAGCCTGTTCGCCGCGCTTGGCACCGCTGCGCGGGCCGTAATCGTCGACTTCGTCGAAAACGGCGGAACCCTGATCTTCCATTTCGCCAACACCAAGTCCCTCGAGCTGGTCAACGGCCTGTTCGGCTACAGCCCTGCACTGACGACGACCGCGACCGCGGGTACGTACGTCACGAGTGCCGGGCTCACCTCGGGCACTGCCTTCCATGGTGGGCCGCCGTCGCTTCCCGGTTTGAGCGGGAATTCCGCACTCGACTTTACGAGCTTGCCGGCGGAATCGCGCCACATCTATATAACCGGCAACGGCGACGCGGTTTCGATCATAACGCAGGGCGCCGGGCGCGTGATCTTCATCGGCTGGGACTGGGACGATGCCTTTCCGATAGGAGTCAACGACGGCGGCTGGCTCAGTGTGTTGAACTCCGCGGTCAACGAGGCGGTCGACCCGACCAAGGCGAAGGTCGCGCTGCTCGCCGACACGGCCTATGTCGACTACTACGATACGTTGAACTCGGCGAGCCTGGCAATTTGGTCCGAGGCGAGCAACGCGCAGGCCTCGATTCAACGGGAAGGCCACCAGGTCATGCCCTTTACCGATCTGTCCGCTCCGGGCCTCTCGACGCTGCTGGAGGACCGCGATGCCCTGGTTCTGGTCGACACGTTCGGCGGCCTCGTGGCCGCCCTGAGCACAAGCGCGCGGGCCGAGATCGTCGACTTCGTCAACGCCGGGGGCAAGCTGTACATCCTGAAGAACAGCGAGACCAACCTCGGCGTCGTCAACGCTCTGTTCGGGTTCTCGTTGGCGTCCGGCGATTTCCAACCGACCTACGACCTCGACGCCGTCGAGGCGGCCGGCACGACCTTTGCCGGTGGACCTTCGACGCTCGATGCGCCCAGCGATACGAGTTCGCTCTCGCAAGCCTCGCTGCCGCCGGGGTCGCGGGCCATTTACCGCACCGGCACTGACGTCGCCGTGGCGACTATCCCGGTCGGCTGCGGCGGTATCGTCTATCTCGGATGGGACTGGTTCGACGCCGTGCCCGTCGGGTCGAACGGCCCCCTCCATGTCGAGGTGCTGAACCGGGCGCTCGGCGAGGGCAAGCGGGGCTTCGTCCGGAACGACTTCAACGGCGACGGCCACTCCGACATCCTGTGGCGCAGGAACACCGGCAAGCTCATCATGTGGCTGATGGACGGGGGCACCAAGGCGGCCGTCGGGTCGCCCGGCGCGGTGTCCTTGGCGTGGACCATGGCCGGGACCGGCGATTTCAACAAGGACTGCAAGGCCGACATCGTTTGGCGTAACGCCAGCACGGGGGCCAATGTCCTCTGGCTGATGAACAGCTTCGCCAGCACCGCCGGATCAATTGGTGGGGTGCCGGGCAGCTGGGGGATCGCCAGCGTCAGCGACTACAACGCCGACGGCGCTTCCGACCTCCTGTGGCGCAACGACACCACCGGAGCCAACATCATCTGGCACATGGATGGGTTCAGCACGCTGTCCACGCCCTCGATCGGAGCAATTCCGACCGACTGGGCCGTGGAGGACTGAACGCGAACCACGCCCGCCGCCCGCGCCCGGACACCGGATCCCCGGTGGACGGGCGTAGGGCGGGGGGATAGGGCGGGCGGCCCCTGCCTTCTTCGCCTGGAGCGGGTTTTGATGTTCCTGCGGGCCGGCCCAGAGCGGCCGGCCCGCCTTTTTCTCGTAAACCGCAAGGCCGAGGCCAAGGCTGCCCGGCCCCTCCGCTGGCGAGAGCCCTCCGGGGGCCGTCGGGACACCACCCTCTGACCCGCGCGACAGCGGACCGGACTCCCCGGGACTCGGCGCGGCCGCCTGGCCGGAGCGGCAAGTGCCCCACTAGGGAGGTATGTGTTTGATCATTTCTATGGATTTCGATCCTTTGGACTGATAATAATACTAATTGGCATAGGCGATCCTGAGCGTCTATGTCCTGTTCGGAAGGCCAGGGGGTCACTAAGGGCTAGGTCGATTCAGGGGAGTGGGGAGACGGTCGGGGCGCGAAAGGGGTATCGCGTCGCGAACACAGAGCGAATTCCTAAGAAGGCAAGACCTTTCGGACCGAGCGCCTGACGTTGCGCGGGATCGTCCGACAGCCATTCTAGCGCTCTCCTTGCCCCGATCGGCGCGTGTGCGAAAACCCACAGTGACGCTCGGTTTTCGAAGGCAGACTTCTGCGCCAGGGGCTCGGTCACTGGCGGCAAGCCAGAGGCGGTTCCTTGGTCAGGCAAAGCAACGCAGGCGCCCACGACGGGCCCGCGTCAACATCATTACGGGAGGATGGAAATGGTAAGAATGCTAATTCAGGTGCGCCGCCGGTCGACGGCGGCGGCCTATGCGCTCTTGCTCGCCCTGGCGAGCTTCGCCTTCGCCGAGGCCGCACGGGCCGACATCCGGGTCGGCAGCATCGCCGATTCGCGTTTCGGATTCGGCTGGACGCTGGATGGGTCGAACATGACGGTGACCCGGTCCAAGCTGCTGAACGCGGCCAACTTCGGCGCGGGCGGCACGGTCGGCGAGGCCATCGTGATCACCGATACGGCGGCCACCATCACCGAGTCGCTGCTGTCCAACTTCGACGTCTTCTTCATCGGCTACTTGCAAGACTCGAGTGCCACGCCTTTTCGAACGCCGAACTCAAGGCCTTCGAGGCCTGGGTGGACGGCGGCGGCACCATGATCGCCACCTGCGATCATCCCGCCTTCGACGCGGTCTGCGCGCACTTCGGGCATCCCGCGACCAATTCCTCCGTCAACCCCCATGCGCCCACGGCACAGGGGAGCGACCATCCGATCTTCGACGGCCCGTTCGGCGTGGCCGCCAGCTTGTTCATGGGGGGCACCCAGGGACTTTTCGCCGATACGACCGGCGCCACGATCATGGCGGTGGACAGCGGCGGCCTGCCGACCGTCTTGTTCCGGCACCAGGGCGCGGGCCGGGTGATCCTCTACGCCGACGTCGACATGATTTCGAATCAGAACCTGTCCGCCGGCACCGGGATCGCCAACGACAACGACCGCTTCCTTGCCAACCAGTTCGCCTTCGCCGGCTCAGCACCGGCCGTCGTCAACACCTTCGACATCTAGGTCGGCAGCATCGCCAACTCGCGCTTTGGCACGACCTATTCGCTCGATGGCACTTCCATGACGATGACGAGGGAGAAGCTGGAGAACCTAGCCAACTTCGGTCGAAACGGCACGGTCAACAGGACCGTCGAGATCACCGACGTGACCGCTCCCATAACCGAGGCGCTGCTGTCGGACTTCGAGGTGTTCTTCATCGGCTACCTAAATGACTCGAGCGCCAACGCCTTCACGAACGCCGAGCTCTTCGCCTTCGAGGCTTGGGTCAACGGCGGCGGCAACATGGTCGTCACCTGCGATTCCGCTAGTTACGACGCGGTCTGCGCGCACTTCGGGCATCCCGCGACCACGTCCTCCGTCAACCCCCATACGCCCACGGCCGAGGGGGCGGTGCATCCGCTGTTCGACGGTCCCTTCGGGGCGGCCGCCAGCATAAACATGGCGGGCACCCAGGGCTACTTCACGGCGACCGGCGGTGCCACCGTGCTGGCGGAAGACGCCGGCGGCAACCCGACCGTGCTGGAGAAGCGATTGGGGGCTGGCCGCGTGGTGCTGTTGGCAGACGTCAACATCATTGCCGTGGGCGGGCTTACCGCCGGTGACGCCATCACCAACAACAACGACAGGTTCCTCGCCAACCTCTTCGCCTATGCGGGCCCGAACCGGCCGGTCGCCAACGACTTCAACGGCGACGGCCATGGCGACATCCTGTGGCGTAACACGAGCAACAGCACGGTGGTCATCCATATGATCGAGGACTTCGTCAGAGTCGCCTCCAGAGGCATCGGTACCGTCTCTGTGGCGACCTGGGACATGGTCGGCACCGGGGATTTCAACCGGGACGGCCGGGCCGACATCCTGTGGCACAACACCAGCACCGGGGCCACCGTCATGTGGCAGATGAACGGGTTCTCCAGAACGGCCCAAACGATCGGCGTTGTGCCTCTCGTCTGGGAGATCAAGGGCATCACCGACTATAACGACGACGGCAGTGCCGACATCCTGTGGCGCCACACCGGCAACGGGGTGGTCGTCGCGTGGGAGATGAACGGGTTCACCAGGAAGGCCGCGCAGGGGATGGGTGGTGCACCAACGGTCTGGCAGATTGAGAACTAGACACGTGCGGAAGACCGTCCCTAGCTGATACCGGGGACTCCTGCGCGCGATCGGGAGTATGAAGTGACATCGCGATGGGCCGGCAGGCGCAAGCCTGCCGGCCCCTTTTTGTCGTGGGCCGGCGACCGATCGAGCGAGTCCGGCCGGCACACGAAGGGGCGGGGTCGGAGGTGGCCCAAGGCGCGCACGAAATCCCTCGGGGCGATTTTCATGGGAGGGTCGGGCTTCCAGGATTTTTCTAGTTAATACAGAATATATTCAAATTTAGTCCTGAAAATATGTTGGTAATGTGTATATGTTTTTGAGTAAGCACAACCTATAAGAATAATTAAATCAAATTGTATCGAATTTTTACTATTGATTTACAAATTCAATACTACAGTTACAAGACCGTAAGGAGGTAAAGGGCTGTCGATGCGGCTTCCGGCCGCGAGTTGGCGAAGCTTCGGTATCGAACACGACGCCGGGGCCTCGATGCCCTTTCAGTGGAGGATAACGGTGCCGGGAAGTTCAGGCGGACCGTTGAAATGGAAGAATATTCCGACGTCTCCTTGTGGGGCGCGGGCGGCCTTGGCCGACCTGCGCCGGGGTTTGATTCCGTGCCGGGGATCGCTCCCGATAGACCGATCAGGAGGTTGGCCATGAATGGACAGTTCGCATCCGCGGCGGGGAAGTTACTTACAGCGACCTTGATGGGCGTCGCCCTTAGCGCTGCGGCAGCAGCCCAGGAGTTGCCTATCGGCGCTTCGGCCCGGCAACAGATCGAGGCCCTGATGCAGGAAAAGGCCTCGCGCTCGCCGGCGCAACGAAAGATCTCGTCGGACCTGCTCTTCGAGGTCCGGCGGCAGCGCGGCGACGCGATCGTCCAGGCCATGCCGGGCCTGCGCACCTCGGTTCGGGCCGATAACGCCGGCCGGGTTCTGGTCGACATCCAGGCCGAGGTCACGGCCGGCCTGTTGAGCCGGATCACGGCACTGGGCGGCAGCGTGGCTAGCGCCTTTCCGCAGTACGATGCGGTTCGCGCCAGCTTGCCGCTCCGACAGGTCGAGGCTTTGAGCAACTCGCCGCTGGTCACGTCCATCAGGCCTGCCGCGCTGCCCATTGCCAGCAAGACAAACGTCTCCGAGGGCGACATCGCGCACATGGCGGACCTCGCGCGCGCCGACCTGGGTACGGACGGGACCGGCGCGAAAATCTGCGTGCTGTCGGACAGCGTCGACCACTTGGCCGATGTCCAGGCCACGGGAGACCTGCCGGGGAGCATCGAGATCCTGCCCGGCCAGGACGGCGTCGACCTCGGGCCGGCCAACGGCGTTCCGGAAACCGTTGGCGAGGGAACGGCGATGCTCGAAATCGTACATGACCTTGCCCCAGGCGCCAGCCTCGGATTCGCCACCGCCTGGGCTGGCGAGGCGTCCTTCGCACAGAACATTCGCGACCTGCGCGCCGCCGGCTGCGACGTGCTCGTCGACGACGTGGTCCACGTCACCGAGCCGGTATTCCAGGACGGCATAATCGCCGAGGCGGTCGACGAAGTGGTCGCCGACGGCGCGGTCTACTTCTCCGCGGCCGGCAACTTCGGCAACCAGAACGACGGCACCTCCGGTGTCTGGGAAGGAGACTTCCTCGGCACGGGCAACCCCATCTCGTCGTTCAATTCCGACTATGATTTCTCGCAGGACTTTGGCGGCGGTAATGCCCTGAACACCATCATCGCCGAATCGGAATTCGGTTACACGCTCCAGTGGTCCGATCCTCAAGGCGCGTCTAGCAACGACTTCGACCTGTACTTGCTGGATCCGACCGGCTCGACCGTGATCGATTTCTCGACCAATTTCCAGACCGGCACACAGGACCCCTTCGAGGGCATTGCAGCGGCAGCGGCTCCCGCCGACTACACGGGCCACCATCTGGTCATCGCCCGGTTCAAGGGATCGGCCGGCCGCTACCTGCACCTGAACACGCTGGGCGGCGGGCTGAGCGTCGCCACCGCCGGCCAGACCTGGGGGCACAGCGCCGCTCGGGGCGCGTTCAGCGTCGCCGCCGTCGACTGGCGGCAGACGTGCGGCGGCTCGCCGTGCGCCTTTACGGGCGGGGAATCCATCGAGACCTTCGGCTCGGACGGCCCGCGGCGGGTCTTCTACGAAGGCGACGGCACGGCCATCACGCCGGGCGACCTCTCCGCCACCGGCGGCGAGTCGCGGCAGAAGCCGGATCTCGCGGCGGCCGACGGCGTATCCACCGCGACGCCCGGGTTCGACCCCTTCGACGGTTCGTCCGCGGCCGCGGCGCATGCCGCCGCCATCGCCGGCTTGATGATATCCGTCGATCCCACGCTGAACGCGGCGGACCTGCGCGATGTCTTCGCCAGCACCGCTCTGGACATCGAGGCGATCGGCGTGGATCGTGATTCGGGGGTCGGCATCGTCGATGCCGCGGCTGCCCTAGGCACGTTGAAGGACGCGGTCGTGACCGACTTCAACGCCGACGCCCTCTCGGACATCCTGTGGCGCAATACCAGCACCGGCGGCACTGTCATCTGGCAGATGGACGGTTTCGCCGTGAGCGACGCAGCCTCGATCGGGGCGCCAGAGAACGCCTGGGTGATTGCGGACGTCGGCGACTTCAATGGCGATCTCCGGTCCGACATTCTCTGGCGTAACCTCCTCACAAGCGCCGTTACCATCTGGTTGATGGATGGATTCACCCAGACGTCCTCAGGTTTTCTCGATCCCGTCAACGGCGCTTGGGATGTGGCGGGCCTTGGCGACTTCGACGGCGACCGTAATTTGGACATACTGTGGCGCAACAATACCACCGGAAACACCGTCATCTGGCGGATGGACGGCTTAACCCAATTGGACGCCTCGGTGATCGGTGTGGTCGGTCTCAACTGGCAGATCGAGGGCGTAGCCGATTTCAACGGCGACAATCAGTCCGACATCCTTTGGCGCAACCCGATCACCGGAGCCAATCTCGTCTGGCAGATGGAAGCGGCTGTTCAGACCGGCGCTTTTTCGATCGACCCGGTATCCTTCCCCTGGATGATCGAGGGCCTGGGCGATTTCAACGCCGATGGCCAGGACGATATCCTATGGCGCCACTACAGCAGCGCGAATCTCGTGATTTGGCAGATGGACGGTTATGCCACGGCGGCCGCGACATCGATCGGGGCCGTCAACACTTCCTGGGAGGTCGCCCGCCTCGGCGACTTCAATGGCGGCGGCCAGGCGGACATCCTGTGGCGGCGGCCTAGCAATGGAAGCACGGTGATTTGGCAGATGAACGGTTTTGCCATGGAGGCCGCCGAGATGATCGGGACCATTGGCGGCGTATGGGAAGTGCAATAAGAGCGCACCAACCAGCCAGGTATCCGCCAGCTTCGGGGGCGGCGGCGCGGACCGCCGCCCCCGGTCGTCTGCGGCAACGGACAGAGGCGCGCCGGTTCCGCCGACACTGAAAACCCTCTAGTTCGACCAGCAGTCCCGCGATATGGTGACTGGGCCGGGACCGGCACGGGAAGAACGCTCGCGGCTCTTGTTGATGGGCCGCGACAGGCGCCGGGACACGAGTTCGTTCGATTGCGAAAAGGCGGGAGGATGAGGGCAAGCGGCCTGGTCAGCGCGGTGATGGTGACCTACCGGACCGGCCCTGCTCTATTCGGGGCGATCGATGCCGTGCGCGGCCAGGCCGGCTTGGCCGAACTGGTGCTCGTCGACAACGGCAATCCGGAGCCGGTCCGCGCGACCCTGAAACGGCTCGAGGCTTCCGAGGACCGGGTCAGGCTCCTGACGGGTCACGGCAACGTCGGCTACGCCGCGGCCTGCAATCTGGGTGCCGGCGCGGCCCGTGGCGACTATCTGCTTTTCGTGAATCCCGATTGTCTGCTGCCGGCCGGTGCCATAGCGCAGTTCCTCGCCGTCGCGCGGCGCACCCCACGGCCGGCCGTTCTGGGCTGCCGGCTGAGCAATCCCGACGGTACCGAGCAGCGCGGATCCCGGCGCGAGGCCCTGACGCCCCGGACCGGCTTGGTCGAGGCCCTGCGCCTCGACCGCCTGGCGCCGGACAATCCGCGTATCGTCCGGCTCAACCAGCATGACCGGCCGGCCCCCGAGGAGGTCGCGGATGTCCCCGTCGTCAGCGGCGCCTGCCTGTTCCTGGCCGCCCGCGATTTCCAGGCGCTAGACGGCTTCGACGAAGGGTATTTCCTGCACGTCGACGACATCGATTTCTGCTTTCGGATGCGCAAGGCCGGGGGCCGTGTGCTCTTCCTACCGCAGGTCCGGCCGGTGCATTACCGGAGCACGAGCCGGGCCCACCCGGTCTTCGTCGAATGGTGCAAGACGCGCGGCTTCCTGCGCTACTTCCGGAAGAACTTCTCCGACAGCCATTCGCGATTCGTGATTCTGCTTACAAACCTTGCCGTCTGCCTCAGGTTCGTTGTCAGGGCCGGTTGGCTCACGCTGCGGGGACTGCTGCGCAGGGATGTACCAGGAGATTCGCAGAGGAGGGCGCGGGGCCAGGGTCTCAAGGCGCCTGGCGTGGCGGGCGACGGGGTTTCGGGCAAGGACCTCGTGGGGCCGAGCTCCACCACCGGCCGGTCGGTCTGAGCCTCGGCGTCCGATCGCCGGACGGCAAGGGGAGAGGCAGACCGCCCAGGTTGCGAATCACAGCCGTTTGCGTCACACCGGGTCTTGAAACGGCTCCGGGGATCCGGACCATGACGAAGGCAGACCTCAGCCGAACCCTCCAACTCGTCACGAGCGCGGCACTGCTGCCCTTGGCCGTGGTATCTGGTCCCTCGGTGGCCCTGTTGTTGGCACTTCTGGCGGCAGCACGCCTCCTTGGCTCCGGCACGCCATCGCAGATCGGCGTCTTCCAGCAGAGCCCGCTCCTGCTTGTCGGGCTGGCCTGTCTGGCCTGGGCCGGGTCCACGGTCCTCTGGTCGCTCTCGCCTCAGGAGAGCCTGGTGCGGCTGGCCAAGCTCGCCTGGATCCTGGCGGCGGCCTGGATTCTGCTGGGCGCCGAGACCGAGGCCGTCGCGCCGGCACCGCAAAGCCTGTTCCGCGCCCTCGTCCTCGGCACGGCCGTGGCCGCGGTGCTCGTTGCCGTGGAGCGCGTCAGCACGGGCTGGTTTTTCGAGGCCCTGGGGCTGCGCCAAGCCCATCTCGACCCCGACATCGAGGCGACCCGCGTCTTCAAGGGCATCGTGGTTCTGCTCGTCGTGACCTGGTGCCTGACGCCGGGGCTGTTGGCGCGCCATGGGCGGACCGTCTGCCTGGCCGCCATGGCGATATTGGGGGGGCTGGCCCTCTGGGCTGGGAGCCTTTCCGCCACCCTGGCCTTCGGCGCGGCGGGTCTGGCCTACCTGCTGTCCTGGGTCTTCGGTGACCGCTTTCTGGCCGTGTTGAGGGTCACGATCGTAAGCTTGGTGCTCCTCTTACCAGCCGCTGGGCTGTTCCGGACCGCGCCTTTCGTGGACGCGGTGTCCGCCGCGCGATCGGCCGGCCTGGCGGTGCCCGATTCCGGCCTGCACCGGGCCTACATATACGATTTCGTGCTGGAGCGGATCTGGCAGCGTCCCCTGCTGGGCTGGGGCCTCGAGGCGTCCAGCCTGCTGCCGGGTGCGGAGACCATCATCCCCGCCTTGCAGCGGGGCCTGCTGCCCTCCCACCCGCACAATGCGGTGCTGGAAATCTGGGTCGAGTTGGGAGCGATCGGCGCAGGTCTCGCCGCGGCGCTCCTGTGGCTCGGCCTGCGGGGCATCGAAGGACGCATCACGGCACGACCGGAACGCGCCGCCGCGCTGGCGGCCGTCACGGCGTTTCTCGCCGTCAGCATGTTGTCCTTCAGCCTTTGGGCGACCTGGTGGTTGAGCACTGCCGTCGTTGCGGCCTTTCTGGTCCGGGCCCTTGCCGCCGGCGGTACCGCGACATGACAGAGGAAAGGCACGCGGTCGTTCTGGGCGCTCGAAGCCTCATCGGCCCCTATCTCGTGGGGCGCCTGGTCGGACTCGGCTACACGATCGAGTGTATCACGCGACGTAGAGAGGAGACTGGCCCTTCCCCCGGCTTGCGCTGGACGACGCTCGACGCGAGCGCGCCGGGCGACTGGGCTCCACGCCGGGATACGGTGGTCTTTTCCCTCCTGCCGCTCTGGCTGCTGTCGCCGGTCCTTCCGAACCTGCAGCCGGCCCGTCAGATCGTCGCCTTCGGGTCGACCTCCGCGACCGTCAAGGCGACCAGTTCGGATCCCGGCGAACGCGATCTTGCCGAAAGCCTGCAGTCGGCGGAGCGCGTCTTGGCCGAGTCTTGCAGGCGCATGAACATTTCCTGGACCCTGTTGCGGCCGACCCTGGTCTATGGCGGCGGGCGGGACCGCAACATCAGCTCGATCGCCGGCTTTATCCGCCGCTTCGGCTTCTTTCCGCTGGCCGCGCCGGGACGCGGCCTGCGCCAGCCGGTCCACGCGGACGATCTAGCGAGTGCCGCGCTCTCGGCGGTCGACAACCCCGCCGCACGCGACACCGGCTTCGACCTGCCCGGCGGCGAGACGTTGACCTACCGCGAAATGGTGGAGCGAATCTTCGAGGCCTTGAACCGGCGTCCCCTGATCCTGCCGCTCCCTGAGCTGGCGCTGGCCGCCGCCGTCGGCGGGGCCCGGCGCCTGGGGTTGCTCGGCGTAACGGCCGAGGCGGTCAGGCGGATCAACCGGGATCTGACGTTCGATAGCGCGCCGGCGCGCTCGTGCCTTGATTTTGCGCCGCGAGGCTTTGCGCCGGAACTGCCGGCCGAGCGCTGACACCAGAGGTCGCTATCGATGACCTTTGGTATTACTTGGTGAGAGTGACGCCGGCACGGCCTTCCTCGATGCCGTGCAACAGGTAATGCTGCCACCCGGATTCGAACTTGCCGCTGCGCACCGCCGCGGCTACGTCCGGATTCTTGTCCAGGTAAGCCCGCTCGACCCAGCCAGGCGGGGGGGTCATGCTTTGCTTCATGCCTGCTTCGAGGTCCGTCGAAAGGCGAAAGCCGACAACCAATGCCACGACCATGAGACAGGAGATTGCAAAGAACAGACCTTTTAGAGCCCTGTCCTGCTTGCGAAATAGGTTTAGTTGCTTTTCTACGTTGATCATGAGCAAAACCTTACGCCCCGCTTCGCACGGCGGTCAAGGCGTTGGCCGTAGGTGACGCGGTTCGAGGGCCGCGCTCTTGCTTGCTCCGCCACGCGAAAACAGCGCGCCTGTGGTGCCGGCCGGACGAATCGGCGGACGGCGCCACTTCGGTTTTGACCCGGGGCGCTGTATCGCGCATGGTTCGACAGACGAGCTGGCCGGCACGGCAGAGCGGTCTTCGATCCGGGGCCGGCGAACGGCCGGGATCCCGGCAGTCCAGGGGGGCGGCGTGGGCTCGGTTCTGTTGCTTGGCTTCCTGATCGGCATGCAGCATGCGCTCGAGGCCGATCATGTCGCCGCGGTGGCCTCGATTGCGACGCGAGGCGGCTCGGTCGGACGCATCGTGCGGCAGGGCGCGGCCTGGGGGCTCGGCCACAGCGTGACCCTGCTGATCGTCGGCGCTGCGGTGCTGAGCTTCGACGCGGCGGTGCCCGAGAGCTTGGCCCGGATCCTGGAGCTTGCGGTCGGTGTCATGCTGCTCTTGCTCGGCCTGGGCGTCCTGCGCCGCGTGCTGCGCCGGGGGATCCACTTCCACCGGCATCGGCACGGCGACGGGATCGTGCATATCCATGCCCATTCTCACGCCGGCGAGCGGGGACAGCATGATCCCCGGCTGCACCGGCACGACCATCCGCGCGACCTGCCGCTGCGCGCGCTGCTGATCGGCACGATGCATGGCATGGCGGGCTCGGCGGCCCTCTTGGTCCTGGCGCTGGCCTCGGTTCAATCGGCGCTCACCGGCCTGCTCTATGTCGTGATCTTCGGTTTCGGCTCGATTGTCGGCATGGCGGCGCTCTCGGCCGTCATTGCCGTGCCGCTCAGCTGGTCCGCGCGCCTGCTCACCCGGCTGAACCAGGCACTCCAGGCGGCGATCGGCTGTGCCACACTGGTGCTTGGCGTCGTGATCGTCTACGAGAGCGCTTTCGCCGCTTGGACGGGGGGTTGAGCGGTCCGGGTGTGAAGGGGCAAATAGTCGACCTTTCGGTCATGGTGGTCTCTTGTGCTGCCTGTCAATACCAAAGTCGAGCCCGGTCCATACAGCAATGTTCTGGTGCCGAACTGAAAACTCCGCCATAATAATCTGGCTCTGGTCGTCGATATTGTATTTGGCTAGGTAGGTCACATCATGGCGGTCATGAAGAGGGTGAGACAGTTTTGCCGGCTCGGTCTCGTGTTGTCTTTGACAATGCTGGCCGCCTGCGCAACCGGCACAGGACCCGAGACAGAATCGGCATCCGCCGCCCTCGTGGCGCGGGTCCAGGCGCTCTTGGCCGAGATAGATTATCGGCCGGGCGTGGTCGACGGGATCGAGGGGCCGCTGACCGGTGAAGCGGTTCGCGCCTACCAGACCGCGGCCGGCCTGGAGGTCGACGGCCGGGTCAGCGAGTCTCTCGTTGCCCGGCTCGAGCGCGACAAACAGATGCGCCTGGTGGTCGAGGTACAGGGGCACTTGGCGGCTCTCGGCTATGAGTTGGGGCCCGCCGACGGCAAGGTGGGCGCGCGGACCCGCCGCGCGGTCGAGGCCTTTCAAGAAGCCCAGGGTCTGCCGCAGGACGGCCGGGTGACGGCGCGGTTGCGCGACCAACTGGCCGCGGCCCGGGACGCGCCCGAGGGCCGGATCAGCGACACGCAACCCGGGCCCCCGATGGAGGCATCTGCCGGGACCGGGGACAAGTCGGCCGAGATCGCGGCCACGGACCCGCAAAATCTCATTCTTGGGCCCGGCGATCGTGTTCTGCTCAGCTATTCCGGCACGGAGACGGCGCCCGCGGAGGTCGAGATCGGTCCCGATGGGCGAGTCGCGCTGCCCGAGGCGGGCAGCGTGCAGGCGGCTGGCCTCGACCTCAAGCAACTGCGGGACCAAGTGACCGTCAGGCTGATCGAGAGCTACCTGGGCAAGCTCGATGTCAGGGTGATCTTGATCGAGGCGCACGGGGAGCCAGGCGCCGACGCGGGTGAGACGCCCGACTCCAAAACGCATGTCCTTGCGCCCGGCGACCGCCTTTCCGTGAGCCTTGCCGCGGAGGCGGCAAATCCGGCCGACCTCGAGGTCGGGCCGGACGGATCGCTGGCGCTGCCCGAGACGGGCCGCGTCCCGGCCGCCGGCCTCGGCCTCGCGGAGCTGCGCGACAGCATCACGGTGAAGCTGCTCGAAACCTACATGGGCAATCTCAGGGTGAAGGTCGACTTGGCCGACGCTGGCGATTCGCTCCCCTCGGCCGAGTGACGGTTACCAGCGCCGGCCTTTGTGCTCGACCACGCCGTCGGGGGTCAGCCTTTGATTGGCGAGCGTGCGCTCGTCGTGGTTCATGCGCCAGGACAGCAGTTTCTGGGCATAGGCGAGCATCGGCTCCTGGTGGGCGGGGTCCCCGGCCAGGTCGCGCAGCTCCATGGGGTCCGCTTCCAGGTCGAAGAACAGCGGCGGCAGGGCGGTGAAGTGGACATACTTGTAACGCGCGCCGCGGATGACGTTCATCGCGCACTGGTCGGGGGCGAGGCCGAGCGCCTGCTCCGTCTTGCGGCCGAGGATATCCCGAAAATCGTATTCCCAGTGCGCCTCCCGCCGCCAGTCGGCCGGCTGCTCGCCATGACAGAAGGGCAGTAACGACAGGCCGTCGCACTGGACGGGCGTCTCGAGTCCGAGCCACTCCACGATGCTCGGCAGGACGTCGACGTTCTCGGTGAAGTCCATGACGTGGCGGCCGCGCGCCCGGTCCGCTTCGGGACGCGGGTCGCGCAGGATGAGCGGGATGTGGAAGGACTGGTCGAAGTAGCCGTACTTGCCGAAGAGCCAGTGGTCGCCGAGCTGCTCGCCGTGGTCCGAGGCGAAGACGATCAGGGTCCGCTCGTAGGCCTTCTCGGCCTTGAGGAAATCGATCAGGCGGCCGATCTGGGCGTCGACCTCCGACATCATGGCGTAATAGGTGGCGCGCGCCTGGCGCAGCTCCCGCTCGCCGAAACCGATCGTGTCCGTGACCGGCACGCCGAGCGAGGGGCCGGTGCCCTTCTGGTTGAAGAGGTAATGGGCGAGCCAAGGGTGCTGGGCCGCCTCCGCCTCGGGGCTCTCCGCGCGGACCGGAAGCGGAACCCCGGGCGGATCGTAGAGCTCGTGGTAGGGCTCGGGCACGATGAAGGGCGGGTGCGGCGCGAGATAAGAGAGGTGCACGAACCAGGGCCGGTCGTGGCGCACCGAGATGTACTTCATCGCCTCGCCGGTCAGGAAGGCGGTGTTGCTGTCCTCGGCCTTGTAGAGCGCCGGCGAGAAGGTCGGGCCGCGCCCGGCCGCCCCCGGCACGTTCGCCTTTGGCCGAAACACCTCGTAGTGGCCGGAGGGGATGTCGTAGCCCTTGGCCCTGAGGTCGGCCAGCCAGGGGAGCTGGTCGTCCTTCAGCCAGACGACCGGCGTCATGCCGGGCAGCAGGCCCTCGTAGGTGGTGAGCGCCGGGTCGTCCGGGTGATGGGCGCGGGGATCGGCGCTGACGTCGGTGTAGCCGAGTAGCGTCGGCTCGTAGCCGGCCTTGCGCGCCTCGAGGGCGACGTTGCCGTGGCGCGCGTCGAGCGGGGCGCCGTTCACCACCGAGCGGTGGTTCATCAGGTAGAGGCCGGTATAGAGCGAGGCGCGGCCCGGCCCGCAGGGCGTCGCCTGGCTGTAGTGCCGGGCGAACAGCGTGCCCTCGGCGGCGAGCCGGTCCAGGTTCGGTGTCCTGAGGCAGGGATGGCCCAGCGCCGAGAGGCAGTCGCCGCGCCACTGGTCGGCCGTGATGAAGAGAACGTTCAAAGGCTGGGTCACGGGCGGGGAGTCGTCCCTCTGGCTAAAGGTCCTCGACGCACTGTAGGTCCAAACCGCGCGAGGCGCTATCTCGGACCGGGCGCGTTGACCGGCCGCCGTGCCGATGTGCTTGCCCTCGAGCAGGACGAAGGTTCTTGGCTCCGGGGTCAGCTTCCTGAGCAGCTCGAACGAGGGCCGGGGAACCAGCCGGTCTTCGGAGGCGCCGATCGCCAGGAACCGCCCGGACAGCCGTGGCAGGTCCTCGGCCGATTCGATGGGCCGCAACAGCAGGTTCGCTGCTGCGGCGCATCACCCCGAATGGGTAGAAAGCGATGGTATGGCGATGATGACATCGGACTGCAGGGGACGAACCCGGCGACGCACGCTCAAGCTGTTTGTTCTAATGGAATGAGAAATTGGTGTTATTCATCAGCCTCTTGTTCCGTATCGCCTGCTCCGCGGCTAGTGTCGTCTGCCCCACACGGCGAAGACCGGATCGCTCAGCTGCTCGTCTGGAAAGTAGGCGTCCTTCTCGGGTCTCGGCAGGCCGCGCAGCGAGACTGTTTCCAGCCTCTCGAACAGGCCCGAGCGGTGAAAACATTCGAGGACGAACCCCATGCGCTCGAAGGGATGGATCTCGGTCCAGAGCTTCACCACCTTGGGCGGAAACCATCGGTGCGAGAATGTCACCGCGAAGGGCGCGCCCGGCCTCAGCACCCGTGCGACCTCGGCGAAGACCTCCACCGGCCTCGTCAGGTATTCGACGGAGACGGTGCAGACCGCCGCGTCGAAGCAGCCGTCGCCGAAGGGCAGGCGTGGCTCCAGGTTCAGGTCGTGAACGACGGCCGCCGAAAGCTGCTCGTTTTGCGCCATCTCGTCGCGATTGAGACCGAGGCCCGTCACGCAGGCAGGCTCGAGATCTCCAGGCAGATGGCTTTTCCAGCTGCTCATCAGGTCGAGAACACGCGATCCCCGCGGCAGAATCCGGCCGTACAGCTCCGCGACGCCGCCGAGCGCGCGCGAATCGAGATGCACGGTCATGCGGGGCTGCGCATAGAACGCGCCGTCGGCGCTCTCGTCGGCGCGTGCGAAGGCGCCGTCCTGGAAGAATTCCGTCGGCCGTCCCCGCCAGCGGGCCTGCAGGCCCGGACCGTCGGTCAGGCTTTGCGCCCAGTCGGTGCAGCGCCCGCCCAGGTCGTCGCCGAGCCGCATGACCTCGCGGACCTCAGCCTTGACGCGCGCCGCGACGCCGGACAGGGGGTGGTTGAGGTCGACGCGGAGGATGCCGCCGTCACCGCCGACGCATCGGAAGGGGCGCATGTCCGCCTTGAAGATCCCGGGAACGGCCGAGGTCAGCATCCCGAGAGGAAAGAACCGGCCGCAATCGGGTGCGATGCGATGTCCCGCCGGCCCCCGCCCATCGAAGTGTGTCCGCTTGATCTCGCGTATCTTGCCTTCGTCGTAATGGGTGACCAGCTCGCCCGGCGCATAGGAAATGGTCTCGCAGTCGCCGGCTGTCTTCCCGTGGAGCGCTTCGGCCAGCCCGCCGGGCAGGATATCCCTCCAGAAGTTCACCTTCTGGCATGCCAGGCGATCCCGGTGGGCGACCTCACCGCTCTTCCAGGTCACCTCGAAATCGATCACCGCGAGCGAATTCTCGCCGATCGCTTGAGGGGGATTCGTCATCGGCGCATCAGACGCGCGGCGAAGGCGGCGGGGTCGAGCCGTGGCCTCAGGACCGGGTCGCCCCGCCGCCAGGTAC
>Ga0224504_10000232_pt1 | contig 24755 bp, 20 predicted proteins | sample SF_Oct11_sed_USG_3_FD_170160 | JGI IMG/M metagenome (GOLD analysis project Ga0224504, IMG submission 170160) | Sediment microbial communities from San Francisco Bay, California, United States - SF_Oct11_sed_USGS_24 | ecosystem: Environmental > Aquatic > Marine > Sediment | place: USA...
CGCCTCGCCGCACGGATGGCAAGGTTGGACGCCCGGATGGAGGAAACCCAGCGCCAGGCCGAAGCCGGTGCGCTCAGCGAGCGGGACTACGAGAACTTCTTTCGCTATCTCGGCGGTCTGCGCGGCCTGTCGGAGACCGGCATCGGCTTCATAAGGCTCGCCGAAACGGTCGATTGGGCGCGCTGGCGCGAGGCTCGGTTCTGATCTGGGGACGGTCGGGCAAACGCCGAGGGCCGCATTGGGAGACGCATCGCATGCAGTTCATTCCCAGCGAATCATACCAAGGATCATTGATGACGACCCATTTCACCTGGCCGGTGTTGACCGCCGCCTTCGCGCGCTGCCGTCCGCGCCGGGTGGGCCGAATATGGTCCGCCTTTCCACCCGCGCCAAAAATTTGATTCAAATCAATGAACCTGGCCAGTCGTTCGTGCATTTAGATGGGCATTCTTACGGTTTGTGGGAAATCAGAACTAATCGACAGCACCGGAGGGCTAATTTAGGCGATTGAGATCCAAGAAATGGGGGAGATTCTTTGTCATGACATTTCATTTTGGAGAACACGTTAGAGACGATTTACTGGAAGACGATTACGCGTCGACTGACCTCTCGATCAGCACACCGAAGCACAAGATCCCGGAGCGCGAACACGACCCGCGCCAAGCCTATGTCGTCGTCCATGACGAGCTGATGGACGGCAGCCTCGGCTGGCCAGTGCCCGCGCACTCCATGCCGGCCAATCGTCTGGATCTGGTTATCCAGCGTGTCCCGGTTCGTCACGGCGTGAGTCGGGATCACGGCTCACTCTTGGTGACGGACCTAACGCGAGCGATCGATCTCGTTGCGAAACACCCCATCACTACAAATCTGGCCGCCGAAGAGGGAAGCGGATCTCAGCACCAGGTCAGTATCTCCATGTCTTAGGACGCCCGACTGGGGCCAAGCAAATGCCAACTGACGCCGAGCACGACTCTTCCGAAGGCGCATCAACCGGCGCCTCTGCGGGCGTGAAGACCGGCGGAGAAGTCGGCCCCTTCGTCACCTGGGTGGCGCGGTTGCATGCGGACGGCGGGTGGCGGGCCTACACCTCGCGGCGCCGCCGCAAAGACCTTGGTCCCCTGGCCATCGCCTCGCCCGACATCGACCCTACGGCCGCCGCAGCTGCGGTCGGCCACGAGTGGCACCGATTCTGGGCACCGCCGCGTCTCGGATGGTGGATCGCCGTCCTGTTCATGATCGGCTCGGCGCTCTTTGCGCTTGGCGGAGCGCTGGCGACGTGGCCGCATGCGCCCGCCCTCCAATGGATCGATCAGGCCTTGATCGCCTGGGTCTTCTTCGTCGGCGCACTCTTCTTCACGGCGGCCGCCTATCTCCAGTGGCTGGAGGCACTCAACAACGACGTAACGAACGTCACCCAGCCGAACGGGTCAGGGCCGCGTCGGTGGCGCTTTCTCGGATGGCGTCCGCGCAACCTCGGCTATCTGGCGGCCTCGGTTCAGCTCGTCGGCACGGTGCTGTTCAATTTCAACACGGCCGACGCGCTCATTGCCGGGCTCGGCTGGGAAGGCCAGGACCTTGTGGTGTGGACGCCCGATATCCTGGGCTCGATCTGCTTCCTCGTCGCCAGCCAGCTGGCGGTGATGGAAGTCTCCCACTACTTCTGGTCGTTCCAACCAAGGATCCTGTCGTGGTGGATCACGGTTATCAATCTCCTCGGATCGGTCTTGTTCATGATTTCCGCAGTGGCCAGCTTCGTCGAGCCCGGGGCGGTCATGGCCAGCCCGTGGCTTGCGAACTTCGGCACCTTCGCCGGCGCGGTCTGCTTCTTCGTCGGTGCCTACCTCCTGATCCCGGAGCTGTTCGAGAAGGCGCCTTCGCCGGTGCCTGCAGGCGCGGTAGCGTGACGGGCGAAGCATGATCTCCTTATCCACCCGCGCCAAAGAGGCGATCAAGACCGGCCTCGCCATGGTGATCGCCTACGGCATCGCCCTGCGGATGGGCTGGGACAATCCGTTCTGGCCCGCACTCACGGTCGTGACGGTCAACATGATGACGATCGGGCAGTCGCTACCCAGGGGGATCATGCGGACGTCCGGCACGCTGGTGGGGTGCGTGGCGGCGCTGGCGATCCTCGGCCTGGTTCCCCAGGAGCGCTGGTTGTTCACGGCCTGCCTGTCGCTGTTCATCGGTTTCTGCACTTACATGATGAAGGGCAAGACGGTCCAGTACTTCTGGTTCCTCGCAGCACTCACGTGCCTGATCATCCCGTTCAAATCCATGCCGCTCGAACCGGCGACGGCCTTCCAGGAGGCGTGGCTGCGGACCGTGGAAACGGGGACGGGTGCCCTGGTCTGGATCCTGGTCGCCGCCTTCCTCTGGCCACGGAGCAGCCTGGGCGAATTCAACGAGGCCAGCCGCAAGCTGTGGGCGACCCAGGCGCAGCTATACCGGACCTACCGGGACCTGATGTCTGGGTCGGGCACCGCCAAGGACTCCCGGCCACTGAGGCTGCAGGAGGTCCAGCTTGTGGCCCGGGTCGGACAACTACTCGACGCCGCGGAGGCGGACAGCTACCAGGTGTGGGAGGTGCGCCATCAGTGGCGGCGGTTCTGTCAGCAGTCGACGGCCCTGATGGAGGCTCTAGAGCGCTGGCGACAGGGCTTCGCCGAGATTCAGCTGCTCAATCTGACAAAACTCCTTCCGAACCTGGAGACCGTGTGCTCGGAGCTGGACCAGCGCTTTGAGCAGATCGAGCGGATGCTGGCCGACGAAGCCCCGACCCGAACCGCGCAACCCATCGCCCTGACGGTTGACAAGGCCGAGATGCGCGCCCTGACCCGTTTCGAGGCAGCGGCAGTGGCGGTGACCCAGACCCAGCTCGAAAACCTCGAGCGGCTCAGCCGATCCCTGTTCGACTGCGTTGCAAATATCAGAGGCTACACACGGCGGGCCGCAGAGCCTCTTCCGGACACAACGGTCCGACGCGGGCTGGCCATCGACCCGGACCGATTGACGGCCGCCATGACCGTTATGATGACCCAGTGGATTGCCTTCCTCCTCTGGGTCTACATTGATCCACCGACTGGCGCGGGATTTGCGATGATGGCGGCTATCTTCGCGCTGGTCATGCAGCTGGCTCCCACCGCCAAGGTGTCCCTGCAGTACCTTGGGTGGGGCTTCGGTGCCGCCTTTGCGGGCGTATTGTACGTCTTCGTCATGCCGCACCTGTCGGGCTTCGTGGAGCTGGCCGTACTGATCTTCGCTGCGAACTTCGCGATGTACTATATCTTGGGGGAGCCGCGCCAGACATTGGTCAGGATGCTCTGCATGGCGTCGTTCTGCGTTCTTCTCACGGTCGACAACCAGCAGAGCTACAGCTTTTCCCACTACGCCAACCTCGTCGCGGGGTTGATCATGCTGCCGCTCACCGTAGCCGCCGCCGCTAGGTATATTCCCAGCTCCCCCCGCCCCGAGAAGGCGTTCCTGCGCCTGCTCCGCCGCTTTTTCCGGCATGCCGAGTTTCTCATATCGGGACTCGCTCTCGACGGCGAGCGAAAGAAGGGCATTGCAGGGCGCTGGAAGGCGGCCCTCTACCGGAACGATCTGTTGGAGGTGCCGGCGAAGCTCGCGGCCTGCGGCCAGCAGATCGACTACCGGACGTTCCCTGCCAACACGCCCGAGCAGGTGCAGGCGCTGGTGACGAGCCTCTACGCGCTGGCCAATCGGATCAAGGATCTGGTCGAGGCGCGTGGGGCTTCGCAAGCGGAGCTGGTGAAGAAGCAGTTGCTGGAGGAGTTACGGAACTGGCGCCAGGTGATCGAAGGGCGGTTCCAGCTTCGGGCCGAGCAGACCAGGGTGGGGATCGAGTCGGGCGCCGACGTCCGCCATCGGCTGGCAGCGAGGCTGGCCGGGCTGGAAGCAAGGATCGGAGAGACGTTGGCTCAGGCAGGTGAAGGCGAGCTCAGCACCGAGGACCTGAAGAATTTCTACCGCCTGCTGGGCAGCTACCGGGGCGTGTCGGAGGCCGCGATCGGCTATGCGCAACTCGCTGACGGCATCAACTGGGGGCAGTGGCGCGAGGCGCGGTTGTGAAGGCGAGAATCCATGAATAACGTAAAGGGTATTGGTTTGCTTTTAGAGAAAATCCTGCTTTATACTGGGAGTGAACTGGATCACAATTAGAATTAAAGCATAGGCCGAAAGAACCAGGGATAGCCCATGCAGTACCTTCCAAGTGAATTTGCCATCGGCGGGGTCTACTTTCCGCCCTTGCTGATCGCCGGGATTCTCGGGGTCGTGGCGGCGCTGCTGACAGCGATGCTGCTCAACCGTTACCGGCTGTCGCGGCTGTTCTACTACCCGCCGCTCGTCTTCCTCGCGCTGGCAGTCATCTATACGGGCTTGCTGGGAACCTTTGTCATTCCGGTGTAAAGGCCATGAATACAGCATTGAGAGTCTCGCTAACCGGCGCCGTGGTCCTGCTTGCCGTGGGCGTCGTCCTCTTCAAGTACTGGAACTACGTCACCAACCCCTGGACGCGCGACGGCCAGGTCCGCGCCCAGGTGATCCAGATCACGCCGCGGGTCTCCGGCCCGATCGTCGAGCTGCCGGTCAAGGACAACCAGCTCGTCAAGGCCGGCGACCTCCTGTTCCAGATCGACCCGCGCACCTTCAAGGCAAGCCTGGACCAGGCGCGGGCCGACCTCGACAACAAGCGAGACGACATCGGCTCCCTGGAGAAGCAGGTCGAAGCGGCGAAGGCGTCGGTCTCGCAGTACGCAGCCCAGGTCAAGGAGGCGGGATCCTCGATAAAGAAATCCGACGCCAATCTGGCCGACGCCAAGGCCACCTTCGGGCGGATAAGCCGCCTGGTCGACAAGGGCGCCGCGTCCGAACTGCAACGCGACAGCACCGAAGCCAAGTACAAGGTCGCCCTGGCCGAGCTCGAGGAGACCGACCAACAGCTGGTGGGCGCGACCGCCGCGCTGCTCCAGTCCGAGGCCGATCTCGCCAAGGCGCGGGCCGACCTCGGTGCGCCCGGCGAGGACAACGCTCAGCTGCGCGCGGCCAAGGCAGCCGTCGAACAGGCGGCGCTCAACCTCGAGTTCACGCAGGTGCGGGCACCGGTCACCGGCTATGTCACCAACCTGAACCTGCGGCTGGGCAGTCAGGCCGTCGAGAACCAAGCCGCGCTCGCGCTGGTCGACGTCAACAGCTACTGGATCGATGGCTTCTTCAAGGAAAACGCCATCGAGGACATTCGCGCCGGCGACCGGGCGATCGTCACGCTCATGAGCTATCCCGACACGCCGCTGGAAGGCCGGGTCGACAGCCTGGGCTGGGGCATCGCCCAAGATGACGGCAGCACCGGGTCCGACCTGTTGCCCAACATCAGCCCGACCTTCGAGTGGATCCGCCTGGCCCAGCGGGTGCCGGTGCGCATTCACCTGGTCGAGGTGCCGGAGGAGGTCGAGCTGCGCGTCGGCACCACGGCTTCGGTCCTGGTCATGACGGGAACCAGCGGCGCCGAGAGCGACGAGCCGGTCCCGCCGCTGCCCAAGGCCCTGCAGTGATGCGGGCGCCTTAGCGTCACCGGGGAGGAAGGGGCAGCCTCGTGGAGATCTTTCAGACCGTCGCCATCATTTTGGGTCTGACCGCTCTCTTCGGGTTTCTCAACGAGCGCGTGCTCGGCCTGCAGCAGACCGTCGGCCTGATGGTGATCGCTCTGGCCTTCACGCTGGTCCTTGCGGTGCTGAACGCCTTCGGCATCACCAGCCTCTTCGTTCAGGAGCAGGCCTTCGTTTCCAGGCTCAAGCTCGACGAAAGCCTGCTCAACGGCGTGCTCTGCTTTATCCTCTTCGCCGGCAGCATCAACGTGAAAGCGCGCGCCCTGGGCGAGGAGAAATGGGTCATCCTCTCGCTCGCCATCGGGGCAACCCTGATTGCCGCGATCCTGACCGGCGTTGCCCTCTGGGCCCTCCTGGCGGCCTTTGGCGCCGGCCTGGGTTTGATCTATGCCCTCGTCTTCGGTGCGCTGATCTCCCCCACGGACCCGATCGCCGCCCTGGCGATCCTGGGCAAGGTCGGCCTGCCGAAGCCGCTCGAGGCGATCATCAACGGGGAATCCCTGTTCAACGACGGCGTCGGCGTGGTGATCTTCACGATCTTCCTGACGATCGCATCGGGGACCCAGCAGCCGACGACCGCCGATGCCTTGATCATGTTCCTGAGAGAGGTGCTGGGCGGCGTCGGGCTCGGCCTGGTCGCCAGCGTAGTCATGCACGTCCTACTGGTCAGGATGAAGGACTATGGGACCCAGGTGCTGATCTCCCTGGCCGTCGTGGCGCTCGCCTACGGGGCCGCGGAGCTGATGGAGGTATCCGGCCCGATCGCGACCGTCGTGCTCGGGCTCGTGATCGGCAACTACAGCATGCCCCGCCTGGCGGCGGACGAGCGGCGGCCCTTCGAGACGTTCTGGCGCGCCGTCGACGAAGTCCTGAACGCCATGCTGTTCGTGCTGATCGGGCTGCACGTCGCCCTGGTCCAGCTGTTCATCCCGGACTGGCCCGTATCGGCGACATCCGCCATTCTGGTCTGCCTGGCCGCGCGCTGGATCAGCGTCTATCTGCCGCTGAGCGCCCTCGGCGCGCTCGGTGCCTTGCAGGCGGACCGGGTCGGTTTGACGAACCTGCTGACCTGGGGGGGCCTGCGCGGCGGGCTCGCGGTCGCCATGGCGCTGTCGCTGCCCGAAAGCCCGGAGAAAGGCCTGATCCTGCACATGACCTACGGCGTGGTGGTCTTCTCGCTCGTTGTTCAGGGCCTTTCGATCGGCCGGATCTTCAAGGCCGATCACCTCAAGCAGCTTCTCAAGCCGGCCTCGTGACGGGGTTCGGGCCATGATGGTCAGGCGATATCGATGAGAGAGTTTCTGATATTTGGCAGGCACTTACTGCACATCTTGCGCTATGTGCGCGGGGTGATGCTCGTCCTGCTCGCGGCCTTGTTGACCTGCGCGGTACTTGTCGCCCAGGTGGAAAACATGGGATTCGGCGATGCCCTCTATTTCACGCTGATCACGGGCTTGACGGTCGGCTACGGAGACATCGCGCCGGCGACTACCACAGGTCGCGTTGTCAGCATCGTTGCGGGCGTCATAGGTGTCGTCTATGTCGGCATCATCGTGGCAGTCGCGACCCGGGCCTTGAGAGACGCCGTACACCAGGATCGCGGCATCCGAGACGAGAGCCGGAACGATGCCGAAGGTCACTGAAAGCGACCCATTTCACCGTGGCAATCGTCCTCGGATGTCTTTGGCCATGGCGCGAGATGGCAAGCAATCCGCGCCGTCCTCATGCATCCTCACGTCCTGGCGCCAGCATGATCGGCCAAAGCGAGCGGAGATTTCCTACACATGATTTGGATTAGTTGATAACCTCGAAGGCCGTTCGCATACCTGAGGGGGTCGGGGCGTGAGCGGCCAGTTGCAAGGGCTAGGCAAGGGATACAGGGGTGAACTTCTTTATCGAACGGCCGATCTTCGCGGCTGCGATCGCGTTCCTCATGGTGATCGCCGGCGCGGTCGCCATGCTGACCCTGCCGGTCTCGCAGTACCCGCCGCTCGTGCCGCCGCAGGTGCAGGTCACGACCCAGTTCATCGGCGCCAGCGCCGGCGTGACGGCCGATTCCGTCACCACGCCGCTGGAGGAGCAGATCAACGGCGCGGCGAACATGATCTACATGTCGTCGTTCAGCACCGACAATGGCGATTCGATGATCTACCTGACCTTCGAGGTCGGCGCCGACCAGGACATCGGCCAGATGGAGGCGCTGACACGGTCCAATCAAGCGATCTCGCAGCTGCCCTCCGAAACGCAACAGGTCGGCCTTACGATCGAGAAATACTCGACCAACCTGCTCCTGGCGGTGAACCTCACCTCGCCGAACGGGAGTTACGACGGGCGGTTCCTGGGGAACTATGCGGAGATCCACCTGACCGATCCGCTCGCCCGGATCCCGGGCGTCGCCACGATCAACAACTTCGGGCTCAGCAAGTATGCCATGCGGATCTGGCTGGACCCCGCCAGGCTGACCAACCTTGGCCTGGCCGCCACGGACGTGCGCGACGCCGTCCTGGAGCAGAACCAGGTGGTCGCAGCCGGCAAGCTCGGCCAGGCCCCGGCGCCGGAGGGACAGGCCTTTGAGTACCAGCTAAACACCCTGGGACGCCTGATAGACGTCGAGCAATTCGAAAACATCATCGTCCGCGCCCGTCCCGACGGATCGGTGGTTCGGATCAGCGACGTCGGCGGCGTCGAGATGGGCGGGGAGGACTATAACTGGAGCACGCGGCTCAACGGCAAACCTACCGCCACCTTGGTCGTCTCGCAGCTGGCCACCGCTAACGGCCTCGATATCAAGAAGGCGGTCCTGGAGGTGTTGGCGCGGGCCGAGAAGAGTTTTCCCCCGGACCTGGAGTGGTCCATCGTCTACGATACGACAGTTTTCATCGAGGAATCGACGCGCGAGGTCATACACACGCTGATCGAGGCCATCGTGCTGGTCCTCGTGGTCGTGTTCATCTTTCTGCAGAGCTGGCGCAGCACGCTCATTCCCGTCATCGCCGTGCCGGTCTCGCTGATCGGCACCTTCGCCTTCATGGCGGTCGCCGGCTTTTCGATCAACCAGTTGACGCTGCTGGGACTGGTTCTGGCCGTGGCCCTGGTGGTCGACGACGCGATCATCGTGGTCGAGAACGTCGAGCGCAAGCTGGAGGAGGGCGCGACGGACCTGATACAGGCCACCGAGGAGGCGCTGGCCGAGGTGCGCGGCCCGATCATCGGAACCACGATCGTCATGATGGCCGTGTTCGTTCCCTGCGCCTTTATCCCCGGCATGACCGGTCAGCTCTATAACCAGTTCTCGCTGACCATCGCGATTGCCGTCGGGCTCTCGGGGATCAACGCACTCACCCTGAGCCCGGCGCTTTGCGCCATCTTGCTGCGGCCGCCCTCGGGCAAGAAGAACGCCGTGTTCCGCGCCTTCAACCGGGGCTTCGAGGCGCTTTCCTCGGGCTACGCCAAGAGCGTCAAGGTCATGGCCAGGTTCTGGCAGCTTGCCTTCCTGGCCTTTGCCGGGCTTTGCGCGCTGGCCTTTCTGGCGTTCGCCGCGGTGCCGACCGGTTTCGTCCCGGAGGAGGACCAGGGCTATTTCCTGGTCATCGCCGAGCTGCCGGAGGGGGCCAGCATCGAGCGCACCGAGAAGGTCGTGGCCGAGATGCGCAAGATCGCGATGGACACGCCTGGCGTCGCGGACGTCCTGGAAGTCTCCGGCTACAACGTCGTCAACGCGCTGCAGCAACCGTTCCAGGGCATGGCCTTCATCATCCTCGACCCGTTTGGGGATCGAAAGACGCCGGAAACGCAGGTCGAGGCCTTGATGGCGACCCTGCGCGCCGAATTCGCCCAGATCCCGGGCGCGCGGATCCTGGTCGCCAACGCGCCGGCGATTCCCGGGCTCGGACAGACCGGAGGCTTCACCTACCAGATCCAAGACCTCGACGCCCAGGGCGTGGACGCGCTCGCCAAGGCGGCCGACAACTTCATCGCACAGGCGCGACAGCGGCCCGAGCTCGCCGGCGTCTACACCACCTTCAACAACAGTACGCCGCAGCGCTATCTCGACATCGACCGCACAAAGGCCAAGACCCGCGGCGTCTCGCTTAACGACCTCTACGACACCCTCCAGATCAACCTCGGCTCGCTCTACGTCAATCAGTTCAACAAGTACGGCAAAGTTTACCGGGTTTATCTGCAGGCGCAGCCGGACGATCGGGCCCAAGAGGCCGATATCAACCGACTCAAGGTGCGCAACAGCGACGGCGAGATGATCGACATGAGCGCCTTCGTCTCGATCGAACCGGCGACCGGCCCTTACAGCATCCAGCACTACAACAAGTACGCCTCGATCGCCGTCAACGGTGCGAACGCGCCCGGCTACAGCACGGGCCAGGCGATCGCCGCGATGGAGGAACTGTCCGAAACCGCCCTTCCCGAGGCCTTCAGCGCCGAGTGGACGGGCATAACCTACCAGCAGCTCCTTGCCGGCAACCTTGCGCCGCTGGCCTTCGCCTTGTCGCTGGTGTTCGTGTTCTTCGTGCTCGCCGCGCTTTACGAGAGCTGGATCATGCCGGTGATGATCCTGCTGGCGATTCCCCTCGGGCTGCTGGGGGCGGTCGGAGGGCTGCTGGCGCGCAGCCTCGATCTCGACGTCTACGGCCAGATCGGCCTGGTCATGCTGATCGGCCTGGTGGCCAAGAACTCGATCCTGATCGTCGAGTTCGCCAAGGATATGCGCGAGAAGGGCAGTTCCATCCTGGAGGCGGCGATGGAGTCGGCGCGCCTGCGCCTGCGGCCCATCCTGATGACCGCACTCGCCTTCGTCATCGGCCTGATGCCGCTGGTCGTGGCGGCCGGCGCCGGGGCGCGCGCCAGGCAGTCGCTCGGCACCGCCGTGGTCAGCGGCCTGGCCTTCGCCACCATCCTGATCATCATGGTGCCGATCTTCTACTACGTGTTAGAGAGGCTCCGCGAGGGCTGGTCGAAGACCCGCGCGGAGCGGAGCGGCGGCCACCCGAGCGGCGCCGAACCATCGCCCGTCCCGGGATCTGATTGAGGAGAAGTCAGATGCGCAAAACAAGCAAGTATCGCTTTCCTAGCCGGCCCGCCGCCTTGACCGCGGGTCTCCTTCTGCTGTGGCCGCTGGCGGCCTGCGACGAGAAGCCGAAACAGGCGGCGGCGCCGGCGCCGCCCCAGGTGATCCTGGCCGAGGTCGTTCAAGAGAACGTCCCGATCGTCATGGAGTACAGCGGGACCGTCAAATCGGTGAAGAGGGTCGACATCGTCCCGCGTGTCTCCGGCTACATCTTTGAGCGCTTTTTCACCGAAGGCACCTTCGTGAAGGAGGGCGACCCGCTCTTCCTCATCGATCCGCGGCCCTATCAGGAGACGGTCAACAACTTCGAGGCCAATCTGGCGCGGGAGAAGGCGAACCTCAAGTTCTGGGAAGCCGAGGTCGGCCGTTACAAAAGACTGGCCAAGAGCGGCGCCGCGTCGAAAGAGAAGCTCGATGCCACCGTCGCCAAGAGAGACACGACCCTGGCGGATATCGATCAGAACAACGCCAGAATCTCGAACGCCAAGCTGGATCTCAGCTTCACCAAGATCGCCGCGCCCTTCGCCGGGCGGATTCAGCAGGAAAGGATCGACGTCGGCAACCTGGTCGAAAAACAGCGGGATATCTTGACCACGCTGGTTCAGATGGACCCCATTTACGTGGTCTTCAACATAAGCCGCAGGGAGGTCTATCGGGTTCAGCTGCTGACGCGCAAGGGCTGGGCCTATCCGGTCGAAAAGATGCCGGTCGAGATCGTGCTGCCCGACGGGACCCCCTATGGCACCAAGGGCAATTTGAACTTCGTCAGCTTCGTGATCGACCCGACCACGGACAGTCTCGACGCGCGGGGCGTTTTCGCCAATCCGCGGAGTTCGGAACTGGGCGGATTCGACCTCATCCCGGGCCAATACGTGCCCGTCAAGGTGACCGTCGGCGAGATTCCCGACGCGCTCGTCATTCCGCAGGTGGCCCTCGTCGAAACCCAGGCCGGCAAGCATGTCTACGTTGTCGGGGACGACAACAAGGTCGAGAGCCGCAAGGTGGAAATCGGCGAGGACTACGACCAGAAGTGGGTGGTCACGAAGGGTCTGAAGAAGGGCGAGAGGATCATCGTCGAGGGGTTGCAAAAGGTTCGCCCGGGGATCGCCGTCAAACCGAAGGCGGCGGGCGAGGCCCCGGCCGCGGACTCCTAGTTCGGCCTATGGGTCGGCAAAAGCGACGGCCGTGGCGAGACGGAAATGGACTGTCCCTGGTCGTGGGCCGGACAGCGGCCCACGGCCTCGGAGGGTCTGATATCTGCTTGGTTGCGTAGACTGGTAGCGATACGAAAGCGACAAGGGGGGGCTTTGCTGGGACGCCATGTGGGATAACGTCGCTTCGAAATGGGCCGGCGGGCTTCGCGACTTTGGTCCGAATGCCCGCGGCATTGGCCGGACCGGGACTCTCTGTTCGGCGATGATGGTCGCTTTCCTCTTGGGCGCGGCGGGCTGCACCAAGGTCGGGCCGGATTTCGAACCGCTGACGGCGCCGAAGTCGGAGCAATGGATCGACGAGAAAGACGGCCGGGTAAAGACGGACCAAGCCGACTATACGACCTGGTGGGAGGTCTTCGACGACCCGATTCTCAACCGGTTGATCGACACTGCCTACCGGCAGAACCTGGACCTGCTGACCGCCGGACTGCGCGTTCTCGAATCGAGGGCGCAGCTCGGGATCGCCATCGGCGAACAATATCCGCAAACCCAGGAGGTACAGGGCTCCTTTACCCATGAAAAACTGAGCAAGAATGCACCGAACGGCGCTGGGGCGGATCGAAATTTCGATAACGTCTCCGTGGGGCTGGATGCGTCATGGGAGATCGATTTCTGGGGACGTTTCCAGCGCGGCATCGAGTCGGCCGATTCGGCGCTGGGCTCCACGGTCGCGGACTATGACGACGTCATCGTTATCCTGACGGCGGAGGTCGCCGCCACCTATGTCCAGGTCCGCGAGTTCGAAGAGCGCATCAGGCTGGTGCGCCGGAATACCGAACTCCAGGAGCGCGCGTTCAATCTGACCCGACAACGCTTTCGCGCCGGCGTCGTCAGCGAGCTCGATGTTCAGCAGGCACGGGCTCTGCTGGAGGACACCCGCTCGTTCGTTCCCCAGTTTGAGACGGACCAGCGGCAAGCCGAGAATGCCCTGGGCACGCTGCTCGGCATAACGCCAATGGAGATACGCAAGATCCTGGCCCCCGACGCGCCGATCCCCAAGGCGCCCAAGGAGGTGGCCGTGGGAGTCCCGGCCGACCTGCTGCGACGCCGGCCGGACATCCGCCAGGCGGAACTGAATGCGGCCGCACAGAGCGCCAGAATCGGAGTCGCGAAAGCCGACCTCTTCCCGCGCGTCAGCTTGGCCGGCTTCGTGGGATTCCAGACGACGGGGTCCACCGACGTCCGGTCCAACAATGCCAAGTTGAGCGACCTGTTCACCGGGGACAGCTTCGTCGGGTCCTTTGGGCCGTCCATCAGCTTGCCTTTCTTCAACTATGGCCGCATCACCAATAACGTGCGGGTGCAAGACGCGCGCTTTCAGCAGCTGGTTGCCGACTATCAGAACACGGTTCTGAGCGCCTATCAGGAGGTCGAGGACGGCCTCGTCGGATTCTTGAAGGCCCAGGAAGTGGCCGAGTTTCTCGCAAGGAGCGCCAAGGCAAGCGCAAGAGCGGTCGAGTTGTCGGTCATTCAATATCGCGAGGGGGTCTCCACCTACATCCGCGTGCTCACGGCCCAGCAGGACCTGCTGGAGCGCCAGGACCGGCTGGCCCAGGCACAGAGCCTGATCGCCCAGAACCTGATCGCCACCTACCGTGCGCTCGGCGGCGGCTGGCAATCCCGCGACGCCAACGAGGTCGTGCCGGACAACGTTCTCGAGGATATGCGCGAGCGGACGGACTGGGGTGGCATCATACCGCCCGATGACCTGCAAGAGGCCCCGGGTTCGGCCGACGACGTGAAGAAGATCGATACCATCTTCAGGAGGCCGGATTTCTAAAGGGCCGCATAATCGATCGGCTTGTGGCGGTCGAGGCGGCTGGTGACCTCGGGCAGGGGATACTTGAGGCCGGTGGCGCAGTTGTAAAGCACGCAGTGGTCCCGCGGGGCGACCCGGCCGTCGGCGAGCGCCTGCTTGTAGGCGGCGTAGGTCGCCGCGCCCTCGGGGCAGAGCAGCAGGCCCTCGGTCCCGGCGACCTCGTCGACACCAGCGAGGATTGCCTCGTCCGTGACGGCGATGGCGAAGCCGCCGCTCTCGCGCACCGCGCGCAGGATCAGGAAGTCGCCGACCGCGATCGGCACGCGCATGCCCGCCGCGATGGTCTGTGCGTCCGGCCAGAGCGGCGCGTGCTCCTCGCCCTCTTCGAACGCCTTGACGATGGGCGCGCAGCCGGTCGACTGGACCGCCACCATGCGCGGGCGCTTGGAGCCGATCCAGCCGATCGCCTCCAGCTCCGCGAAGGCCTTCCACATGCCGATCAGGCCCGTGCCGCCGCCGGTCGGGTAGAAGATCACGTCGGGCAGCTCCCAGCCGAACTGCTCGGCCAGCTCCAGGCCCATGGTCTTCTTGCCCTCGATCCGGTAGGGCTCCTTGAGGGTCGAGAGATCGAACCAGCCGGTCGCCGCCTTGCCCTCGCCGACCAACTTGCCGCAGTCGTTGATCAGGCCGTCGACCTGGTAGACCGCGGCGCCCTGGATCGCCATCTCCGAGACCGCGACGGCGGGCGCGTCGTCGGGGCAGAAGATCGTGCTGCGCAGGTCCGCGCGCTTGGCGTAGGCCGCCATCGCCGCGCCGGCATTGCCGGCGGTCGGCATGGCCAGGTGCTCGAGGCCCAGCTCCTTGGCCATGGCGACGGCCAGCGCCAGGCCCCGCGCCTTGAACGAGCCGGTCGGCAGGCGCCCCTCGTCCTTGACGAAGAGCGCCCCGCCTTCGGATTCGAGGCGCGGCAGGCGGACGATCGGGGTCGTGACCTCGCCCAGGCTGATCACGTTCTCGGCGCGACGCACCGGCAGGAACTCGCGGTAGCGCCAGAAGCCGCCGGGCCGTTCGGCCAAGGCCACCTTGTCCACGGCCTTGGCGAGCGCCTCCAGGTCGTAGCGCACCAGCAGCGGCCTGCCGGCCTCGGACAGGCCGTGCACCTGGTCGGCCTCGTAGGCCTGGCCGGTCATCGAGCATTCGAGATGGGTGACGAAGGTCGGCCGCTCTGCGGCCACGGTCGGATCGCGCGTCGGGTCCAGGCTCATATCATCCCCACAGGTTCGGTTGGGGCGGGTGGATCAGGCTGCCCTCGAAGACGAGGCCCTCGGGCCGGTCGCGTTCGAGCAGCAGGGGGCCGTCGAGGTCGACGATTTGGGCGTCCCGGGCGACCAGGACCGCCGGAGCCATGGCCAGCGAGGTGGCCAGCATGCACCCGACCATGACGCCGTAGCCCTCGGCCTGGGCCGCGGCCTTGAGGCTGAGCGCCTCGGTCAGGCCGCCGGTCTTGTCCAGCTTTATGTTGACCATGTCGTAGCGCCCGGCGAGCCTGCTCAGCGAGGCCGTGTCGTGGCAGGATTCGTCGGCCGCGACCGCGACCGGACGCTGCATCGTCGCGAGCGCCGCGTCGTGGCCGGCGGGCAGGGGCTGCTCGATCATCTCGACGCCGAGCACGGCGAGGTGCGGCGCCAGCTCGGCGTAGAGCCCCGGCGCCCAGCCCTCGTTGGCGTCGACGATCAGGCGGGTCTCCGGCGCGGCCTCGCGCACGGCCTCGACCCGGGCCAGGTCCTCGGGTCCCGCGAGCTTAAGCTTCAGGAGCGGGCGCCAGGCGTTCTCGGCCGCCGCGCGGGCCATGGCCGCCGCCGTGTCGAGCGACAGGGTGTAGGCGGTCGTCACCGGCCCGGGCGCGGCCTGGCCGATCAACTCCCAGACCCGACGGCCGGCCTGTTTGGCCTCCAGGTCCCAGAAGGCGCAATCGACCGCGTTGCGCGCGGCCCCGGCGGGCAGCACGCCCTGCAGGCCGGTGCGGTCGAGGCTGCCCGACAGCGGCCCGCGCAGCCCCTCGATCGCCTGGACCACGCCCTCCACAGTCTCGCCGTATCTCGCATAGGGCACGCATTCACCGCGGCCTCGCGCGCCGCCGGCGGTGAGTTCCACGACGACCACCTCGACCGCCGTTCTGCTGCCGCGCGAGATCGTGAAGCTGCCGCGGAGCGGCCAGGTCTCGGCTCTGACGGCAAGCTCGGTCATAGCCGGTCGACGATGGGCGCGACGCCGTCCCTGACCGGGTCCACGGCGGGCAAACCGAGCCGCGCCGCGGTCTCGGCCAGATAGGCCGCGGCGTCCCCGGCCGCCATGCGCGAGGTGTTGACCGCCATTCCGACGCAGGCGACCGCCGGGTTGGTCAGGCGCGCGGCGGCCAGGTTCGCCTCCAGGCAGGCCTCGAGCGACGGCAGGGGGTAGTCCGGCAGGCCGCGCATGTGGCTGCGCGTCGGCTCGTGGCAAAGCACGAGGGCGTCGGGCTGGCTGCCGTGGATCAGGCCCATCGAGACCCCGGCGAAGGAGGCGTGGAACAGCGAGCCCTGGCCCTCTACCACGTCCCAGTGGTCGTCGTCGTTGGCCGGGGTCAGCCACTCGGTGGCGCCGGAGATAAAGTCGGCGACCACCGCGTCGACCGAGACCCCGTTGCCGGCAATCAGGATGCCGGTCTGCCCGGTGGCGCGGAAGTCGGCCTTCATGCCACGAGCCTGCATTTCCTTCTCCAGCGCCAGCGCCGCGAACATCTTTCCGACCGCGCAGTCGGTACCGACGGTCAAAAGGCGCTTGCCCGGCCGCTTCGCGCCGCTGGCAACCGGGAACCTTTCGCTCGGATGCCGCACGTCGAACAGGCGCGCGCCGTTGCTGGCCGACCCGGCGGCCAGGGCCGGCACGTCGGCCAACTTGCTGTGCAACCCCGAGGCCAGATCCAGGCCGAGCGCGAGCGCGCGCTCCAACACCCCGGTCCAGCTCTCCGCGATCACGCCGCCCCGGTTGGCCACGCCGACCACCAGGGTCTTGGCGCCGGCCGCCAGGGCCTCGTCCAAGGTCATGTCTTTCAACCCGAGGTCCGCCTGGCAGCCGGGCAGGCGCAGCTGCCCCAGGCACCAGTCCGGCCGCCATTGGGCAACGCCCTGGGCGGTCTTGGCGCTCAACTGGTCCGGCGCGTCGCCCAAGAACAGCAGATAGGGATGTCTGATTTCCATCGGCCCTGCCCCTCCCCCAATTTCATCCGAGCCCCTTCCCCCGGGACCCTGGCGGCAGTCTATCCGAAACGCGCCGCCTTGTCGCAAGGCCTCCGCCATATCCTTTCGGCATCACGGGACTGCGATTATAGTCGCGCCGTGATACGCGCCGACACGAACCCGCGATGACCGCCCCCTGTGCGCCGGAGCGCGAGGCCGCTGGCGCGTGGCATCTCCGCGTCTGGGCGCTGGCCGGGCCGATCATCGTCTCGAACCTCTCGACGCCGCTTTTGGGCGCGGTCGACACAGCCGTGGTCGGGCACCTGCCGGACCCCGCCTATATCGGCGGCGTCGCCGTGGGCGCGGTCGTCTTCAACTTCCTTTACTGGGGCTTCGGCTTCCTGCGCATGGGTACCACCGGCTTTACCGCCCAGGCCTTCGGCGCTGGCGAAGCCGAGGAGCTGCGCGCGAGCCTCGCTCGCCCGCTGCTGCTCGCGCTGGCCCTGGGCGCCCCGCTGGTCGTCGTGCAAGCCCCGGTCGGCTGGACCGCCTTTTGGCTGTTCGAAGCCAGCGACCGGGTCGAGGGTTTCGCCCGGAGCTACTACGCAATCCGCATCTGGAGCGCGCCGGCGGCGTTGGCCAACTACGCCATGCTCGGCTGGCTGCTCGGCACGCGGCGGGCCGGCGCCGTTCTGCTGCTCCAGGTCGTGCTCAATGGCATCAACATCGTGCTCGACCTGGTCTTCGTGCTCGGCCTCGGTTGGGGTGTCGAGGGCGTGGCGCTGGCGAGCTTGCTGGCCGAGTTCGGCGCCATGGGCTTGGGTCTGGCGATCGTCGCGCGGGCGCTGAAATCCCACGGCGGCGCCTGGGACTGGGCGCGCATCGGATCGCGCGGGCACTTGGTTGTTCTGTTGCGGGCAAACCTGGACATCTTCGTCCGGACGCTTTGCCTGCTCGGCGCCTTCGCCTATTTCACTGCCCAGAGCGCCAAGATGGGCGACGTGCTGCTGGCGGGTAATGCGATCCTGCTTCAGCTCCAGAACTTCACGGCCTACGGTCTGGACGGTTTCGCCCACGCGGTCGAGGTGCTGGCCGGCAACGCGCTCGGCGCCCGCAGCCGTAAGGCCTTCCGCGAGGCGGTCCGGGTCTCGACCCTCTGGGCGCTCGGCACCGCAAGCCTGGTGAGTGGCCTTTACTTGGTCCTCGGCGGTTCCGTCGTGGGGTTGTTTACCGACCTCGCGGCGGTGCGCGCCGCCGCCGAAACCTATCTGCCCTGGGTGGTCGTGGCCCCAGTGGTCTCGGTCTGGAGCTTCCAGCTCGACGGCATCTTCATCGGCACCACGCGGACCGCCGAGATGCGCAACGCCATGCTGCTGTCGCTTTTCGTCTACCTGGGCGCCTGCTGGATCCTTGTCCCTACGCTCGGCAACCATGGGCTTTGGTTGGCGTTCACAGTGCTCATGGTCGCGCGGGCCGCGAGCCTCGGCCTGCTCTATCCGCGGCTGGAACGATTGGTGGCTTCGAAGGGGTGACGGGATGACCCAAAAAAATGATCGACCGGACCTGGGGGAGGTCCGGTCGATCCGTAGGGAGGTCGGGAAGGTACCAATCCGGAGGATTCGCTACGCTTGAACCCGCTTCACCCTGGCCAACATCGAAACGGTCCCCCGAAAGGTCACCGCCACGCTGATGGCAAGGACGCCGACTCGGCACCTCCCCACCGGAGATGTGTGCAGAGATTAGCTCGAACGGGCGGCGCCGTGTTGCGTCAAAGTTGTGACCCCTCCCGCCAGCGGCCTCCCGTCGTCAGGCGGCCAGTGGCAGGTCCATGACCAGGGATAGTCCGCCCTGCTGCCGGTTCTCGGCCCAGACCGAACCGCCCACGGCCTCCAGGTTGCGGCGCACGATCCACAGGCCGATGCCGAGGTGCTCGCTCGCCTCGTTGGCCGGCTCCACGGCACCCTGCTGCCCCCCGACGACAAGGGGTGAATCGAAGGCGCCGCGCAACGACACATAGCGCTCGAAGATCCTGTTCAAGTGGGGCGCCGGCACGCCGGGGCCCCGGTCGCGCACGGTAAGCTCCGCGCGCTTTTTGCGGGCGGCGAGCTCGACCGTAACCGCGCCATAGGGCGGCGAAACGCTCAAGGCGTTGTCGATCACGTTTTCGAACACCACTTCCAGCAACTCCTCGTCGGCGCTGACAACGACGTTGGTCTGAAGCCTGGCGTCCAGCCGCACCTGCCGGCCCGCGAAGCTGTCGGCATAGGCGTCCAGCATGCGCCCGACAAGGCGCGACAGATCGACATTGTGCCGCGGCCGATCGATCAGCTCGGCGGCCACCTCGTCCAGGTGGCGCGCGCTCGCCACGAGACGATCGAGGCGATCGACTGATTCCTCGAGCACGTCGAGCGCACGCAGACCGCGGCCGCTCTCCGACGGCACGATACGGCGCAGCGGCTCCAGAGACTGGCGGATGATCGCGATCGGCGTCTTGAAGGCGTGGGCGTTGTCCTCCGCGGCACGCCGCATCCCCTCGGCCGAGCCGCGCATGGCCATGGTCATTCGGTCGAATTCCTGGGCCACCGGCGCCAGCTCCGGCACGAGGTTCTGCTGCTCGAACTTGGAATGCCGCGCGACGCCCTTGCGGATGTCGCGGGCCAAGTTCCGGAACCGCGTGAGGCTGCGCCATATGCTGACGAACACGCCGATGGTGAGGGCCGCCATGCCCAGGTAGATGATGGCCGCGAGGCGGATCTCGAGCGTTTTCCAGTAGGGCTGGCCGATCGAGGTGCCGAGGAAGGCGCCGCTGCTGTGGGCGGTGATCACCATCCAGCAGCCGCTGTCGGTGGAAATCGGCGTGATCGAGGTGAGCAGCTCCTCCGCGCCACTTGCATTGACATGGCGCAGCGCGATCGGTTCGGCCGCGCAGGTGCTCACGAGATTGCCGAGCACGCCGCGCTCGATCAGGGCCTCGCGCTCGCGTTCGAGAAAGGCGGGCGGCACCGCCGGCTCGGCCGCGATGAAGAAGAAACCCTCGGCGCCGCTCTGGTCCGTGGGCCGGTACAGCACCTTGACCTCGGTGCCGGGCGTGGCCAGGCGCTTGACCTCCTTGGGCAGAGCGAGCAGCGGCGAGACGCCCTCTTGCTCCAGCAGCGGACGCAGGCTCTCGGTCATAAGGCGGCCCTGCTCGCGGACGCTCTCCAACAACAACCCCTGCTGTTCCCGGTCGGCATCGCGGAACTCGTTGTACAGAAAGACCGGGACGGCGATGAAAACCACGAGCAACAGCAGGATCTTGCTGATCAGCGATCGCAGCGGCCGATAGAGTCCCCTGGTCCGCTTTCGGGGCGGGCCGGACAACGCCGGGGGATGGTTCTGAGCGGTCACGCCCAGCCCCCGCTTTCGCCCCCGCCCTCGTCGCGCCAGCGATAGCCGAAGCCGGGGTAGTTCTCGACGTGATCGAAATTCGGGTCGACATCGCGGAACTTCTTGCGGATGCGCTTGATGAAGGAGCGCACGTTCGAGCGGAAGCCGTCGGGCCCGTAGCCGGCAACGAAGTCCTTGCCGCGCACGAGGTCGTAGATCTGCCGATAGGTGACATCGGCACCCGGTCGCAAGATCATATAATGGACGATGGCGAATTCGGTCAGCGTGAGATCGACCTGCTTGCCGTCCCAGAAGGCGCGCTTTATGTCGATGCGCAGCTCGAGCGGGCCATTGCGCAGGACCGTCGAGTCGGATCCTTCCAGTTCTCCACCGCCCTGGACCTTGGGCCCGTCGGTGATCAGCTTAAGGCGCTTCAGGATGATCGACAGGCGCCTGGACTTGTCGATGAAATCCACCGCGCCCCATTTGAGCGCCGCCTCCTCGTAGATCTCCTCGCCGAGCATGGTCAGGAAGATAACGGGCGTCTCGATCCGCGCCTCGCGCAGCGCCTGGAGCACGCCGAGACCGTCGATCCCCGGCATCCGCCAATCGAGCAGCACCGCATCGGCCGTCTCGCCGGACTGAAAGTACTCGAGCGCCGACTCGCCGTCCGGAAAATCGACGACCTCGAAGCCTTCCTCGGCCAGATTGAGACCCAAGGATTCCCGAAACAAATCGTCGTCATCGACAATGGCAACGCGCTTGTAGTCGGTATCGAGAACGGTTGGGTGAAGCGACATGACTTAATTGGTTCCTGCTTTGCTCTCGTCCTGCAGCAACTCGGCGAAACAGCGCTGCGGCAGGTCCGCCGTCTGCTTTGCCCCTTTGACGTCGTAGGTCAGGGCCCGAAAATTCCCGCCGTCGACGTGCGGGTAGAAAAAGACACTCAGCACGCAACCACTACCATTATAGGCCCAAACCGTTGCCGGGGGCTGAATCTCCTCCAGCGCCGGCGCGCCGAGCATCAAGCGCACCGCGGCGAAATCGAGCCCCACCAGATCGCCGACCGCCGGCTGATTCTTTTCGCCCTCGGTCGCCGGCGTCGCCGCGGCCTGCTGCTCCTTGGCGGCCGCCTCCCCTTTGGCCGCGGGCTCCGCGACCTCCGGCTTGCGGGCCGGGACGGGCGGGGCAGGCTCTCCCAAGGTGGCCGCCCAGTCGCCCAACTCGGCACATCCCTGCAGGACCAGGAGTCCCAGTCCCAAAATTCCAAGCGGGCGGACCATTCTTCGGTTCCGATTTTTCATCTTCGCTGCTCTCGCCACATGCTCCCGCCGAAAGGATTAACGTTATGTTAACGACGATCGCGGCGTGCGGCGAGGGCGAGCGGCTCAAGACATCCGACCGCATGGAGGTACAGGCATAGCCGCAAATCACCGGATCGGGCTCGTGATAAATTTGTGGCCGGTCTGGCCGTTCGATTCAAGTGCTTAGTAGAAGGCTGTCGCGGGGCTTCCACGCGCACCACAGCTCGTCGCCGATCGTCACGCCCGGTTCGGCCGTACGCGCCTCGTTCTGCAGGTTGACGGAGATCGTCCGCCCGGTGTCGTCGGTGACGTATACGAAGGAGCTGCCGCCGTAGTAGGCCACCTCGCTGACCTTGCCGCGGACCGCCACCATGTCCTCGTCGGGCTTTTCGCGGCGCAGACGCACCTTTTCCGGCCGCACGGCGATGCCCACCTCGCCACTGGCCTCGCCCTCGCCCGGCAGGGAAAAGCGGCCCAGGCCCTTGACCTCCACCAGAACCTCCTCGCCGCTGATGCCGGCAACGCGGCCCTCGAAAAGGTTCATCTTGCCGATGAAATCGGCGACAAAACGACAATTCGGGAACTCGTAGAGCTCCGACGGCGGCGCCAGCTGACGGACCTTGCCGTGCTCCATCACGGCGATCCGGTTGGCCATGGAGAGCGCCTCGTTCTGGTCGTGGGTCACGATCACGAAGGTGATGCCGACGGCGTGCTGCAGGCGCACGAGCTCAAGCTGCATGGCCTCGCGCAGCTTTGCGTCCAGCGCCGACAGCGGCTCGTCGAGCAAGAGCACCTTAGGCCGCTTGACCAGCGCGCGGGCCAGGGCCACGCGCTGGCGCTGGCCGCCGGAAAGCTGGTCCGGCTTGCGCCCGCCGAGGCCGCCCAGCTTGACCAGCTCGAGGGCCTCTTCCGCGCGCTCGCGGATCTCGGCTTTCGGCACGTTGGTCACCTTCAAGCCGTAGCCCACGTTGTCGGCCACGGTCATGTGCGGGAAGACGGCGTAGGACTGGAAGACCATGTTGATCGGCCGGCGGTTGGGCGCCACCTTGGACATATCCTGGCCGTCGATCAGGATCTGCCCTTCGCTCGGGGTCTCGAAGCCGGCGATCATGCGCAGCAACGTGGTCTTGCCGCAGCCCGAGGGCCCGAGCAGGGCGAAGAACTCGCCCTCGTGTATGTCGAGCGAGACGTCGTCCACGGCCGTCACCGTCTGGCCGAAGCGCTTGGTGACCTCCCTGATGCGTATGATCGGCTGGCCTTCGGCCATCTCTTCTAGCCCTCCTCTCCGCCGGCGCGGCGGGACGGCGACTGGAACCGCATGGCCAGCACCGTGGCAATCACGGTGATCACGATCAACACGGTCGAGGCGGCGTTGACTTCCGGGGTCACCGAGAACCGCACCATGGAAAAGATCTTCACCGGCAGGGTGACGCTGTTCGGCCCGGCGGTGAAGAAGGTTATCACGAAATCGTCCAGCGACAGGGTGAAGGCGATCAGGGCGCCGGCGATGATGCCCGGCCGCAGATAGGGAAGGACGATGTAGCGCATGGTCTGCCATTCGCTGGCGCCCAGATCCTTCGACGCGTCCTCGAGCTCGCGGTTGAACCCGACCAGGCGGCCGCGCACGGTCACGGCGACGAAGGGGAAGGAAAAGGCGATGTGCGCGATCATGATGTTCGAGAGCGTCAGCGGCCACGGCAGGCCCGTCGGCCAGCCGATGCGTGCGAAGAACGCCATCATGGCCACGCCCATGCAGATCTCCGGGATCACGATGGGCAGCATCATGAAGCCCTCGTAGGCGGCCTTGCCGGGAAAGCGGAAGCGCCACAGGGCGATGGCGACGAGAACCCCGAGGATGGTGGCGACCGCGGTATTGACCACTGCAATGGCGAGGCTGTTGACGAAGGCCTCGATCAGGCTCTCGTTGTTCCAAGCCTTCTCGTAGTACTTGAAGGTGAAGCCGCGCCAAACGATATTGCGCCGGCTGTTGTTGAAGCTGTAGACGACCAGCAGGATGATCGGCGCGTAGAGCATGAGGAAGGTCGCGCCGACCGTCAGGCGCATCCACCAGCGGCGTGTGTATTCGAGCGGCCCGACGGCCTCGCGGCGGCGCAGCACGATCCTCTTGCCGCCGCCGGCCGGCCCGGCGCCCTGCCCCGCGCTCATGCCTCGAGCCCCTGCTTGCGGCCCGACACGACCGCACGCAGCGCCAGGGCGCCGAATGTCAGGTACATGAGCAGGAACGACAGCGCCCCGCCGAACGGCCAGTCGTTGGCCGACTTGAACTGGCGCTCTATGACGTTGCCGATCAGCTGGCTGTCGGTCCCGCCCAAGAGGTCGGGAATGAAGAACGCGCCGAGGGCGGGAACGAAGACGATGATCACGCCCGACAGGACGCCGTGCCAGGTAAGCGGGAAGATGACCGAGAAGAAGGTCCGCCATTGCCCGGCGCCCAGATCCAGGCTCGCCTCGATGTACGAGCGGTCGATCTTCTCGATGTTGGCGTAGAGCGGCAGCACCATGAAGGGGAAGAACGCATAGACGATGCCGAGCGTCACCGCGGTGTTGTTGTACAGCAGCGGCACCGGCACGAATTTCTCGCCCAGCAGCGCCAGCTCGCCGAGCCCGACCAGGCCGAGCAGGGCGCTGGCCTGCTCCCACAGCCATTCGAGGCCGAAGTTGATGGAGCCGCGCGACCGGAACACGGCGATCAGGGCATAGGTGCGGATCAGCGCGTTGATCCAGAACGGCAGCACGACGGCGATCAGCAGGATCGCCTTCAAGCGGTCGGGCGCAAAGGCGATGGCGAAGGCGACGGGATAGCCCACGACCAGGCAGGCCAGGGTCGCGATTCCCGCCATGACGATGGATTTCCAGAAGATCTCGAGATAGAGCGGTTCGACCGCGCGGACGTAGTTGTCGAGGGTCCAGGTGATCTCGATGTCGATGACGCCCCGCTTCTCGCCGAAGGAGATCACCCAGACGATCCCCAGCGGCACGATGAAGAAGACGAAGAGCCAGAAGGCCGGCGGCAAATTGAGCAGCCAGAAGACGATCGGGTTCTTACGCCAGCTTTCCATGGACGGGTTCCACAGGGGCGAAGGGCATGCTCATGTGCACAGCAGAAAAAGGGCGGCCCCTTTGTATCGCGGGCCGCCCTTCAAAGACAGTGCGATCAGGCCGC
>Ga0224504_10000236_pt1 | contig 24582 bp, 21 predicted proteins | sample SF_Oct11_sed_USG_3_FD_170160 | JGI IMG/M metagenome (GOLD analysis project Ga0224504, IMG submission 170160) | Sediment microbial communities from San Francisco Bay, California, United States - SF_Oct11_sed_USGS_24 | ecosystem: Environmental > Aquatic > Marine > Sediment | place: USA...
AAAGCGATGGCCGGACGGCCGGAAAGAGTTGGAAAAGTGGCGGGAGTGACGGGACTTGAACCCGCGGCCTCTGGCGTGACAGGCCAGCGCTCTAACCAACTGAGCTACACCCCCGCGAGGGGCCCACGCGTGGGCTGCCGTGATGTACTCCACCCCCCCAGGGGTGTCAACCCGGCCACCTCGGCCCGGGCCACCTCGGCGACAGCGGCATGGAAAGCCCATAGCCGACTAGGCGTGAACAGGGAAATCATGTAGGTATGAGTTGCGCGCGCCGCAACGGAAACTGCTTGGCATGGACGATATGGCAAAATCGTAATGGAAACGGCGGATCACCACCCGCGCGTGAGCGAGCGCAGGCTCAATATGCGCCTGATGGCGTACTGGCAGGACCTGCGAGGCACGGGACCTCACGCGCCGATCGAGCGCTTCGACTCGGAGGCGGTCGTCGACCTCTGGCCGCATTGCTTCACCATCGTGCCGGCCCCCGATCCGGACAAGGCGACCTTCGTTCACGTCGGCGACATGATCGCGGCCGATTCCGGACTGACCACCGTGGGTCTGGTGGTTTCGGACATTCCGGCGGACACCCTTCTGGCTAAGGCCTTGCACCTAGTGGCCGAGGTGCTGAAGGTGAAATACCCGATCGTAGATAGCGGGGAGTTCACGGACCATCTGGGCCGGCCCAGTCTCTATCGAAGCATTCTGCTGCCGCTGACCGACGGCCGGGGTTCGGTCGGTCTTCTGGTCGGCGGCGCCCGCTGCAAAGTGTTGCGAGCAGAAGGCCAACCAAGCGCCTGACGACCCGCTCTGGTGCTGATGGGCGCCTGGATCAGGTAGAACACCAAAGCCCCGAGAGCTCGGTGGGGTCGGGCGAGGCGTTCCAGTTCGATTCGCCAGCGGTCGCCGAAACTTCGAACACCGCCCGCCAAGGCTTATCGTGCCCTCAACCTTGACGAATGCGACGCATGTGGCTCGCGCGGCACGACCTGGATCTCGGCGCGGCGGGGGTGTGCGAGCCCGACGGCCCGAAACGTCCCGTTCTGACGAGATGTGCGATCAAGACCGCCCGGTTGGCCTTGCTTTGCTTCGGGTTCCCCTGGAAGGCATGCCACAGGGCCACGTCTTCGGCTGTCCTCGGCCCACCGGGGGGGTCGGTGACGATTCGAAACGGGCCCCTTTTTTCGGCACCGGAGAGATAGATGCGATAACCGCAGCGCTCGGCCCAGGCCAGCCAAGAGGCCGGCTCGAACTCCGAGGGCGGGTCCGTCCGGGCCACTGTCTCCTGTGGATCATCTGCCCCTGTTGTCATGATCGGGCCTCTTGACGGTGAGCGGTATCGTCCGTCTGCTCTCAACTCCAAATGGCCGATCCGAGCGCCAACCGAAGTGACCGCCGTCACAGTGACACTACTTTCAGGGGAATTTAGTTCGCAAAAGCACCCGGACCCGACCGAAACCCTTCGGCAGGCCGACATATTCGCCGGATTTTGCAGAGAAATTCTGGGAAACCGGTCTTATCTACACCGCCGCAAGGCGCTGTGGCACCCTAGCGGCCATCCGTGGTCAGACGAACTGCACCCCGACCCTATCCCCGCGCCGCCAGCAGACTTCGCAGTTCTGGATCGGTCCGGCCTGAAGTTTAAGGGCGAAGGCCGCCGGGCAGTCGAATTCCGCATCCAAGAACCTGATTTCCGCCCCGCCGTAGGAAAGATTCAAGATAATACAGGAAATTGGAGATTTTCCGTTCTTGTAGGTTATTTCACCGGTCTTGAGCGTGGCGAATCGCTGATGCTGCCTGCGCTCCACTCCATCGTGCGGGGGTGGGGCCGCGACGTTCAGGTCATCGTCCAGGACCGCCGTGGGCTTGTTCTCCAGGCTGGTGATGACCGCCTGCATCCGGTCGATGAGTTCGTTCTTGGTATAGGGTTTGACCAAGTGCTCGTTGCCCCGGAACAAGTCCTCTCCGAGCTCGTTGCCCCGATCCACAAGGCCCGATTGAATCAAGAACGGGGTCTGCACGCCCGCCGCTCGCAATCGTCCTATGACCTGATAGCCGTCTATGTCCGGCAGCATGATGTCCAGGACGATGATGTCGTATTCATTGGTCTTGCCGAGCACGATCGCCTGCTCGCCCAGCCCGGTCGTCTCGCAGCTGTGACCCGCCATGTGGCACATCAGCTCCACGTTCTTGGCCATCGTCACGTCGTCTTCGACACAAAGAACCCGCATCGCCGCTCCTTCCAGGCGCCAAATTCCGGGGTGATCTTGGAACCGACGGTACTCCAAAAAGATTAATAATGAATCGAGAAGATTTCTGTAGAGAGTTGAAAGCGATTTCCGGGAACAATACCGAATATCTCAGATAACGGCCCGGATCGCCGGCCAACTGCCGGTTCGGCCATTGTTCATGCTGGAAACGCGAGCGCGTCACTGCTCGCCGGTCTGATTGCCGTTTTCCGGCTCCGACTCGATCCGCGATCATCGATGGCTAGACTGGTGGGCGGTGACGGGCTCGAACCGCCGACCCCCTCGGTGTAAACGAGGTGCTCTACCAACTGAGCTAACCGCCCTGCACCTAGCACGGGATCCCGGCTCAACCAAAGCCACGTCGTTGGCGTCCCGGGTCCGACGCGATCTCCCGCCTCTAGTTACAAAAGAATCCGGCCGCCTCGGTTTTTCGTGGCGGCCGGGCTCCTCAGCGGTACGCGCCGCTAAAACTAATTTACGGCGTCCTTCAATCCTTTGCCAGCCTTGAACTTGGGCTGATTCGATGCCGGTATTGTAATGGGTTCGCCAGTCCTGGGATTGCGGCCCTGCGACTGTTTGCGATGCGTGACATTGAAGCTGCCGAACCCGACGATGCGCACTTCCTCGCCCGCCTTTAAGGCATCGGCGATCGAATCGAACACACTATCGACGGCCTTGGCACTGTCGGATTTGGAGAGTCCGGTGCTGTCGGCGATAGCGGCCACGAGATCGTTCTTGTTCACGTTGATCCCCCCTTGAGAGACACAGGAATTAGGAAAAACAAACGGCGTTGCCCAGTGTGAGGAGGCCGGGAGTTTAGATCGCGCGTGCGCACCGCGTCAATGCGCGAACGCACGTTTGTAGGGCATTTCGCGGCCCAGGAGAGGAAGAATCGAGCATTGCCGAAGGGCAAGCCCGGCGCGTGATCAGTGCGTGACCACCCCGCTGTGTTCGTCCTTTTCCGAGGACGAACGGACCGGCTCCACCTGCTCGGATTCGATCCAAGTGATCGGAGTCGGTTTCTCCACCAAGGCATGCTCCAGAACCTCGTCCACCGAGGCCGTCGCAATGATCTTCAATCCGCGCTTCACGTTGTCGGGAATTTCGGCCAGATCCTTCTCGTTTTCCTTGGGAACCAGGACCGTCTTCAAACCGCCGCGCAGCGCGGCCAGAAGTTTCTCCTTGAGCCCGCCGATCGGCAGCACCCGCCCGCGCAGGGTGATCTCGCCGGTCATTGCCACATCGCGGCGCACAGGGGTTCCGGTCAGCACCGAGACGATGGAGGTCACCATGGCGACCCCGGCCGAGGGTCCGTCCTTGGGCGTGGCCCCTTCGGGCACGTGGACATGGATGTCCCTGCTCTCGAACAGGGTCGGCTTGATCCCGTAGGCCACGGCACGGCTCTTGATGAAATACTCGGCCGCCTGGATCGACTCCTTCATGACCTCGCCCAATTTGCCGGTGGAAGTGACTTTGCCCTTTCCGGGCACCGTCACCGACTCGATCTGCAGCAGTTCGCCGCCGACCTCGGTCCAAGCCAAACCGGTGGCGACCCCGACCAGATCCTCGAGCTCGGCTTCTCCGAAGCGGAAGCGCCGCACGCCGGCGAACTTCTCGAGGTTACGCCGGGTCAGCCGAACCGTTTCGCAATTCCCGACGGCGATCTCCTTGACCGCCTTGCGAATCAGACTGGCCAGCTCGCGCTCCAGGTTGCGCACGCCGGCCTCGCGGGTGAAGTAGCGAATCAGGTCGCGCAGGGCGTCGTCGGAGATCGACCACTCCTTCGCCTTCACGCCATGCGCCTTCATCTGCTTGCCGATCAGATGACGCTTGGCGATCTCGACCTTTTCGTCCTCGGTGTATCCCGGCAGGCGGATCACCTCCATGCGGTCGAGCAGCGGCTGCGGCATCCTGAGCGTATTCGCCGTGGTCACGAACATGACGTCCGAGAGGTCGTAGTCGACCTCCAGGTAGTGGTCGTTGAAGGTGTTGTTCTGCTCTGGATCCAGAACCTCCAGCAACGCCGAGGACGGATCGCCGCGCCAGTCCGCGCCCAGCTTGTCGACCTCGTCCAAGAGGAACAGGGGATTGGAGGACTTGGCCTTCTTCATGCCCTGAATGACCTTGCCGGGCATGGAGCCGATATAGGTACGCCGATGGCCGCGGATCTCGGCCTCGTCGCGCACGCCGCCCAGGCTCATGCGCACGAAGTTGCGCCCGGTGGCCCGGGCAATCGACTTGCCGAGCGAGGTCTTGCCGACGCCCGGCGGACCGACCAGGCACAGGATCGGACCCTTCACCTTTCGGATGCGCTGCTGCACCGCGAGGTATTCGAGAATCCGCTCCTTGACCTTGTCCAGCCCGTAGTGGTCCGCGTCCAGCACCTGATGGGCGTCCTTGATGTCCTTCTTGACCTTAGTGGGTTTCTTCCACGGAATGCTGAGCATCCAATCCAGGTAGTTGCGCACCACCGTGGCCTCGGCCGACATCGGGCTCATGTTGCGCAACTTCTTGAACTCGGCCACGGCCTTCTCGCGGGCCTCCTTCGAGAGCTTCGTCTTGCGGATGTTCTCTTCGAGTTCGCTGAGCTCGTCACGGCCGTCCTCGCCATCGCCGAGCTCTTTTTGGATCGCCTTGAGCTGTTCGTTCAAATAGTACTCGCGCTGGGTCTTCTCCATCTGGCGCTTGACCCGGTTGCGTATCCGCTTCTCGACCTGGAGCACGCCGATCTCGCTCTCCATGAGGCCGTAGACCTTTTCGAGCCGTGCACTGATGGTATCGCTCTCGAGCAACTCCTGCTTTTCGGGAATCTTCAGCGACAGGTGAGAGGCGACCGTGTCGGCGAGCTTGCTCGGGTCGTCGATCTGGTTGATCGAGACCAGCACCTCGGGCGGAATCTTCTTGTTCAGCTTGATGTACTGCTCGAACTGCGCCACCACCGTGCGGGCCAGGGCGTCAAGCTCCTGCTCGTCCCCGGGGCTCTCCTCGGCGACCTCGGCATAGGCCTGGAAGAAACTCGGGTTGTCCGTGTACTTGACGATGTGCGCCCGCTGACCGCCCTCGACCAGCACCTTGACGGTGCCGTCGGGCAGTTTGAGCAGCTGAAGCACCGTACCCACCGTGCCCACGGAATAGATATCGGCCGGGGTCGGATCGTCCTGCGTCGCGTTCCTCTGGGTCACCAGAAGGATTTGCTTGTCGTCTTTCATGACGTCTTCGAGGGCGCGAACCGACTTTTCACGGCCCACGAAAAGCGGAACGATCATGTGGGGGAAGACCACGATATCGCGGAGCGGAAGCACCGGGAACAGGTTGCCGCGTGGGAGTTCTAGCATGAGTCCTCTAAGCCGTTGGGCGCAGTGCGTTGCGTCGTTCGGAAGCCGGGACACTGTTTAGCACGTGTCCCGCCCCTCGCGTAGAACATTGTGGATAGGGTCGGCCAGTTCAAGTAGCGACGTGCCGAACCCCTGCCAGAGCGTCAGGCGCTGCTGCCTAGGTCCTCGCGGCGGTCGGTATAGATATAGAGCGGCTGGCCACGCCCTTCCTCCACCACGTCGCGATTGATGACGATCTCCTCGACACCCTCGAGGCCCGGAAGGTCGAACATCGGCTCGAGCAGGATGCTCTCCATGATCGAGCGCAGGCCGCGCGCGCCGGTCTTGCGCATAACGGCCTTACGGGCGATCGCCTTGAGGGCGTCGTCGGTGAACTGCAGCGCGACGTCTTCCATCTCGAACAGGCGCTCGTACTGTTTGACCAAGGCGTTTTTCGGCTTGGTCAGGATTTCGACCAGCGCCACCTCGTCCAAGTCCTCCAGGGTGGCCACCACGGGCAGTCGGCCAACGAATTCCGGGATCAGACCGAACTTCAGCAGGTCCTCGGGCTCCACGTCCTTGAGGATCTGACCGGTCAGGCGCTCGTCGGGCGCATGCACGTCCGCGCCGAAGCCGATCGACGACCCCTTGTCGCGCTGGGTAATGATCTTCTCGAGCCCCGAGAACGCGCCACCGCAGATGAACAGGATATTCGTCGTGTCGACCTGCAGGAACTCCTGCTGCGGGTGCTTGCGTCCGCCTTGGGGCGGCACCGAAGCCACGGTGCCTTCCATGATCTTCAGAAGGGCCTGTTGAACGCCCTCGCCGGACACGTCCCTGGTGATGGAGGGGTTGTCCGACTTACGGCTGATCTTGTCGACTTCGTCGATATAGACGATGCCGCGCTGGGCCCGCTCCACATTGTAGTCGGCGGCCTGCAGCAGCTTCAGAATGATGTTCTCGACATCCTCGCCGACATAGCCCGCTTCGGTGAGCGTGGTGGCATCCGCCATGGTAAATGGCACGTCCAAGATGCGTGCGAGCGTCTGGGCCAACAGCGTCTTGCCGCAACCGGTCGGACCGATCAGCAGGATGTTGGACTTGGCAAGCTCCACGTCATCATTCTTGGAACCATGAGCAAGTCGTTTGTAATGATTGTGAACCGCGACCGACAACACCCGCTTTGCGTGATCCTGGCCGATGACATAGTCGTCCAGGACATTGCAGATGTCGCGCGGCGTGGGTACGCCGTCGCGAGATTTGACCAGCGTGGTCTTGTGTTCCTCGCGGATGATGTCCATGCACAGCTCGACGCATTCATCGCAGATGAACACAGTCGGCCCAGCAATGAGCTTGCGCACCTCATGCTGGCTCTTACCGCAAAAGGAGCAGTAAAGAGTGTTCTTAGCGTCACTGCTGCTCGATTTTGTCATGCTCTCACGTCTCGAGCCCCGGGATTCGACGCGGCTATGTTAGACAAACGCGCCACCGGCACACAATGACAAAAAAAACTTGTACTGTGTGGTACCGCTCCGGGGGGCGTCGGGCCGCCGCGACCCACGCCGTATGACCTCCATACATAGTGAGCCTAGCCGATAGCGCTCTACAATTCCTTAACGCGCAGGTCATGTCAGAACATATTCCTAAACGTCTGCGCCCTAGTCCAGGCCGGCCTTATCGTCCTTCCCCTCTTCGTCCGCGATTTCGTGGCGCTCGACCACGCTGTCGATCAGGCCGAACTCCATGGCCTCTTCCGGATTCATGAACTTGTCTCGCTCCATGGCGTCTTCAATGGCCGCGAGCGGCTGGCCACAGTGCCGGGCGTAGATCTCGTTGAGCCGGCCTCGGGTCGCCAGGATCTCCCTGGCGTGAATCTCTATATCGGTTGCCTGGCCCTGAAATCCACCCGAGGGTTGGTGTACCATGATCTTTGCATTGGGCAGGGCATGGCGCTTGTCCTTTGCGCCCGCCATCAACAGAAGCGAGCCGGCCGAAGCGGCTTGACCGATGCAAACCGTCGAGACGTCGGAACGGATGTACTGCATGGTATCGTATATCGCCAGCCCGGCGGAGACGATGCCTCCCGGGGAATTGATGTAGAAGGCGATATCTTTCTTGGGATTCTCCGATTCCAAAAACAACAGCTGGGCACAGATCAAGCTCGCCACCATGTCGTTTATGGGGCCTGTAAGGAAAATGATCCTTTCCTTGAGCAGGCGGGAGTATATGTCATAGGCCCTCTCGCCACGATTGGTCTGCTCGACCACCATGGGTACAAGCGTATTCATCGTAAGGTCGCGTGGATCACTCATGTGTATCGTTACATCCTTCCAGATTGGGTCTCGGCCGGCCGGTCACGACTCCTTCCCCGCCTTCGTGGCCGCGGTCTTGCCCTTCGTGGTCTTAGTCTTCTTGGCGGCGGACTTGGCCGCCGTCTTCTTTTTGGACGCGGTCGCCGGCTCGGACGCACTGTCTTCGTTCTGTAACTCCTGCGGCGTGACCTTGCGCTCCGTGACCTTCGCCAGGGCGGTGATGAAGTCTATCACCTTGTCCTCGAAGATCGGCGCCCGAAGTTTGGCCATCGCCTCGGGTGATTTCTGGTAAAAATCGAAGACCTCGCGCTCGTGACCCTGATGCCGCTGGGCTTCCTGCATCAAAGCACGGTTCGCCTCATCCTGGGTGACGTCTATGCCGTTCTGACGGCCGACTTCCGAAAGCAACAGGCCGAGCCGCACGCGCCGTTCGGCGATGGCCCGGTATTCGGCTCTCAAGACCTCATCGTCTTTGTCCTTGTCCTCGGGATCGATCCGGCCTTGCTCGTGATCTTCCTTGAGCTGCTTCCAGATCACGTCGAATTCCTCGTCGACCATGCCGGCGGGAACCGGGAACTGGTGCCCATCGGCCAGTTGGTCGAGAAGCGCGCGCTTCAGCCGCGCGCGCGCCAGTTGGCCGTAATCCAACTCGACCTGCTGGCGCACCTTGCCCTTGAGGGACTCCAGATTCTCCTCGCCCAGGGCGACCGCCAGGTCGTCGTTGATCTCCATGGGGACGGTCTCCAGGATGTCGTGGACCTTGACCTGGAACACGGCGTCTTTCCCGGCGAGCTTGTCGTTCGCATAGGCCTCGGGGAAGGTCACCGTAATCTCGCGCTCCTCGCCCACGTCGATCCCGATCAACTGCTCCTCGAACCCGGCGACGAAGCGGTTCGACCCCAGTTCGAGGTGGTGGCCCTCGGCGGCCATTCCCGGGAGCTCCTCGCCGTCCACGGAGCCCCGGAAATCGATCACCAGGACGTCGTCCGATCGCGCCTTGCGCTTCTTCGAAAGCGCCTGGGTCTTCTTGTGGCTGCCGGCCAAACGCTCCAGCACGCCCTGAACCTCTTGATCCGGCACCTCGACGGTCAGACCCTCGAGTTCGATCTGGGCAAAGTCCATCACCTTGATGTCGGGCAGGACCTCGAGCGCCATGGTGTACTCGAGATCCTTGCCCTCGTCGAACGAGACGATCTCGATCTTCGGCTGCAGGGCGGGCCGCAGGCCGCGCTCGGTGAGCGCCTGGTTCGAGCTGTCCGTAACCGCCCGCTCCAGAACCTCGCCCATGACCGAAGAACCGAACCGCTGCTTGAGAATATTGACCGGCACCTTGCCGGGCCTGAACCCCGGAAGGCGCACCTGCTGGCCGATTTCCTGAAGGCGATGCGCCATTTTTTCCGCAATGTCGCTCGCCGCAATGACGACCTTGTATTCGTGCTTCAGGCCGTCAGTCTGTGTTTCCGTCACCTGCATGGCCGAATCGGCCTCTCCCGATAACTTGACTTGCTGTCCACGGATTTCCATACGCCGCGGGGCCTACCGCCGTCCGTCCGCCGACCCGGCGGTCTGGTGGTGCGGGCGGAGGGACTCGAACCCCCACGAGTTGCCTCACCAGGACCTAAACCTGACGCGTCTGCCAGTTCCGCCACGCCCGCATGGCCCCGCAAGGCGCCGGTGTATAGCACGGCCCATGCGCGCCCACAAGCGGCCCAGCAGCCCCCTCGATAGTCCCTCTTGACTAGGCTCTGGAACGCCCGAGACAAGCGGCCGCCGCCGCATCCAGGATCGCCTCCACATCCAGCCGGTACTTGCGATAAAGGTCGGGAAGATCGCCGGATTGGCCGAAATGCTCAACGCCCAACGCCTGCACCCTGTGCCCCCGCACCGAGCCCAGCCACTCGAGGGCGCCGGGGTGGCCGTCGACCAGCGTCACCAAGCCGGCATCCGGCGCGAGCTGTGCGAGCAGCCGTTCGGCCTGAGATTGCGCCGAGCGGTGCCCCGCCTGCCGGCCGCGCTCGGCCGCGTGCCAGCCGGCGTTCAAGCGGTCGGCGGACGTCACCGCCATCAGCCCCGCCCCCGGAATATCCTCGAGCAGTTGGGCGTGGGCTTCGATGGCCTCGGGCGCCACGGCGCCGGTATAGACGATCGCCAATTCGGCGCCGGGCCCGGGCGGCTTTAGCCAGTACCCCCCGGCGATGATCTCTTGCTCCAGCCCCGCATTCATGTCGCGACCGGGTTGCGTGACGGGCCGAGTCGATAGCCGCAGATAGACGGAGCCGCCTTCCCTGTCGCGCAGCCAATCGGTCCCGGAGTGGCCGCTGCCGTCGCGCTGCATGTAGTCGAAGGCCCAGGCCATGATGGCCGCCAGCTCGTCGGCGAAGGCCGGCTCGAAGGAGGCGAGGCCATCCTGCGCAATGCCGATCAGCGGCGTCGATACCGACTGGTGGGCGCCGCCTTCGGGCGCCAGGGTGATCCCCGAGGGGGTCCCCGCCAGCATGAAACGGGCATCCTGATAGCAGGCGTAGTTGAGGGCATCGAGGCCGCGCTGGATGAAGGGATCGTAAAGCGTGCCGACCGGCAGCAGGCGCACGCCGAAGAGACTGTGCGACAAGCCCAGGGCCCCCAACAGGATGAACAGGTTGTTCTCGGCAATGCCGAGCTCGAGGTGCTGGCCGTCGGGAGACATGGCCCAGCGCTGGGCCGAGACCACCTTCTGCTCCTTGAAGGTGTCGGCGCGCGGGTGCCGGTCGAAGATGCCCCGCCGATTGACCCAGCCACTGAGGTTGGTCGAAACCGTCACGTCCGGAGAGGTCGTGACGATTCGCTCGGCCAGTTCGCCGTCGTCGCGCGCTATGTCCGCCAGAATCTTGCCGAACCCCTCTTGGGTGGAGAGTCGCTTGCCGCTCGGTGCGGGTAGCCGCGCCGGCACCGCCACCCGCGGCGCCCTGTGCCGTCTCGGTCCGGCCGCGGCAAAGGGAACCCCGGCAAGGAAGGTCTTCAACTCGTCCGGCACTACAGAGAGCCCGGCGAAGGGCTCCCATTCGGCGCCCTCCGGAATCTCGTTGCGGCGCTGAAACTCGGCCATCTGGTCCGGGTTCATCAGCCCGGCATGGTTGTCCTTGTGGCCCGCGAAGGGCAGGCCGAAGCCCTTGACGGTATAGGCCAGGAAGCAGGTCGGCCGGTCGTCCCGGGTGCCGTGAAAGGCCTCGAGAACCGACTCCAGGTCGTGGCCGGCCAGGTTCGTCATCAAGGCCGCCAAAGCGGCTTCGTCGTGCCCCTCCAGCAGCTCTTTCATGCCGGCCGCATCGCCGACGTCGGCCAAGAGCTGCCGGCGCCACGCCGCTCCGCCCTGAAAGGTGAGCGCCGAGTAGAGCGAATTCGGGCAGTCATCGATCCAGTGCCTGAGTGCCCCGCCGCCCGGCAACTCGAAGGCGGATTCGAGCTTCTTGCCGTATTTCAGGGTCACGACGTTCCAGCCCATGTTCCGGAACAACTGGTCGATCTGTCCGAACAGGCGGTCCCTGACCACGGCATCCAGGCTCTGGCGGTTGTAGTCGATAACCCACCAAGTGTTCCGCAGATCGTGTTTCCAACCCTCGAGCAGGGCCTCGTAGATGTTTCCCTCGTCAAGTTCTGCGTCGCCGACCAGGGCGACCATGCGACCCGCTGCCAGGCCCTCGGGGGCCCAGCGCTTGAGACGCACATAGTCCTGCACCAGGCTGGCGAAGCTGGTCATGGCGACGCCCAGTCCGACCGATCCGGTCGAGAAGTCCACGTCATCCACGTCCTTGGTCCGGGAGGGATAGGACTGGGCACCGTCCAGCGCGCGGAATCCCTCCAGCTTTTCGCGGCTTTGGTTGCCGAAAAGGTACTGAATGGCATGAAAGACCGGGCTCGCGTGCGGCTTGACGGCGACCCGGTCCTCGGGACGCAGGACGTCGAAATAGAGCGCGGTCATCAGGGTGACCATGGACGCACAAGATGCCTGGTGACCGCCGACCTTGAGGCCATCGCGACTATCGCGCAAATGATTGGCGTTATGGATCATCCAGGCGGCGAGCCACAGCACCTTCTTCTCCAACGCCCTCAGACACGCGAGCTGACCCGCGCTCTTGTCGGGTTGAACGCTGCCCGGTCGTGGAGTCACAAGCTCCGCCATGAATGCCGCCCCTCGATAGCCACGTGCACATATTTGGCCAGGACGTGCGGGTTCTCAAGCACCCAACATAGGCGGGCGCCATGATCGATTATTCTGATGTCGGAAGTTTCTCAGGTAATATACTGAAAACAAACAAGTATCATAAGCCATTGCCGATCCGGACCCCGACCGCGGCACGGACGGCGACAACATGCGTTCATATTCCTTGGCGGAATTCAGGCGCCTACGAGTTCGACGAAATGATCCCTGAAGGTCTCGAGATTCAACGTTCTGACCGACGCGAATCGGGTTTGCCGCACGCGGCGCTGCGCAACTTCAACTTCATAGCGCACATGTGGGATGCCCATGGCGTCCGGCCCGACTTCGATCACCTTGGCGGTCTCGACGACGTTTCCCGGACCCTTATGGCGATATGTGCCGCCGATCCGGACTTCCTGGGGCTCGATCTCGGACTTCTCGCTTGGCCGGAATATCGGTCGGAAGAATTGACCTACCGTCTCTGAAATCATGGCCTCGTTCCCTATCTCGACCGGTTATCATCCGGATTCATTAGAACCATCCCTGAGTGTAGAAGGTTCGGGTTAACGCCGAGTTAAGGAGAAGCCTTTTAAATAGTTGATTTTGTGTTGTTCTTGTATAATGACCGGAGCGCCTTGGGAAGCGCGTCCGGAAGATCTTCGGCGATCAGACCCGGTCCCAAAGCCGTTGCTATCTCGCCGTGCAGCCAGGCGGCCGCACAGGTCGCATCGAAAGCGCTCATACCCTGGGCCACGAGGCCCAGCACGAGGCCGGCGAGCACGTCTCCGGCACCCGCGGTTGCCAGTTCCGGCGGTGCGTTGGCATTGATGACGGCCGCTCCCCCGGGTGCGGCGATCACCGTGTCGGCGCCCTTGACGAGGACCACGGCGCCGCTCCGGGCCGCCGCGGCACGGGCGCACGCCAGCTTGTCATCATCCAGGTCCGGAAAGAGGCGGACAAACTCGCCTTCGTGGGGCGTCAGGACACAGGATCCCACGATCGCCTCGAACAGAACGCCGGGGTCGTCTTGGAATACGGTCAGCGCGTCCGCGTCGAGGACGACAGTCCTGACGCCGTCGCGCAAGGCGCCCAGCACCCGGTCCCGGGTCTCCGCGGTCACCCCGTTGCCCGGGCCGAGCAGCACGGCGTTGCGGCGAGGGTCCTCCAGGAGGTGGCCAAAGTCCTGATCGCCATCGAGCGGCTGGGTAATGAGGCTGGCCATGGAGAGCGCGTAGATCGCGAGCGCCTCGCGCGGACAGGCGACGGTGACCAGTCCGGCCCCGACCCGCAGCGCGGCGCGCGCTGCCAAACGGGCCGCACCGGTCATGGTCGCGCCACCCAGCACCAAGCCGTGGCCAAAGCGGTATTTGTGGTCGCCCACCCGGCGGCGCGGATAGCCGTCGGCCCACAGGCCCGGGCCGTTCTCCCAGGTCTGGGGAGCGATCGTCGCGAGAACCGAGTCCGGGATTCCGATGTCCGCCACCACCAGCTCGCCCGACTGTTCCCGGCCCGGAAGCAGCAGGTGGCCGGGCTTCTTGCGGAAGAACGTCACGGTGACTGCCGCCCCCACCGCCACCTCGCCGAGGAGCGTCCCGCTGTCGCCGGCAAGACCGCTGGGTACATCGACGGACACCGCCGGCTGGTGGCGCGCGCTCATCCCTTCGACCACACGACGCGCAGTGCCCTCTAGCGGCCGGCTCAACCCTGCCCCGAACAGCGCGTCGACAATCAGTTCGCTGCCGTCCAGCAGGGCCTCGTCGAGCGGCAAGACCTCGCCCTGCCATAGGGCCGCGTGCTGCGCGGCGTCTCCCTTCAGGCGGGCCCTGTCCCCCAGCAGGGCCAGGCGGACCGGCCAGCCCGCTTCGGCTAGGTGGCGCGCCGCAACGAAACCATCACCGCCATTGTTGCCCGGCCCGCAGCAGACCAGAATCGGCCGGGGATCCCAGCGGGCCAGGACCGCCTCGGCCACCGCCCGTCCGGCATTTTCCATCAGCACGCTGCCTGGCACGCCGCCGGCGATCGCCGCGGCATCGGCGCGCGACATTTCGGCGACGCTCAGCAGCGCCCGTTGGTCGCGCGAATTCGTCGTGGTTTCTGATGCTGATTCCAGCATGGCGAATCGGCCCTCGCGGTCACGAATCCTACCATAAACGTCCGGCGGCATGCTGTCGCCGGTCGCAGCGCGCCGTTCGATCGTCCAAGAAGCCTAACCCTTGCGGAAGTCGTCACGCCGAGCCCCGGCCTCCGGGGCCATGGCGGCGCGCAGCCGCGCCACGCTGTCGCGGGCCGCATCGCGGAGCAGCAGCACGTCGAAATCGGCTAGAACCAGATCGTAGCCGGCCGCGAACAGAGCCTCGGCCGTCCGGCCCGGCGTCGGGATCCCGCCCAGACGTTTGCCGACGGCCTTGGCCGCCTGCTCGACTTCGTCGATACGGGTGCGCACCTCGGGGTGATCCGGCTCGCCCATCCATCCGAGGGCCGCAGAAAGGTCGAAGGGGCCCACAAACACCATGTCGAGGCCCTCGACCGCTGCGATTTCAGCCGCATTCCGGACCCCATCCGCCGTCTCGATTTGGCATACCACCAGCAAGTCCTTCGCTGCATGGTCGACATACTCCCGCCAGTCGGTGCCGTAGGCGGAGGCGCGCACGACGGTTGGCGCCACGCCGCGTCGGCCCTGCGGCGGATAACGGCAAGCGGCGACCGCGGCCTCGGCCTCAGCGGCATCGTTGACCGCCGGAACCATGACCCCGGCGATCCCGGTGTCAAGCGCGCGCTTGATCCATACGGGGTCGTTTGCCGGCACGCGCATCAAAGGCGCGCAGGCCCGGCCCTGGACCGCGTGCATCAGGGAGACGGCATCCATCAGACTGCCGGCGCCGTGTTCCAGGTCGATCATCACGCAGTCGTAGCCAGCCTGGGCCACGACCTCGGCGGCCAGCGGAGAGAACAAATGGAGCCAGCAGCCCACCACCGGCCGGCCGGTGCCGAGCCGCGCCTTCAATGCCGCGCTCTTTTTCATGAAACCCTCCAACGGAATGGCCACGCGTCCGGCGCTCGCGGATATTCAGTCGGACCGCACCTTGCAGAACGCGTCCGGCTCAGCACCGCGAAGACGCTCGCAGAGACCTTCGGCCGACTGCGCGCTGGCCAGGGGACCGGCCAGGACACGGACCAAGGTCCGGTCGCCGAGCGTGACCTCGGCAAAGGTGACTTCGATTTCGGCAAAGACCTCGGGATGGCGGTCCCGGACCGCCCGCCACAGCTTGGTCGCCGTGGCCTTGTTGCGGGCCGACGCCAGCCAGATTCGAAAAGCCCCCTTCGTCTTGGGGTCCGCCGGCCCTTCGCCGTCCCGCTTTTTGGCTGCAGTCTGGGTCGCTGCGGGTTCCGACGCAGCTGGCGCTTCGGGCTTCGGTGCGGCCCGCGGAGTGGCAGAGGGCTCGACCGCAACCGATGGTTCAGCCGCAACGACGGGCCTCGCTTCGGCCTTGGATGTCCGCGGTCGCGGCTCGGCCGCCGCCTTAGCCTTCGCCTTGGTCTCGGGCACCGCCTTGGCCTGCGGTCGCGGTTCGGCCGCGGCCTTGGGCTTTGGCTCGGGCGCCGCCTTGGGCTTTGGCTGGGTCACCGCCTTGGCCTGCGCTCGCGGCTCGGCCGCGACCTTGGGCTTCGTTCCTGTTTTCAGCGCCCCTTTAACCTCTGCCTTGGTCTCCGGCCCGGTGCCGGGAACTTGAAGCTCGGATCTTGCCTGGGTCGCGGATTCGGTCGGGGAGGTTGCCTTGGCTGCAGACCCTGCCTTGGCCTTGCTTAATTTCTGCGGCACGGTCTGCGTGGTCGCCCGAGGCTGCTCCGTGGCCGAGCCGCCTTCCGGCGACTTCGTGCTTGCCCGGTTCTCCTGGCCGGCGGTGATGTCTCGCGCCGTAGCTTCCGGCATCTCGGGTGGCGTTGCTTCGAAACCCGCGGCCTTTAGCAGTTCGGCGTGCTTTCGTGCGCGCGGGTGCCCCTGTTCGGCAGCCCGGCGATACCACGTCAAGGCTCGGCCTTCGTCCTTTTCCAGGCCCAGGCCCTCGCGTCTCAACTGTCCCATGATGAATTGCGCTTCGGCCAAACCGCCGTCCGCCGCCTGCCGAAACCAAATCGCAGCCTCGCCCTGGTCGACCGCGACACCCTGCCCGCGGAAAAAAGCCAGTCCGAGATTATATTGGGCCCAGGGATAGTTCTGCTGCGCTGCCGCGCGCCAGATCTCGATCGCACGGGTCAGATCGCTGGGAACCCCGCGACCCTGCGCATACATCAAGCCCAGATTGTTCTGTGCGGCCGGAAGCCCCTGGGCCGCGGCGGTCCGGTACCATTGGGCGGCCTTTACCAGGTCCTGTCCGACAGGGCCCTCGCCGTGCTCGAAGAGTTTCCCCAGGCTGTATTGCGCGGCCGCATCCCCTGCCTCGGCAAGGGGCAACCAGATGTCACGGGCGCGGTCGGGTTCGCCGGCTCGAAAGGCGCGCAGACCGGCCTCGAAGCTTTCCGCCTGGGCCGGTCCGCACCAGCCCATGAGCACAAGCGCCAGCGCCAATGCAATGCGTCCCACGGTTCAGGCAATCCTCGTCCACGTTTAATCCCCATCTCCGGCGGGCCCACCATAGCCGGGCGGACCCACGCCAGCAAGACGGGGGGTTCGAATGTCGCGAATCAGCCGGACGCCCACCCTCGGAGGAGAACGACCAGGTCCTGCGCTTGAAGAACACCGGAACCGGTCCAATTCCTCTCCAGGATGCGAAAAGCGGTAAAGGCAGCAAAGGACACGATAGCCGCGAGCAGGATGTACTCGATGTACTCGGTCCCGGTCGCCCCCGATTCGTCGTCCAAAAACTCCCGGCACGACGGAAGCATCACTGCCTCCCAATTGTGAATAATTCATTATATTAACAAATATTTAACATGCACCCTGTCAATCTGCAACAAGAAGTTTCACGTGAAACACAAGAATATATGGTTAACAAACGTTTAATTTTGTTTAACGTATATTAACCATAATCGCCACATACCGTACCGGCTCCGCGACAGCCGAACCAAACCACGCGGCGTGTCGTAGGCTTGATAAGGCCCGGAAGCCTTGCCGTAACATACTGTGGATGCGAGGTGAATTGGGGTGGCTGATGGGATTTGAACCCACGGCCTCCTGGACCACAACCAGGCGCTCTAACCAACTGAGCTACAGCCACCGCAGACGACCGGGCGACCGCCGGCCGACGCGCCGACCCTCGTCCACCGTTCGAGGGTTTATACGCTCGTGTCGGACAACGTCAAGCGCGCTGCCTACCCTGCAACCGAACTTGCCCCGCACGGCGGGGCCGGCGTAGTCTGCGACCCGATACTGCCGCCACGGCGCCAGAGGCACGGCGCCAGGGGCAAGGAGGCCCGGCGACATGTTGCAGACCACCGCCGCGATGGCCCGTCTCGGCACCGAAACCGCCTTCGCGGTGCTGGCCCGTGCCACCCAGCTCGAGGCCTCGGGACGTTCGATTATCAATCTCGGCATCGGCCAGCCGGACTTCAAGACCCCGGAGCACATCGTCGAGGCGGCCGTCAAGGCTCTCAGGGACGGCCACCACGGCTACACCCCGGCCGGCGGGATCGCCCCCCTGCGCGAGGCCGTGGCGGCGGATCTGGCCAAGCGTCTGAACGTCGAGATCGACCCCGGCCGCGTCGTGGTCGTGCCAGGCGGCAAGGTGACCATGTTCTTCGCCGTGCTGATGTTCGGCGAGCCGGGCGCGGAGATCCTCTACCCCGACCCGGGCTTTCCGATCTACCGCTCGTTGATCGACTACACCGGCGCCAAGGCGGTGCCAATCCCGCTCGAGGAGGACCAGGGCTTCGCCTTCTCAGCCGAGTCCGTGCTCTCGCGCCTGACCCCGGCCACGCGCCTGGTGATCCTCAACAGCCCAGCCAACCCGACCGGCGGCGTTACGCCGCGCGAGGAGATCGACCGCCTGGCGGCCGGCCTGGAGGACCACCCGCGGGTCGCCGTGCTCTCGGACGAGATCTACAGCCAGATGCTCTACGACAACCAAGTCCACGCCAGCCTGCTGCACTATCCGGCGCTCGCCGACCGGCTGATCCTGCTCGACGGCTGGAGCAAGACCTACGCCATGACCGGTTGGCGGATGGGCTATGGGGTCTGGCCCGAGGCGCTGCTCGACGGGGCGACCCGCCTGGCGGTCAACTCGCATTCCTGCGTCAACGCGGCGGCCCAGTGGGCCGGTATCGCGGCGCTCGCCGGCCCGCAGGACGCCGTCTGCGACATGGTGGCCGCCTTCGACCAGCGCCGCCGCGTGGTGGTCGAGGAACTGAACCGCATCCCGGGCTTCCGCTGCGGCACGCCCGGCGGCGCCTTCTACGCCTTTCCGAACATCGCCGGCACCGGCCGCAGCGCCAAGGACCTCGAGGTCGACCTGCTGGAGGACGCCGGCGTGGCCACCGTGGCCGGCACCAGCTTCGGCATCTACGGCGAGGGGTTCCTGCGGGTCTCCTACGCCAACAGCGCGGAGAATATCCGCGCGGCCGCCGAACGGATCCGCGCCTTCCTGTCCGGCGCCTGACCGGCCACGCCAAACTCTGCCCGTTCTGGCGGCAGTCTGCTCATCATTTGGGCAGAAAAACAGCGCCACCGGTTCCCGGCCGCCCTCAACGCTCCGCCAAATCAAGCCTTTGCCGAAATTTGCGGATCTTGGCACGCCACGTGCAAATGGAAACCCGACGATGAAACAGCGGCCGGGCGCCGCACCCCTCCGGCACAAGCAAACGAAGGACCGACATGAAGAAGATCGAGGCGATCATAAAGCCGTTCAAGCTCGACGAAGTGAAGGAGGCCCTCCACGAGGTCGGCATCAAGGGCATCACCGTGACCGAGGCCAAGGGCTTCGGCCGGCAGAAGGGCCATACCGAGCTCTACCGGGGCGCCGAGTACGTGGTCGACTTCCTGCCCAAGGTCAAGGTCGAGGTGGTGATCGAGGAGAGCCTGGTCGAACGGGCCGTCGAGGCCATCCAGCAGGCCGCGCACACCGGTCGCATAGGCGACGGCAAGATCTTCGTCACCAGCGTGGACGAGGCCATTCGCATTCGGACCGGCGAACGCGGCGCGGACGCCGTCTGAACCGGCCCATCGACCCGCGGCGACCGCCGGGCGTGCCGCGCCGCGGCGCCTGTCGCGCAAACAGCAAATTCAAACCATCAGGCATCAGGAAGGACGGGAACAGAACAATGTCCGACGTAAAAACGGTTCAAGACTTGATCAAGGAAAACGACGTCAAGTACGTCGATTACCGCTTCACCGACCCCCGCGGCAAGTGGCAGCACCTGGCGATGTACACCGGCGCCGTCGACGAGGACGCGCTCGAGGAGGGGGTCATGTTCGACGGCTCGTCGATCGCCGGCTGGAAGGCGATCAACGAGTCCGACATGCGCCTCAAGCCGGACCTCTCGACCGCGGTCATGGACCCCTTCGCCGCGCAGCCGCAGCTGATTCTCTTCTGCGACATCATCGAGCCGGAAACCGGCCAGCCCTACAACCGCGACCCGCGCTCGACCGCGCTCAAGGCCCAGGCCTACATGCAGGCCTCGGGGGTCGGCGACAGCGCGGTCTTCGGGCCCGAGGCCGAGTTCTTCGTGTTCGACGACGTGAAGTTCGCCAACGACATGCACCACAGCTTCTTCCGCTTCGCCTCGGAAGAGGGCCCGTACATGTCCGGCGAATCTTTCGAGGAAGGCAACATCGGCCACCGCCCGGGGATCAAAGGCGGCTATTTCCCTGTGCCGCCGGTCGATTCCGCCATGGACCTGCGCGCCGAGATGGTCACGGTGATGGACGAGATGGGCCTGACCATGGAAAAGCACCACCATGAGGTCGCGCCCTCGCAGCATGAGCTGGGCCTCAAGTTCAACACCCTGGTGACAAGCGCCGACCAGATGCAGATCTACAAGTACGTGGTCCACAACGTCGCCCACACCTACGGCAAGACGGCGACCTTCATGCCGAAGCCGGTCTACGGCGACAACGGCTCGGGCATGCACTGCCACCAGTCGATCTGGAAGGACTCCAAGCCGCTCTTCGCCGGCGACAGCTACGCCGGGCTGTCCGAGACGGCGCTGTTCTATATCGGCGGCATCATCAAGCACGCCCGGGCGATCAACGCCTTCACGAACCCCACGACCAACAGCTACAAGCGCCTCGTGCCGGGCTTCGAGGCGCCGGTGCTGCTCGCCTACTCCGGGCGCAACCGCTCGGCCTCCTGCCGCATCCCCTACGGCGCCAGTCCGAACGCCAAGCGCGTCGAGGTGCGCTTCCCGGATCCGACCGCCAATCCCTACCTGGCCTTTTCGGCCATGCTGATGGCCGGCCTGGACGGCATCCGCAACAAGATCCACCCGGGCGATCCCATGGACAAGAACCTCTACGATCTGCCGCCCGAGGAGCTCTACGACGTGCCGACGGTCTGCGGCTCGCTGCGCCAGGCCGTGGAGACCCTGCAGTCCGACCACGAGTTCCTGCTGGCCGGCGAGGTCTTCGACAAGGACCAGATCGAGGCCTACTGCGAGCTCAAGTGGGAGGAGATCCTGGCCTTCGAGCAGGCGCCGCACCCGATCGAGTTCCAGATGTACTATTCGGCCTGATGGCCTGACCCGCAGGAGGCGGGAACCTGACGGGCCGCCTTTCGCGGGGCGGCCCGTTTTTCGTCCGGGGCGCCGCCCGGATCACACGAGCAGCACGAGCTCCAGCATCGCGACGAGATTGAAGGCCGCGTGCAGGGCGATGGTCAGGGCGAGTGACCCGGTCCTGAGCCGCGCCCAGCCCAGCAGCAGGCCGATCACGAAGACGGTCGCGATCCCGTAGAGGTCGTACTGCACATGAATCACCGCCCAGGCCAGCGCCGTCACCACGACCGTCCCCGCGCCGCCCAGCCGCGAGCGCGCCAGCCCCGCGAAGAGGAAGCCGCGGAAGAACACCTCCTCGAAGATCGGGCCCAGCAGCACGATGGCGGCCCAGAACAGCGGCAGCACCTCCGCCGTCTCGTAGACCCGGACCATGAACTCGGGCACCACCGGGCGTTCGAGGAGGATCGAGAGCCCGTCCGAAGCCGCCGCCAAAGCCAGCGCCGCCGCCAGCCAGACGAGCAGGGTCCTGACATCGACCGGATGAAGGCCGAGATAGTCCCGGACCGTCGCCCCCTTGCGCAGCCGGATCAGGCCCAGCACGAGGGCCGTGGTCAGCACCGAGGTGGCCGCCGTGGCGGTAGAGAGCACCAAGCCGTTGAATTCGATGCCGTCGAAGAAGGCATCGATTTGGAAGTTCGGCTCGTAGAGCACGCCCAGGGCCAGGAAACAAACGACGGCGAAGACCTGGACCAGGACGAAGACGAAGAGGATCACGGCCGAGAGCCCGATCGTGCCCCAGGGCCCCCAGACCCGCTCCCCCTGCCCCGCCGGACCGCCGGCGGGCGGGGTCATGTCGATACCTTCCTGACTGATGGTCATGGCTCACCTCGAAACCCGCGCGAGGCCGGCGGCCCCTTGGCCGCAAGTTCTCAGAAATGTCTTGCGATTCCTTGAAGCGCCATTCGAGGCCCGCCAGGCCGAAAAATCGGAACGAGCCCATGCACAGGGGAAGAACAATGCCGGGCGAATCACCTCAGAGACGGCGCGATGGGCGATGAGCCCGCCGAGAGCGGCGGTCCAGGCGCCGTCACCCGGCACCGTCATCCTCCACCGTTGCGGCCGGGCCGCCGTCGCGCATGAAGGCCACGACGTCGTCATAGAATTCGGGTGGTATGTCGTCGGGCAGGTCCGCGAGGATTTCCATGCCAATCCAGACGCAGTCGTCGCAGATGAATATCGTGGGACCCGCGATCAGCTTGGCGACCTCATACTGACTCGTGCCGCAGAACGAGCAATAGAGCGTTTCGGCCTTGGCCCCGTCGGCGCTTACGGGGTCCTTTTGCGGTTCCGGCTGGACTCGGGCGTCGTCTCCAGGACTTTCCTGTCGGGCCGGGCGAAGCCGTTCCTCCGCATCGCTTGCCACCGCCTTTGCGGTCTCGAACCAAGACCGCATGAAGGCGATGACCTCTTCGAAGAGCCCGTCCTTCCACCGCTGCGGCTTCACGAGGATGCACAGGCAAAGCCACACGCAGTCGTCGCAAATGCACGCCGCCCCACTCTTGACGAGCTTGGCGACGTCATGCTGGCTCTTGCCGCAGAACGAGCAACGGAGCGTTTCGGGCCTGGTCTCCCCAGTGCTCATGGGTCCTCTTCCGCTGCGGGCCGCGCTAGGCCGGCCGGTTCCGGACGCTCCCGGGGACTCGGCGGGCGGAGCTCCGTCTCCCCGCCGGGCCACCGGTTCATTGACTTCTCGGAGATATGATCTACATATTCCATATACGTTTTGCATTCGTTTGGTGCTGCCTGAATGGCCGGTACGCCGATTCGCTTGGTTATCTCCCGACAATGTGGACGTTAAACCGGCCGCGCCATCACATGGTGTGAAGCGCGGAATTGATACTCCTGTTAGAGGAAATAACTATGGCTACTGGTACCGTGAAGTGGTTCAACCCGGCCAAGGGTTTCGGATTCATCGAGCCGGAAGACGGGTCGAAAGACGCTTTCGTCCACATTTCGGCCGTCGAGCGCGCCGGACTGAGTTCGCTGAGCGAAGGGCAGAAGGTCTCCTATGAGCTTCAGCCCGGACAGAACGGCAAATCTTCCGCCGAAAACCTGTCCGTAATCGACTGACCACGCCAAGGCACCGCCTCCAACTCCCGTTGGGGGCGGCCGCGGCTCGCCGTTGGCGACGCGGCCCTCAACGGTCGACCGACGGACCGAAGGGAGCGGGCGGAGCGGTCCGCCGTGAGTCCTTCGACAACACTAGATACAACGAACAATAAGAAAACGGCGCGAGGCGCCCAGCCGGCGCCGACCTTATGCGCCAGCCTGCGGGCGAACCCGCCTGTGGCGCGGGATGCAGGGACCCGCCCGTGACGCCTCGAACCGAAGCGGAGGACTACCGAAATGCGCAAGTCAGCAAGATCGAGGGCCGAGGAACTGTTCACCGCAACCCAGAAAAAGGACAAGCAGGTCCTGAAGGATAAGGAAAAGGCGGAGCGGGAGATAGCGGAACGCATGGCGAAGCTGCGGGCGCTGCGCCTGGCCAAAGAGGCGGCCGACAAGGAAGCCGCCGGGGAGGTCGCTGCCGAGAAAGCGGCCGCCAAGAGCACAAATCCGCGTTTGCCCCAGGCTCACCGACGCTGATCCCAACCGCCGCAAGGTCCGCGACGGAACCCGCCCTCGACGAACCGCCATCGGCGTCGGGACCCTGATGCACCGTGTCGGGGGTGTAGGGGTCACCCATTAGCCGCCGCCGAACGAATCCAGGAAACAACCCGCCCTCACCCTGCCCACTCCCGGCGAGGCTACCCGTGTGCACACATCTTTCGCGGGGATATCAGGGACATGGTGTCGATCTGGGCAATGTCCGTAGTGTACGAGTCGCGAAGATGGCCACCAGGGGCCAAGGGACGGCCCGCCGCGCCAGGTTTCACCCCCCACCCTGGCCCTCTCCCGCAAGGGCTACCGTATGCACACATCTCTTCGAAAGGGAGGAGGGGTTTGCGGGCGGAGCGCCGGAAGGAGGGGACAACAGGCCCGCGCTTGCGGCTTGGTGATGGACCTCCGATGTCGAGAGCGGACGAGGCCGACCGGGTGTCATCCCCCCACCCTGGCCCTCCCCCACAAGGGGGGAGGGAAAAATAGAGCGCGTTCAACAACATACTCCCTCCCCCTTGACCGGGGAGGGTTGGGGTGGGGGTGACAAACCCATTCAACCCCCGAGCCAGGAGATGTGTGAATCTGCTAGCCCACTGCGGGGAAGGGATCGCGGCGATGTGATTTGTGTTTGTTCTTGACAAACGCCATTATTTATGATATTATTCCTATAATTTTCGAACATCCATTCCGATGGAGGCGCGCCATGGCGAACTGCGGCGAAGAGGCGGCGGCGGGCGCAACGCCCTTCGCGCGCGCGCTGCTCGAGCAGGCCATGGCCGGCGCCTGGTACCGCGACGACGCGGGCGAGCTGGCGCCCGAGGCCGAGCGCCGGGCCCTGGCCGAGGCCGCGATGGCCGAGCTGGCGCCCCGCGACGGGCCCGAGCGCATCGCCGCGTCCCAGATGGCCGCCGTGCATTTCGCCGCCATGGACGCCCTCAAGTGGCTTTCGAAGGCGGACCTCAAGGACAGCGCGCGGCTTCAGGCCCTGCGCCTTTCGGCTCAGCTCATGACGCTCTCGACCCGCCAGCTCTCGGGCCTCGATCGCCACCGCGCCGCGGTGCGCGCCGAGGCCGAGGCCCTGGCGCGGGCCCGGCGGGAGGCCCGGAAAGCGCAGGTCAAGAAGGCCGCCGCCCGGCCGGACGACCGGGCGCCGACCAGCGGCGTCCTCGTCGTACCCGCCAGCGGGCCGCCCGAGGTCGAGGCCCGGCGCCTGGCCGACCGGGCCA